>Ga0208449_1001438_pt1 | contig 12781 bp, 16 predicted proteins | sample MalvireepMed_s17_FD_184247 | JGI IMG/M metagenome (GOLD analysis project Ga0208449, IMG submission 184247) | Marine viral communities from the Global Malaspina Expedition - Malaspina viral metaG DeepMed_s17 (SPAdes) (version 2) | ecosystem: Environmental > Aquatic > Marine > Oceanic | place...
TTATAGTGTATAATATATACTATAAAATATTTAAAAATAATATTAAATATTTTTTTTTATATCTTTATTAATTATAGTGTATAATATATACTATAAAATATTAAAAATAATATTAAATATTTTTTTATATCTTTATTAATTATAGTGTAGAATAGTATTATGGAAAATTTAAATAATAACTATATAGAGTCCTATATTAATCTGGAGGGTCTCCTCTCCAATCAGGTCGAGCTACAGTGTAATGATGACTTCCTTTCGTTTGTAAGACTGATGGCTCCTACTCTTGTGTCTGGCTTCAGGATGGGTCGTCACATAGAAGTTATCTCTGAGAAACTACAGAAGGTGGAAGATGGAGAAATAAAAAGACTGATGGTCTTTCTTCCTCCAAGGTCTTCCAAGTCTGTTATATGTTCCAAGCTGTTTCCTGCATGGTACATAGGCAGAAACCCTGAAGATGAACTGTTAACCATATCCCATAGTGATCAACTGGCCAGTGACTTTGGCAGATCAGTAAGAGACATAGTAAACATGGAAGAGTTCCAGAAGATCTTCAGGGGTGTCTCTCTCAGAAGTGATGTCCGTGCTGCTGGCAAGTGGAAGACAAACCAGAATGGAACCTATTATGCTGCTGGTGTCCGATCCCAGATTGCTGGTCGTGGCGCACACGTAGCAATACTTGATGATGCAATGTCTGAGGAAGATGCCATCTCAAGTGCGGGAAGACGCTTCATAAAGGAATGGTATCCAGCAGGGCTGAGAACACGTATCATGCCTGGTGGAGCAATAGTAATAATCAATACCCGATATCACTATGATGATCTGTGTGGATGGCTTCTGAAGCAGCAGGAGAACATGTCAGATTATGAAACAATACCCTGGGATGTCGTAAGAATACCAGCATGGCTGGACGAGGAAGCTTCAGAGCTACTGGATATGCCTGTAGGTAGCAGCTACTTCCCTGAGTGGAAACCTGAGAGTATCCTGAAGGTAGACGAAAATGAAATAAAGGCATCCAACGGAGCAAGATACTGGAATGCTCTCTACATGCAAGATCCTACTCCTGAAGAAGGCGGACTCATAAAAAAGAAATGGATACAGGATTGGGAAGATCCTGAGCCTCCTGACTGTGAATTTCTGATACAGACATTCGATACAGCCTTCTCCACAGCTACCACGGCTGACTACAGTGTCATACAGACATGGGGTATATTCTATCAGTATAACCAGGATGAAGAAGGCTTTGAAGACTTTGCACCACATCTGATATTACTTGGTAACATCAAGGGAAGATTTGAATATCCTGAACTCAGGAAGATAGCCCAGAAGCTCTACAAGGAACACAAGCCTGATGTATGTATGGTTGAAAAGAAAGCATCAGGACAGTCTCTCATACAGGACATGCGACGTGCAGGACTTCCGGTCATGGAGTATCTCCCTGATCGTGACAAGGTATCCAGAGTTTATGCAGCTACACCCATTATGGAATCCGGCAGACTGTGGGTACCCAAGGGCAAGAAGTGGGCCGATGATCTCATAGAAGAACTCATAAGGTTTCCAAATGCGGCTCATGATGATCAGGTGGATGCCCTCACAATGGCGGTACATTACCTTAAAGATTCATGGCATCTTACACATCCAGACGATCCTGAATATGAAGATGAAGGAAGAAAAAAGAAAGCTACATACTGGAATGTCTAGTAAAGATTTGGGGAATCATTGAAAGTATGTTATAATAGTAGCACGATTTAAAAAGGGAACATAATAAATGGCAGGTTTATTTTCATTGGCTGCTCAAAGAGCTATGGAAATGTCTGAGAGAAAACCAGATCCTGTAAGAATACAGGCTGGTCCTTTCAACATTGCAATACCTATGGATGGTGGCCTATCTTCTCTGGAAAAGAATATAAGTATCAAGGGTCAACCCCATGAGTTGTCCTATATTACTCCTGGTGAGGGTGATATTCTTCAACGATTAGGCGGAAGTGGTAGAATGGTTAATGGGATTCCCGCTTATTATTATGGTGATGGTTATGGTCAGGATTGGGATGAAGCAGAATCAGCAGCCGCAGCCGCAAGTAGTGATGTAGGATCAGGTACAGAAGGCGGCATGACAGCAGATGAGGCAGAAGGAACTATGGGAGGTACGATGGATTGGGCATTAAATATGGGTCCAATCACAAAAGCCTATATGGGAACACCGGATAATCCTCAATCAGCGTTAAACAAATCTACAACTACATCGTGGTTAAATACTTTTCTTTCTATGTTAGCAAATAAAGTGGCGGCTGCTACTCCTTTTGGTATGATTCCTAATATAGTAAGTCATATACTAACAGGAAGATCTCTTGGCGAACATGCCTTTGGTGAAAAAGATCCATCACAACTAGGCACTGAAACATTAACAGGTTGGCTTGGAGGTAAGAGCAGATCGGAATATGATCATATGGACCCAGATGAAATGAGTACCGATGTACATGGTGTAGATCAGCCTTCTTTTGATGAAGATACAATGTCAGAAGAAGATTTCCCACTAGCAGAACAGAAAGCAGAAGATGATGATGATACTGAATATAAAGCTTTAATAACAAATCTGTTTGATAATGAAGAAGAAGCTGATGAAGAGAACTGGTTTCAGAACTTAACACCTGAATATCAGAGAATATTAAGAGATATGTATGGAGATGACGTTGATCAGACTGGTTTACCAGATATTTTAGAACAGTCTTATGGTAGGAGGGGTTCAGTATAATGGCAACCGAAAGAAATCCTTTTGAGACAATGCCGGAAGAAGTAAGTAATGTAGTTCCTATGGCTGATATGGAGAGTACATCAGAGGCCACTTTTGAGATAGATCCTACTGATGGAGGTGTCATAGTAGATTTCTCAGAAGAGAATGTAGAAATGGAAGCCTCGGAAGATATTGCAGAATGGTATGGTGATCTTTCAGAAACACTGGAAGATGCTGAACTTGTAGATATAGCCAGTGATGTCATAGAAAACTTTGAAGCTGACAAGGATTCCAGAGGAGACTGGGAGTCCATGTTTGAAAGAGGCTTTGATTTATTGGGATTAAAACTTGAGCCGGGAACTGAACCCTTTGATGGTGCATGTACGGCTGTCCATCCCCTTCTCATAGAGTCGGCAGTCAAGTTCCAGTCCAAGGCTTCCGGTGAACTCTTCCCCACAAGCGGTCCTGTAAAGGCCAGGATATTTGGTTCGTCAACTCCAGAGAAGGAATTACAGGCCAATCGTGTACAGAACTTCATGAACTATCAGCTTACCGAGCAGATGCCGGAATACTTTGATGAATTTGAAAGAATGCTTTTTCATCTCCCACTTATTGGATCTGCCTTCAAGAAGCTGTACTATGATGCCACAACCAAGAGACCACATTCAGAATTCATACCCATAGATCAGTTCTATGTTTCCTATTATGCAACTGATCTTGCAAATGCAGATCGTTACACACATGTTATTTACAGAAGTCCTGTTGAGATAGCAAGAGATATCAGGGCTGGTGTTTATCAGGAGGTGGATCTTCCTACCCCATCCTCAACAAACATCATGCCCTTCACAGAGAAGATGGATACTATTCTTGGATTGTCTCCATCTTCTGATCATGATCCTCAGTATATTCTTCTGGAACAGCACTGTTATCTTACAATTGAAGATGAAGAAGAAGCATTACCCTATATTGTAACTGTCGAACAACAGTCCAGACAGATACTAAGTATCCGTAGAAACTACAAGCAAGATGATGTGAACAAAGAAAAAGTAAGCCATTTCGTGCATTATAGATTTGTTCCCGGCTTTGGTTTTTACGGCCTGGGCCTTATACACTTCCTTGGCAATCTCACAATGAGTGCTACAGCAGCTATGCGTTCCCTTATAGATGCTGGGCAGTTTGCCAATTTACCGGGAGGATTTAAGGCCAAGGGAGTTAGGATGGTTGGTGACAACGAACCTATAGCTCCCGGCGAGTTCAAGGAGGTTGAAGCAACTGGTGTAGATTTATCAAAGGCTATTGTTCCCCTTCCCTATAAAGAGCCTTCCTCTACTCTATTCCAGATGTTGAATTTCGTAGCTACTGCTGGTCAGAAGTTTGCGGACAGCACAGAGCAGGTTATCTCTGATGCTGCCTCCTATGGACCTGTTGGCACCACAATGGCACTTCTGGAAGCATCCAGTAAATTCTTCACAGCCATACACAAACGTCTGCACAAATCACAGAAAGATGAATTTAAAATTCTTGCCCGAATTGATTATGAATATCTTCCAGAAGAATACCCCTATGATATTCCCTACGAAGACAGAAGCATTTTCAAGAAAGATTTTGATGGACGTATAGATATCATTCCGGTATCTGATCCTAATATACCATCCAACGCACATCGTATGATGATGGCTAATATGGCCCTGCAAATGGCACAACAGTCTCCACCAGGAATGTTCAATCTTGAAGCATTGAATCGTACAATACTCAATGCTGCCAACATGCCTAATGTGGAAGAGATACTGCCACCCAAGATAGAACCAAAACCAATGGACCCCGTATCAGATATTATGGCTGCAACAAAGGGTGTACCTATATCCGCATTTCCAGGACAGAATCATGATGCTCACATACAGGTAAAGATGGCCTATCTTCAAGATCCCATGAATGGTGGCAATCCTGTTATGCAAAGAATAGCTCCCATATTACAGGCTAACATACAGGAACATTCTGTAATGAAGTATCAGGAGCAGATGAGTGGTATTACCCAGCAGATGATGCAGCAGAATCCACAGGCAGCTAAAGATCCATCAGCAGTAGAGATGGCAATGGCTGAAGCAGCCCAACAGGTCATGAATGCCAATCAGGCAATGGGACAGGCACAGTCTCCCGAACAGCAGCTTGTTTCGCTTGAACAGGCCAAGGTTGAACTGGAGAAACAGAAACTTCAGTCAGATACCATGACAAATGCAGCCGAGCTTGAACTGAAGAACAAGAAACTTGAACTTGAAGAAAATGAACAGATTATTGGTATGCTCAAAACAGGTTCTACTGATAACTTCAAACGGGAGAAATCTGAAGCAGATCGAAGCAGCAAGGAAAGAATAAAAGAAATAGAGATTATGGGTAAAGCTGCCATAGAAGAATTCAAGATGAACAAGGAAGACGAAAAAGAAGTCATGAACGTCCTGAAAGATATGTTTGATTCACAGACCAAAGACAATAAAGAACTTGATATAAAGGGTCTTGATGCCCTTGTCAAGATGGCTATTGCACAACAGAAGGAGATGAAAAATGATGCAGAAAGGTAAAGGTTATCCTGATCATGTAAAGGATACCGATAAAAGTTTTGGAGATCCCTTTAAAGAACCTGCTGTATGGGGACCACGATCAATGCGGTCTTCACTGGGTAAATTTGAGGATTCTTCCTTTAAGATGCCCGATCCCAAAAAACGTAGTCGCAAGAGTTCCATGTACGACTAGGTATGGATATCTGGGATGAAGTGGTAAGTGAGTATAATACGGAAATAAATAATCTCAGGCTTACTCTCAGTAGTGGTCTGGCAGAAGATTATGCTCATTATCGGCAGGTAGTTGGTTCCATATCTGGAATAGAATGGGCCAGAGATAACTTAACAGACATTATTAAAAAACGCATGTACAGAGAGGATGAAGGATAGTATGCAACAGGTGGATTTAGGTGGTGCAATCAAGAATGATATGTGGATTACAGACCTGGAAGAATCTCCAGATCCCAATCCGCTTCCCGATCTTCCGGGATTTCATGTACTGGTTCGCCCCGTATCGGTAAAAAGTGTAACCAAAGGCGGTATATTCATACCAGATTCAACCAGGGATGACATGTCCTATCTGACTACAGTGGCACATGTACTTGCTCTGGGCGATCTTGCCTATATGGACAAGGACAAGTTTCCAAGTGGTGCTTGGTGTAATGTAGGTGACTATGTATGTTATGGAAAACATGCAGGAACAAAGCTTTTTTACAAGGGTGTACGCCTGATTCTTCTCTTTGATGATCAGATTATCATGAAAGTTGAAGATCCAAAAGACCTTGATCCAACCTTTAATCTGGGAAAAGGATCTTCCTGATTTGGGAAACTGGAAAAAATATGTTATAATAGTACCATAAATAAACGTAAATCGTTTGTGTCGTTAACAACGGAGAGTAACATGAGTGAAAAAGAAGAGTGGAATGAAATTGAGATTCCTGAATCAGCAGAAGATTCGGATCAGGTTGAATACGAAGTAGAAGAAGAAATTCAGAGCAGCCCGGAAGAAACTGCTTCTCCAGAACAGGAAGTTTCCCAGAAAGAAGAAACTCCAAAGGAACTGGAAGGTATAGAAACCAAGGGTGCTGAAAAAAGAATACGTCAGCTTATCAGACAGCGAAAGGAACGTGATGAACAGATTCAGTCACTGATAGATCAGAATGAATCTCTGACACATACCCTTGGAAAAAAAGATCAGGAACTGTATAATGTAAATAAACTTAGTCTGGATGCCTCGGAAAAACAGCTTACTGACAAGGTTGAACTGGCTCGACAGGTTTATCTGGAAGCATTTGAAGAAGGAAACAAGGAAAAGCTTCTTCAGGCACAGGAATCTCTGAATGATGCACAGGCGGATCTGAAAACTGTTGGTTCTGCCAAACTGAATTATGAGGAAGTTCCAGTACAGGAACAGGCAGCACCAGTACAGGCCCGTTCACCAGCTTACGATCCCAGAGCAAATAACTGGGCTTCAGATAATGACTGGTTTGGTAAAGACACAATTAGAACGGCTGCTGCACTGGCAATCGATGCAGAGTTAAAAGGAGAAGGTTATAGTCCTGATGATGAAGAATTTTATAACGAAGTTGACAGAAGGCTACAAAATGCTTTCCCTCAAAATTATGAACGTGTGCAGGAAACTGAAGCAGAAGTTGCTTCAAATACGTCACAACCTGCTCAAGTGGTATCGGGGTCTTCACGCTCGTCCCCGTCTTCCAGCAGAAAAGTCAAGCTCTCAAAAGAAGATGTGAGACTGGCTCAGAAATGGAATATCCCACTTGAACAGTATGCCGCCGAAAAGCTTAAAGTTACACAGGCTGACGGTGAGTATACGACTGTAAACTAGAGACGTGGAGGAACGAAATATGACAACACGAAATGAGACACGTAGCGAGACATTAAGAGAACAGAATCTTAGAGAAGAGAATTGGACCTTTGAAGAACCTAATGCGCTGACTATTCCAGATAGTGTGGAAGCACGATTTGATAATGATGGACTGGCGCTTCGTTGGATACGCATCTCCATTAAAGGTCAGGACGACATCGGAAATGTAGGCAAGAAACTACAGCTTGGATGGGAATTCGTATCTCCAGATGAAGTTCCAGAAATGGCTCTCACATCCTTCGTGCGGGATGAAGGCAGGTATCAGGGTGCAGTTTGTCGTGGAGATGTGGCCCTGGTTAAAATGCCAGCCGGTAAAGTGAACTCTCGAAGGAAGTTCTATGAACAGAAAGCTAACGATCAGATGGATGCAGTAAACGCACAATTGATGAAGAGTTCTGATTCCAGAATGCCCATTACAAATTCGAGTCGTTCTGTAACAACCAAGGGGCGAGTACCTAGTTTTCAGGACTAGCTCCTATATTAACAAGGAGATGAAACATGTCTACTACTAAAGCATTTCGTGGTTTCATTCCTGCTCGTAAGAAAGGCGGCAACTATAATAATGAGGCCGTTACAGACATGATTACGCTTACCTCAACGGGGCAGGCGCAATCACCGAGTAATAACATTTTCACTGGTGATCCCGTCGTTATGCCGGGTGCAAACTTTGCAACCATATCACCTTACATTGCTGCAACTCTAAAAGCCTCTGGTGTTTTCATGGGCTGTCAGTATGTGGAAAATGGAGAGCAGAAGTTCGCCCGTTACTGGAACGGTGGAACAAGTGCCACGGATATTAAATTCTTTGTAATAACTGATCCAGATCAGACCTATTACATACAGGCGTCCTTGTCATTGTCAGCAGCAGAGTTGGCAATTGTCAAGAACTATAACGTAACAGTAAGCTCCACTGCAAGTTCTGGTAGCACCGTTACAGGTCAGTCTAGTTACTACCTTGATGGCGCATCTGGAACTGAAGCTACGGCAGCGGTACGGGTAATTGGTAAAGCTAAGTATCCTGATGAAAAGGATTCGGATGCCTATCCAATTGTCGAAGTCTGGATTAACCAGCATCGTGACCGTTACGTAACTGCAACAGCTTCAACGGCTTAATAGGGAGGATTTATTATGGCTATTAATAGAGCTAGTATTAGCAAAGAACTCCTTCCCGGTCTTAACGCCGTATTTGGAATGGAGTATGGAGAGGTAAATAATGAGCATGAGCCTCTTTATGAAATAGAGAACTCGGATAGGGCGTTTGAGGAAGAAGTCCTCTTCACTGGTTTCGGTACCGCCCCCACGAAAGGTGAAGGAGCCGCTGTTTCTTACGATGACGCACAGGAAAGCTATACAGCCCGCTACACAGCGGAAACTGTGGCGCTTGCTTTTGCTGTCACTGAAGAAGCAATGGAAGACAACCTGTATGATACGTTTGCCAAACTGCGTGCAAAAGGTCTTGCCCGTGCAATGGCGAACACCAAACAGGTTAAAGGAGCAAATATTTTCAATAATGGTTTCTCTGATACCATTGGCGATAGTGCTGCTTTCTTCTCTGCCGCACATCCGACAATTTCTGACGGTAATCAGTCCAACCTTCTGGCTGCGTCTGATCTGGCAGAATCAACCCTGGAAACAGCACTTACATCTATTCAGAAGATCAAGGATGATCGTGGTATTCTGGTAGGTGCATCTGCGGTTTCTCTCCATATCCCGGTTGACTACTGGGCAGTGGCAGACCGTGTTTTGAGCAGCCCTGGCAACACTCAGACGAGTGCAGCCGATGCCAATCCAAATACGAATGCCATTAATGCAGTTCGTCATATGGGTATGGTTCCTGAAGGTTATTTCATTAACCGGCGTCTGACCGATACAGATGCATGGTTTGTGAAAACCGATGTGCCGAATGGAACGAAAATGTTTGTTCGTTCGCCACTTCAGACCAAGATGGAGCCTGACTTCGATACAGGAAACCTGCGATTCAAGGCACGGGAGCGTTATAGCTTCGGTGTTTCTGACTGGCGTGGTTTCTTCGGAAGCGCTGGCTAACAACCTGGTGAGAGAGGGTGGTGTAATGCCACTCTCTCTTTACTGACAAGGAGATATCATGTCAACAAATATTAAAGTTGCGATAGCTACAGGGGATGCCGTACTTACATATGTAGACGATGATACAACGGTAGGAAGCAATGGAACGGCTGATGCCAATCTTCCAAGTACCACACGTATCATAGCAATACATGCACTGGCAACTGCTGCTGGCTCCTATTCAATTAAGGGACAGAGACAGATCACAAACAAAACGGCAGAAGGTACTGCAATTAAATTTCAGGTAGCTGCAAATGAAGCCAGCGATATTTATATTGGAGAACTTGGTGTAGCTGTTTATGGTGTAGTCAGTGTATCTGGTCCTACAGATGGTTGTGTTCTTACTGCAATGCTAGGCTAGTCATGCCTGATTATGCTTATTTAAAGACAGATCTTGTCAATACGACAGAGAATGACTCTACGGAGTTTGCTACTCAGGTTTCCGCTTTTGTCAAGCGAACAGAATTTCGTATGATCAGGGATCTGGATGATGTAGGACTGGATGAATTTACAAATATTTCAGTATCATCTGGTAATGCTGGAACAGTTTCTTTAAATGATAGAACACGTATTGTTCGTAATGTTAACTATGTAGTTAGCAGCGGAACAAGTACGACCAATCTTCTACAGAGAACTACAGAATATGTTAATGATTACTGGCCTGTAAGTGCATCCACAGGAACTCCCAGATATTATTCAAGACGAAATAATTCAAGTATCAGAATTGTTCCTACTCCGGTATCTGCACTAACAGTAGAAATTCAAACACAATCACAGCCGCTGGCACTTGCTTCTGCAACAGGAACAAGTGTAACAACTTCCAATTATTTTAGTGAATACTGCTATGATGCACTGTTTGCTGGTTGCATGATTGAAGCTACCATGTACATGAAAGACTGGAATACATTACAGGTATGGCAGGGATACTATACTGCTGCTATAGATACATTACGTAATCAGGCGAGAAGGACCAGACAGGATGATATGGAAGTAGCCGCCTCTCCTGGTGGTGGTCCTGACACATTAATACAGGGAGCAAGTTAATGGCACATGAAATACCTATAATCAAACCGAAAAGGGATAAGTTTAAAAAACGTCCTGAAGGATGGAAGCCGCCTAAAATTAAAAAACCAAAGGGTAAGCCAACTTCCTTTGAAGACAAGATTCTAGGAAAAGAACCAACTGAAAAATATGGTGGTGGTAAAGTTCAGTATCGTTCCATAGGTGGTAAAGTTGTTGATGGGAATGATATTACTGGAATGATATACGATTAATGATTAATAGATCCAGCATAAGGCAACAGATTATGAAAGCTCCAAAGAAACGTAAGCCGAAACTTGGCAGTGGTGCCAGATTCAAGAATCTTACCAAGAGTTTAAAGGGTGCCAGAAATCCTAAAGCTCTTGCTGCATATATTGGTCGCAAGAAGTATGGAAAGAAAAAGTTTCAGAAATTAGCTACTAAAGGAAAAAGGAGAAAAGGATGAATAATAAAACAACTGCTGTAGTAACACAGCCGGAATCAACTCCAGTAGAAGATATGGGTAGCCCCTGGATGACAGCAGGAATTATTGTTGTTGTTGTCGGTATAGCTGGTTATGTCATATGGAAGAAGTTCTTCAAGAAAGCAAAGGGGAAGTAAGATGCCTGGACCCCATACACTTATAAAGCGTCCTCACAATCTGGATGAGATTGTGGGTAGACCAACAGGACAGGGCTATGGCGCTGCCCGTAAGGGACCAGATGTCAAGGGACCGCCACAGGATGTCGTTGTTGATGAAGATTATCAGCAAGGCAAATCTTTTAAAATAGAGGATTAAAAATGGCTAAACGTGATTGGGTGGAAAAGCCAGCCATTCAGAAAATTTTTAAAGAACATCCAATCATGGCCCACGTGGTTATGGCAGAAAGTAGTGGAAATCCAAATGCCATAAATAAAACAACAGGAGCCAGTGGATTAGCACAGCTTATGCCTGGTACTGCCAGAGGTGGTAAGGATAGCAAAGGTCGAAAAACCTATGCACATGGTATGTATGGAAAAACTTTAACTGATGCTGAACTGTTTGATCCAGTAAAGAATTTAAAATTTGCTTCTGAATACCTTGCTGCATTAAAGAAAACTTTTGGAACTACTGAGGATGCCCTGAAAGCTTATAACTGGGGGCCAGGTAATTATAGAAACTTTTTAAAAAAGGGTTATTGGATTGAAAGAAAAAATGGAAAAACAATTAAGCATACTAAGTTACCTCCAGAAACTAGAAATTATGTAAAAAAAATTAAAAGTCGTGTTAATAAAACTTCACCATTTGTTAAGGCTGCGACTAGGTATGAAATAGAAAAACGATCTAAAGTAGATCAATCCGCTGAAGTCAGGCGGAAACGGATTGCTGAAAATGAGCGGATCGCTGCCGCCAGACAACTACGATTGATCAAAAGGGATAAGGGAGAAGGTAAAATGGCAACACCAGCACAGATAAGGCGTCTGGAAAAAGAAATTAAAATGGATAAAGAGTTTGGACTGTCGAAAAAGCTTTTAGCCTCGAAACAAGCCAGACTAAGAAAAATGAAAGGTGAAGTAGCAAAACCTGTTCGAGCAGCTAAACCAGATCCTAAATCAAAACTAATAAAATCATCTAAAACAGGTAAAGGAGAAAGACCTTCTAATGTCGTTAGTGAAGCAAAGAAACTGCTAAAAAAAGACACACCAACTTTAAAAAGTGTTAGTTCAGTTGTCAGAGAAGCTATGGCTAAAGACAAAGCCAGGAAAGCTACTGCTAAAAAAACTGCTGCTATAGCTTCTAAAATGGATGCTCCTGGTAGTGGTAAAACGAGAGCCGCACGTCCAGTAACAAAACCAACTGCGTCAGAGCAAAGACTAGCAGATATACAAAGGGAAGCTGCCACTAGAAAGAAAGAAAGAGACAGACTCAAAACTATAAAAACACCAACCAAAAAAGAAATTAGAGATCTTGAACTTATTAAACCTGGTGCTGATGCTATTGCAGGGAGAGGTAATAGAGCGGCAAGATTACGTAAGGCTGCTGCGGAACAAGATAGGAGACTTAAAGCTAAGGCTGCTGCTAGAAAGAAAGAAAGAGAAAGACTCAAAACTATAAAAACACCAACCAAAAAACAAATTAGAGATCTTGAACTTATTAAACCTGGTGCTGCTGCTGCTAGAAAAAGAGAACGGGCTAAAGCTGAGAAAGAAAGAATTGCTAAAGCAAGAAGAAGGGCTGGTGAATTTGCCGATACTAAAGTAATAAAACCTGATAGATCTAAAGAACTAACTGCGGCAGAGCAAAGAGCTAAAGCTAGAAGAGAAGCAGGTAAATCCGTTTCTTACGGTGGAGATGAGCCAGTACAAACTGTTGGCACAGGTTTAAGAGACGCTGCTGCTAAAGCTGCTAGAAAGAAAGAAATACAGAGACTCGAAACTATAAAAAAACCAACCAAAAAAGAAATTAGAGATCTTGAACTTATTAAACCTGGTGCTGCTGCTGCTAGAAAAAGAGAACGGGCTAAAGCT
>Ga0208449_1001447_pt1 | contig 12750 bp, 10 predicted proteins | sample MalvireepMed_s17_FD_184247 | JGI IMG/M metagenome (GOLD analysis project Ga0208449, IMG submission 184247) | Marine viral communities from the Global Malaspina Expedition - Malaspina viral metaG DeepMed_s17 (SPAdes) (version 2) | ecosystem: Environmental > Aquatic > Marine > Oceanic | place...
CCACAATATGCTGATCCGGGCGCATGGTGGGAGCCAGCACCTTGGCATGGGCCAACGCATGGGCAGACTCCAAAGCGGGCATAATGCCCTCCATGTGGGTCAGCTCACGGAAAGCTTCCAGCACCTCTTTATCGTTCGCGGCTACATAGTTAACCCGGCCCACGTCTTTCCACAGCGCGTGTTCGGGGCCAACGCCGGGATAATCCAGGCCTGCAGAAATAGAGTGCGTATCCGACACCTGCCCCGCCTCATCCGACATCAGGTAAGTTCGGTTTCCGTGCAGCACGCCACGCGGCGCGTTAGATGAGAGCGGTGCGGCGTGACGGCCTGTCTCTACCCCGTCGCCACCGGCTTCTACGCCGTACATGGCCACTGCATCATCCTCTACAAACGGATAGAAGAGACCCAGCGCGTTGGAGCCACCGCCCACGCAGGCGACCAGCGCATCGGGTAAACGGCCGATTTGCTCTAGTGACTGGCGACGGGCTTCGCGGCCCACCACGGCATTGAAATCACGCACCAGCTGCGGATATGGGTGCGGGCCCGCCACGGTACCGATGATATAGAAGGTATTGTCCACGTTCGTTACCCAATCGCGCAGGGCTTCGTTCATGGCGTCTTTAAGTGTACGGGTGCCAGACTCCACCGGGATAACCCGGGCACCCAACAGACGCATGCGGTAAACGTTGAGCTTCTGGCGCTGCACATCGGCAGCCCCCATATAGACATCGCACTCAAGGCCCAAGCGGGCGGCTACGGTGGCCGTGGCAACGCCGTGCTGGCCAGCACCGGTTTCAGCAATCACGCGCGGCTTGCCGGTCTTTTTCGCCAACAGCGCCTGACCAATGGTGTTATTAACCTTATGAGCGCCCGTGTGGTTGAGGTCTTCCCGCTTCAGCCAGATTTGCGCGCCGCCTAACGACTCCGACCAGCGCTTTGCATGATAAAGCGGAGATGGACGGCCCACGTAGTGAGCCAAGTCACGATCAAACTCGGCCTGAAAATCCGGATCATCACGCAAACTCAGATAAATCTGCTCCAACTCTTCCAGGGCAAAGCTTAAGGTTTCTGACACAAACCGGCCGCCGTAGGGGCCAAAATGACCACGGGCATCCGGCATTCGGGTCAGGTCGCTGAACTTGGTTTCAGTTGCTGAGACAGTCACAGGCATACCTCACAAGATCGCCAGAAAAGGCAAAAATGAATGAACAAACGTCTAGCGCGCCCACGTTCGCGGTGAGCCACGCATCGTAATTCTGAGTGCACGCAGGTGGTAACGCTTAATGCGTATTGGCCTGCGCCACATGACGAACAAAAGCGGCCATTAACTCGGCCTCTTTAACACCGGGGGATGCCTCAATACCGCCTGAAACATCAACCGCATACGGCGCTACCTGAGTCACCGCGGCGGCAATATTATTGGCTGTTAGCCCACCCGCGAGGATAACAGGTTTTTCCAAGGTTGAGGGGATTCTAGACCAATCAAAGGTCTCGCCAGTTCCACCCGGCACGCCCGGGCGGTAGGCATCTAACAGCAGCGCTTGCGCCGCCGCGTACTCTTTTGCCGCCTCGTGTAGGTCGATGTCATCACGCATGCGCAGCGCTTTAATCCAGGGTCGCCCAAACTGTTGGCAAAACGCCGCCGACTCATCGCCGTGGAACTGAATAAGATCTAAATGCGGCAGACACTGCTCAATCAGCTCGGCAGGCTGGTTCACAAATAGCCCCACGCGGGTCACAAACGCAGGCACCTGTACGGCAAGTATCCGCAGGGCCTCAGGGGTAATGCTGCGGCTACTTTTCGGCCACATCACAAAACCTAGCGCATCGACACCCAATGCCACCGCTTTGGCGATATCTTCGGGGCGAGTGAGCCCACAAAATTTGATACGCGTGCGTGCCATCAGCTGGCTCATGAGGAAGTCTCCTGCTGCTCAGGCTTCGCTTGCCTGGAGAACGTCAGCCGTCGTCTTGCGGCCACCCGAGGGCTTTCCGGCAATACGCGCTCTCCGGTCCACTCCCCAGTAAAGGCGAGTAGATTCGGGCCTAGCGGCTCTTTGGGTAGCTCGAAACGCTCATCGTAGATGGAGTCGACAAAATGCAGGCCGCAGGCAGGCGCCGTGACATCGCCCTTCTGGCGATTTTTCATCGCCAACAGGCGCTCAATATGCCCTTCGTCCTGCGCCCCCCGGCCAACGCTGGCCAGCGCTCCGGCAATGTTACGGATCATGTGATGCAGGAAGGCATTACCTTGGATATCGATCACCACCAGCGGGCCGTGACGCTTCACTTCCACAAAGTGCATTTGCCGCCAGGGGGTTTTCGACTGACAACCGGCGGCGCGAAAACTACTGAAGTCATGCTCGCCAACCAACGCCTGGGCAGCACGGTGCATGGCATCGGCATCCAGTGGGTCACGGCACCAGGTCACGTTAGCGCGCTCTAACACCGGGCGGCTAATTTGGTTCAAGAAAATATAGCGATAGCGGCGCCCCAGCGCCCCCAGACGGGAGTGAAAATCGTCGGAAACCGGCTTCACCCAGCGCACGGCCACGTCTCTGGGTAGATTGGTATTCGCGCCAAAGATCCAGGCCTTTTCGGTGCGCTGAACCGGAGGGTCGAAGTGAATCACTTGGCGAGTGGCGTGTACGCCTGAATCTGTGCGCCCACTGGCATGGATACGCACCGGCGCGCCAGCCACCTTGGCTAACGCATCCTCGATGGCCTGCTGGACAGAGGCCGCATGCTTTAAACGCTGGAAGCCGCAAAAGCGTGAGCCATCGTACTCAACGCCCATCGCCAAACGGCCAGCCAGCGGTTGTGTCTCATCAAAGTGGTAGAACAGCGTCATCGAGCCACGTCATTTAGAGGATTTTGAAGGTTAGCTATTATCCCGACGTCGCGGCTCGAATGCCACCTCTTCGATTTCCCACTCATCTTCCAGCTCTCGGCGCGGGTAAGATGGCGCCGCCTTAGCATTCTCCGACGCTCTCTCCCCCCATGCAGGCTCATCCGCACTGCCGAAGTCATTAGTTAAAGAGGGTGGGTGGTAATCAATGTAATGCGCGCTATCGTCCTTTTCCTCTGCGACGGTCGCCGGTGGCACTTCAGCTTCTTGGACGGCATGCTCACGGTAAGAAGCATCCTCCACCGGTTCAGGCGTCTCTAAAAATGCGGCGTTAAGGGCCGCTTCATCTTCTTCATGCATGGAAGAAGCGCCTTCTGTGTCAGCCTTGTCTTCTTCATCCTGCGTTTCCCAAAGCGCATCGCCTTCGTGATCAACAGACTGCTGGGCTGTAGGCGCTTCATCAACGAGACTATATGACTCATTGCTTAGTGGTTCATCATGGCTATCCGCCAACGGCTCCTCTGCTGGATACTCAAAAGCATCACGGCGACTCCCCTCCTCTTTATCGTGGGAGTCTGCAACGGGCGGCGTCTGCTGAGATTCGTCAATAGCCGTATCCATAACACTCGCTGTAGTGAAGGCAGCAGCGGCAGGCTGGACGTTCTCTCTCTCCTTTGGCGAAGCGGCAGCGCTTGGCTCAGATCGCTGGGGTGCAGGGGATGCCACCTCCTCCCACTGGCGTTCACGACGTTTTCGCGACCAAATCAGCGCACCCAATAGCAGTGCCAAAGCAACACTGGCCAGCGGCCATTGATATGCTTCTAAACGTTCTATCAAGCTAGGGGTGGAAGAAGTGTTCACAGCGGCACTGGCAGGTATTGTGCCATTGGCAGCTCGCGACTCGGCAGCCGCTAGCGCCCGCTGGGTCTCCCGCTGAGAGGCATTGAGCGCCTCGGTCAATGATGCCACTTCCTGGCGCAGCGCAGCCATTTCAGCACGCATTTGCTCGCGCTCTTCCAGCACCATTTGCAGCATGGCCTGGCTTTCCTGAAGCTGCTCAGCGAGGTCTCTAAGCGTCAGCCCGGCTAGCTCACCCTCTTGCACGACTGTTTCCTGTGCATCTTCCTTTGACTGGGGCTCGCTAGGTGCAGCATCACTGCCGCGCGCATCGGGCTGCGCTGATGGCTCAGTAACTGTTGTGCTTTCAGCCTCTTCTGACTCTGTTTCTGGCATTGATGCCGAGCGAGGGGAAGGCCGCCGCATTGCCTGAACTGCCTGGGCGGCTTGCGCTGGGGTCAATGCCATTAGCTGCTCACGGCTAGGCACACGCAAGGTTTGCCCTGCTCGTATATCATCGACATTGCCCGCAGGGAAAGCAGCAGGATTACCCTCTACCAAGGCCATCATCATTTGCTGAACGCTTACATCAGCGGGCTTAATACGTTCAGCAACGCCCCATAGCGTATCGCCACTGGCAATGTAAGCAATATTACGCTCAGGTGTTTGGGCAGGGGCATCCGGAGCCGCAGGCAGAGATTGTGATGGCACAGGCTGAGCCACTGAAGATGCCTCGGCCACCGTAGCATCAACACTGGCCGCATCATTGGGCGGATCAAACAGCAGCATAATCGCTTCCGTACGCCGCCCTTCAGGCGTAGTGATGGTGACCAAGAGATCCAACCATGGCTCGTTCACCGCTTGCTCAGAACGCAGCACCAACTGTGGGCCTCCGGGCATACGCTGTAATTCAGCGCGCACGCTGGCGACCAGCGGCGTCCACTCTAAGCCCAGCGCGTTAAAGGCAGCTTCATTTGCAATTTCCACGCGTACATCGTCTAGCGCCACACCGGCGGCATCGACCAGCGGCACGGTGGCATCTAGCGGCGATTGCAGCGGAGAATTCACGGTGGCTTGCCCAAGCCCAACCGCTAAAGCCAACGGGCTAACAGCGCTCAGTGGCAACCACAACCACCATGCCTGCTTCTTTTTCATGTAGGGCCCCTACTGCCTGCGATTCACTGCCACGATGCAACACCTTCATTCTGTTGCGACGAGATAAGTTAGTTCGTTCTCATCATAGCGTATTTATCATGGCGTTATGTTCAACGCATACATTTGCATGAAGTGACGGATTAGAAACATAAGTCACGGCAAAAAAATGGGAAGCTGCGAACAGCTTCCCATTTTTAGCTAGCGATTAAACGCCGGTGTTTCGCGACCGCTTACTGCTCACGCAGAATTTTCAGCATGCGCTTGAGCGGCTCAGCAGCACCCCACAGCAGCTGGTCACCCACGCTGAACGCTGAAAGGTATTCACCGCCCATTTTCAGCTTACGCAGGCGGCCTACCGGCACTTGCAGCGTGCCAGTGGCAGCCGCAGGCGTTAGGCCCGCAATGGTGGCGTCTTTGTCGTTGGGGATCAGCTTGACCCACTCGTTATGCTTGGCAATACGTTCTTCAATCTCATCCAGCGGCACATCTTGCTTCAGCTTGATGGTGAACGCCTGGCTGTGAGAGCGCATAGCACCAATACGTACGCAGAGGCCATCAATGGGAATCGGGTTGTTCTCAAGACCCAGAATCTTGTTGGTCTCGACGCTACCCTTCCACTCTTCACGGCTCTGGCCGCTATCCAACTTGGTGTCGATCCACGGCAAAAGGCTGCCTGCTAACGGCGCAGCGAAGTTGTCTGTGGGGAAATCACCGCTGCGCATGGCTGCCGTCACTTTGCGGTCGATGTCCAGAATCGCGCTTGCCGGGTCGGCCAGCTCGCTGGAAACGCTGTCGCGCAGCTGGCCCATCTGGTTCAGCAGTTCACGCATGTGCTTGGCACCGGAGCCAGACGCCGCTTGGTAGGTCATGGAGGTCATCCACTCGACCATATCGGCTTCAAACAGGCCGCCTAAGCCCATCAGCATCAAGCTAACGGTACAGTTGCCACCAACGAAGGTTTTGGCTCCATTGGCGAGCTGGGCGTCGATCACCTTACGGTTCACCGGATCGAGGACGATAGTGGCGTCATCTTCCATACGCAGCGTACTGGCGGCATCAATCCAGTAGCCTTTCCAGCCGTCGTTACGCAGGTCGCCGTAGACTTTCTTGGTGTAGTCGCCACCTTGGCAGGTCACGATGACATCCAGAGCTTTTAGATCGTCTAGTGCAAACGCATCTTCCAGCGGAGGCACGTCCACGCCGATATCGGGACCAGGCTGGCCGACTTGAGAAGTGGTGAAAAAGATCGGCTCAATGCCGTTAAAATCACCATCTTCCTGCATGCGCTGCATCAGCACCGAGCCAACCATGCCACGCCATCCCACGAAACCGACTTTCAACATGTGAAGTCCTCCAACTAAGAATGAGACCTATATTATACACACATATCAGACACGACGTCGGCCACCCCTGAGGGCGGCCGACGCGGTCTGTTTACAAAGCAACAAGGCGAATCAGTTAGTTAGCAAGCTCGCTTTATGCTTGATAATGCTCGAACGCCGCGAGTACGGCGTCCCCCATCTCAACCGTCGAGACGCGCTTCATGCCTTCAGAGGCGATATCGGCGGTACGCAAGCCGTCGTCCAGCACGCTGCCTACGGCAGCTTCGATACGCTCAGCCATCGCTGCTTCATTCAGCGAGTAGCGCAGCATCATCGCCACAGAAAGCATCATGGCTAGCGGGTTAGCAATATTTTGGCCCGCGATATCCGGCGCGCTGCCGTGGCAAGGCTCGTACATGCCCTGCCCGCTCTCGTTGAGCGAGGCAGACGGCAACATACCGATAGAGCCGGTCAGCATGGCAGCAGCGTCAGAGAGAATGTCGCCAAACATATTACCGGTCACCACTACATCAAACTGCTTCGGCGCGCGCACCAGCTGCATGGCGGCGTTGTCCACGTACATGTGGGACAGCTCGACATCCGGGTACTCCGGCGCCAGCCGCTCCATGACCTCACGCCACAGAATCGTCACTTCCAGCACGTTGGCCTTGTCCACCGAGCAGAGCTTTTTGCCCCGCTTCTGGGCCATCTCAAAGGCGACGCGGCCAATGCGCTCGATTTCGCTTTCGGAGTAGACATAGGTATTGAAACCAACACGCTCACCGTTGCGCTCTTCGATACCGCGCGGCTGGCCGAAGTAGATGCCGCCGGTGAGTTCACGCACGATCATGATATCCAGCCCCGCTACCAGCTCGGGTTTCAGGCTGGAAGCGCTGGCTAGCTGCGGGTAGAGCATGGCCGGGCGAAGGTTGCCGAACAGACCAAGATTCTTACGCAGCCCCAGCAGGCCTTTTTCAGGGCGCTTGGAAAGATCTTCGAGTTTATCCCACTTGGGGCCACCCACCGCACCCAGCAGAATGGCGCTGGCGGCTTTGGCTTTTTCCAGTGTTTCAGCGGGCAGCGGCTCGCCGTGGACATCGTAAGCGGAACCGCCCACCAAGCCCTCTTCTACCTCGATATCCAAGCCCGCCTCTTGGCAGGCTTGTAACAAACGCGCCGCCTGGGCCGCGATTTCTGGGCCGATACCATCACCGGGCAGCAGTAACACTTTATGAGTCATGCTCAATCCTTAGCACTGATAATTTAGATATTCATAGCCCATGGCAACTCTCTGCGAGGGCGCTGTGAACCCCTCCCTGGGCGCTACTTTTGCCATCCATGGCAAAAGACCCTCGCATAGACTTGCCCTTGCCATTACTCGGTGAGTGGACGCTAAGCTGGCTGGCGGAACAGCCACGGGCGCTGCTGGCGGTGCTTCTCTTCAAAGCTACGAATGGCATCTTCGTCTTGCAGGGTGATGCCAATATCGTCCAAGCCATTCAGCAGGCAGTGCTTGCGGAATGCATCCACGTCGAACTCAAGAATCTCGCCACTGGGCGTAATCACCCGCTGGTGCTCAAGATCCACGTCTAACTGGTAGCCTTCGTTAGCTTCTACTTCAGCAAACAGGCGATCCACTTCTTCTTCCGCCAGCGTGATTAGCAGAATGCCGTTCTTGAACGCGTTGTTGTAGAAGATATCGGCAAAGCTGGGGGCAATCACTACCTTGAAGCCGAAATCTTCCAGTGCCCAAGGCGCGTGTTCGCGGGAACTACCGCAACCGAAGTTACGGCGCGCCAGCAGTACCTCAGCGCCCTGGTAACGCGGCTGGTTCAATACGAAATCCGGATTCAGCGGGCGCTTCGAGCAGTCTTGCCCCGGCTGGCCTTCATCCAGGTAGCGCAGCTCGTCAAACAGGTTGACGCCAAAGCCCGTGCGCTTGATGGACTTCAAAAACTGCTTGGGAATGATCAAGTCGGTGTCGACGTTAGCGCGATCTAACGGCGCAACCACGCCTTCAAAACGTTCGAACTTTTTCATGGCTTAGGCCTCCTGCGCGTGAGTGGCGTCGTTAGCGGGTAAGGTGCGTACATCAACAAAGTGGCCGGCAATCGCCGCCGCCGCCGCCATAGCAGGGCTCACCAAGTGAGTACGACCGCCATAACCCTGGCGACCCTCGAAGTTACGGTTAGAGGTAGACGCACAATGCTCGCCCGCGCCCAGCTTATCGGCGTTCATGGCCAAACACATGGAGCAGCCCGGCTCGCGCCATTCAAAGCCCGCCTCAATGAAGATTTTGTCCAGGCCTTCCGCTTCCGCTTGGCGCTTCACCAAGCCAGAACCCGGCACCACCATGGCCAGCTTGATGGAATCGGCCACTTTGTTGCCCTTGGCCACTTTTGCCGCTTCACGCAGGTCTTCAATACGCGAGTTAGTACAGGAGCCGATAAAGACTTTATCCAACTTGATATCGGTGATCTTCTGATTCGCCTGCAAGCCCATGTACTCCAACGCGCGGGCGTGGCTGCGCTGAACGGTTTCGTCATCGGCCGCTTGCGGGTCGGGTACTTGGCCTGAAATACCGGTGACCATTTCCGGGCTGGTGCCCCAGCTCACCTGCGGTTCGATCTCTTCGGCTTTCAGCGTCACCACTTTATCGAAGTGAGCGTCTGCATCCGACACCAGGTTGCGCCAATCGGCTACGGCGGCTTCCCACTGCTCGGCGGTGGGCGCAAAGGGGCGCTCAGCGAGGTAGTCGATGGTGGTATCGTCCACGGCGATCAGGCCCACGCGAGCACCCGCTTCAATCGCCATGTTGCACACCGTCATGCGGCCTTCCATGGAGAGCGACTCGATGGCGCTGCCAGCGAACTCGATGGCGTAGCCTGTGCCGCCTGCGGTGCCAATCTTGCCGATAATCGCCAGCACTACGTCTTTTGCGGTCACGCCCAGGCCCAGCTCGCCTTCGACGCGCACCTGCATGTTTTTCATCTTTTGCGCCAGCAGGCACTGAGTGGCTAATACATGCTCCACTTCTGACGTACCAATACCGTGAGCCAAGGCACCAAATGCGCCGTGGGTGGCGGTGTGGGAGTCGCCGCATACCACGGTCATACCGGGCAATGTAGCGCCCTGCTCGGGGCCAACCACGTGCACGATACCCTGGCGTGGGTCGTTGATTTTGAACTCTTCGATGCCGTACTCGACGCAGTTATCGTCCAGGGTTTGCACCTGAATAAGCGAGACCGGGTCTTTAATGCCGCTATTGCCCTCGGCGCGCTCTTTCACCGTGGTGGGCACGTTGTGGTCCGGCGTTGCCAGGTTGGCATCCAAACGCCAGGGCTTACGGTTGGCCAAACGCAGGCCTTCGAACGCCTGGGGCGAGGTCACTTCGTGGAGCAACTGGCGGTCGATGTAGATCAGCGCCGTACCATCATCGCGCTGTTTCACCAAGTGCTGGTTCCAGAGTTTGTCGTAAAGGGTTTGACCTGACATGTGGCTCTCCTGGGCAGTGCCCTGCTAGTTCGGTATGGCAGCCTCTGCGTGCTGCTTAAATTGCGATGAACAGGAGTGTTACGCGACTCGTGCATAAAAGCAATTCATGTTATTCATACTTTAGATTCCAAATAGGAATAAATGACCAGGAGCCGCCGTGGATACCCAAAGCCTGCAAGCCTTTCTCGCCGTGGCGGAAACCCAGAGCTTCTCCCGCGCTGCCGAGCAGCTCCATCTCACGCAGCCCGCCGTCAGCAAGCGCATCGCCACACTGGAAGACCTGCTGGGCACGCGGCTCTTCGACCGCATTGGACGGCGCATCGCACTCACCGAGGCGGGTAACGTGCTGCTACCCAAAGCTCAGCGCATTCTATTTACCGTGGAAGATAGCCGCCGCGCGCTGGCGAATCTCTCTGGCCAAGTGGGCGGCAAACTGACGCTCGCCACCAGCCACCATATTGGTTTGCACCGGCTGCCGCCGCTATTAAAGCAGTACACCCAGCGCCACCCAGAAGTCGCGTTAGACCTGCACTTTTTAGATTCCGAACTGGCCTACCAGGGCGTAATGGATGGCACGCTGGAAATGGCCATTGTGACGCTCGCCCCTCACCCCGTTGAACAACTGCAGGTAGTCGAGCTTTGGCGAGACCGGCTGTGTTTTGTCTGCGCCAAAGACCACCCGCTGGCCCAACGCAGCCGTGCTGATGACAAGCCCCTGAGCTTGGCGGAACTGTGTGAAGTGAACTGCATATTGCCGGGAGCCAAAACCTTTACCCGCACGCTGATTGGCCAGCGCTTTGAAGAAGCAGGTCTTAACCTGCCCGTGAGTATGTCCACCAACTACCTTGAAACGCTCAAAATGATGTGTGGCGTTGGTTTAGGATGGAGCCTGTTACCCGAAAAAATGCTCGACAGCGAGCTAGTAGCGCTACCCGTAGACACCGCTCCCATCCATCGTCCGTTGGGCTATCTAGTACATAACAACCGCACGCTCTCTAATGCTGCCCGCAAAATGATTGAGCAATTGGAAGCAAATCGCGAAACATAAAGCTACAAAAAAGCTTACCTTCAGGAACCGCTGATCAATTCGTCTCTAAGCGGCTGAAACGCTCATAATGGCACTTTCACTGCATCAGCGGTCGCTTTCTGACCAGCGAAGGTGGTCTGTTTCCCCTGCCAGCCGGATTAGCCGGCTGGCAGGGCAGATGACAGCTGTGGCGGGATGCGTGCAGCGCTTCCCTTAGCTTAGCCTCCCCACACCGAACACGGTAAGCTTGGCGGCACTCTCGTTGCTGAAGATGCTTTACCCATGACAACCCACTGGATTCTTGGCCCTGGGGCCATTGGCCGTTTATTGGCGCACTCGCTGGCCCCGTTTGTGGAGGTGGCGGTGATTGGCCGCCGTGAATTGCCTACGCGGCAGGTGCTCACCACGCCAGAAGGCGAAGCGCGTGATCAGTACTTAACCTCACTCGCCGCTAAACAGTTGGTGGCTAATGCCCCTAAGCCGCCTGCGTTTGTGCATATCACTACCAAAGCGATGGCTGCCGAGGCGGCGCTTTCGAGTATTGCCAGCCTGCTGCCCCCCTCTACCCCGCTGGTGCTGTGGCAGAACGGTTTTTATGCCCAGCCACGCATTACCCAAACGTGGCCTGGGCCGGTGCTGTGCGCTACCACTACTCAGGGGGCCTACTTAACCGGGGATGATGGCGTGGTACACGCAGGCCGTGGGCCAACGTTTATCGGGGATTTGGATAACCAGCACGCAGGACTAGCGGAATCTTTAGCGACGCTGTTGAGTGAGGCTGGCTTTACTGCTTCGGCGGTGGGCGATATTCGTAGCCGCTTATGGCAGAAGTTAGCGGTGAATGCGGCGATTAACCCGTTGGTAGCGCTTAATGGCGTGCGTAATGGTGAGCTTCGTGGTGATGCCTACTCGGGCCGCGTGGTTGCCGTGGTGAAGGAAGTGGCTGCGATTTTAGCGAAGGAAGAGGTTGCCCCGCCGAATGGTGGTGAAGGTGACGCCGTGTGGCTAGCGTTAGTGTGGCAGGTGGTGGAGTACACGGCGAATAATAAAGCCTCTATGTTGCAGGATGTGGAGGCGAGGCGGCTTACCGAACGCGGGGCGATTTTGGGGCCATTGATTGAGAGCGCTGAGCGGCATGGGTTGGGGTGTGAGGTGTTAAAGGGGTTAGATCAGGAGTTGGCATTATTGGAGGCTGGGTTTTAGGTGGGCTTGGGTGGCTGAATCGTCGCGCGCTGAAGCGCCCTCCCACATGCGTTCCCAGCAGCACTTTCACAAGCACTTTCACAAGCACTTTCACAAGCACTAAATTCAAATGTTGTGATAACAGCCGGTAGCTTAATTAAGTATATAGATAACAGCCCAGGGCAGCGTTGCTGCCCCTCGCGGTTGCCTCGCGTTGCTCGTTATCACGCACTACAAGATGTGTTTAGCTCGTGGGCGTGGTTGCTCGTTGGGTTAGCAATAGCCTTTTAAGTAACGGGAATCATCACTATTTTGCGGTAGGCGGGGCGTTCGGCGAGCTGCTCTACCCAGCGCTGTAGAAGCGGGCGGGGCTGCCAAGTAAGGCCGCTGTTTAAGAGATTGTAGGTGAACGGGGCGATGGCGATATCGGCAAGGCCGAATTCATCGCCAGAGAACCAGGGTTGCTGGCTTAACGCGACGTCTAGCTGGGCGAAGAGTTTTTCGCAGGTGGCGATGGCGGGGTCTAGCAGTGTGCTATCGCGCTGTTCCGGCGGGGTGCGTACATAGCCCATCAAAATGGTGCGGTGGGCGGGGGTCAGCAGGCTGCTAGACCAGTCCATCCACTTTTCCATTTGCGCCCGTTTGGCAGGGCTTTCGATCCATAAATGGTTGGGGCCGTACTGCGCTGCTAGCAGTCTGTCGGACTTGAGGTTAATGGATGAGCTGAGGCGTGGGTTCTTCACCCCCCCCTGTGTTGGTGTTGGTGTTGGTGCTGTTGTGTGGCTCTTAACCTGCCCCTCAGCTTCTGCAAGGCGGTTCTGACGCCTTGCCTGCTGGCCGGTTGGGCGCGGCGAGCCCTCAGCCCGCCGTCAACCGGTGCATCC
>Ga0208449_1001450_pt1 | contig 12725 bp, 9 predicted proteins | sample MalvireepMed_s17_FD_184247 | JGI IMG/M metagenome (GOLD analysis project Ga0208449, IMG submission 184247) | Marine viral communities from the Global Malaspina Expedition - Malaspina viral metaG DeepMed_s17 (SPAdes) (version 2) | ecosystem: Environmental > Aquatic > Marine > Oceanic | place...
TTAATGGTGGTACTTTAGCAGCAATTACAATTGATGGAAACTGGACAGCTGCATCTCAAACCTGTGCAGATCTGGGTGCAGTTACAACAACAGGAACTATTGGGTTAGGTGGTAAACTAACTGCAGGTTCTAATGAGATTGAAGGCAGTAACTTTGATATTAATGGTGGTACTTTAGCAGCAATTACAATTGATGGAAACTGGACAGCTGCATCTCAAACCTGTGCAGATCTGGGTGCAGTTACAACAACAGGAACTATTGGGTTAGGTGGTAAACTAACTGCAGGCTCTAATGAGATTGAAGGCAGTAACTTTGATATTAATGGTGGGGCTATTGATGCAGTAACAATTGGAACTAATTCTGCCTGTACTGATCTCAGGGTGGATAATCTAAAAATAGACGCAAATGACATTACTTCCACAGATACAAATGGAAATATTAATCTAACACCAGCAGGTACTGGAGAAGTTAATATATCCAAAGTTGATATTGCTGGTGGTGAAATTGATGCCTGTGGTATTGGTGATAATATACGTTCATCTGGTAGGTTTACAGAACTTCTCTGTAATACACTTCCATTAACTGCTTCTGGAGACCTTGATGGATATGCGGGATTTTTTTATAATGCAGGAGATGATGTTAATCGTAAAGGACTTGAAGTTAAATGTGGAGCGAATGACGGGTTTAGCAGTAAGTGGTTTACTGCAACAACTGGGGGGGGTGCGCCTACAGGTTATCTGGTGACAAATAGTTCTGGTGTATTTTATCTTGATGACACTTCAGATGTAAGATTAAAAGAGAATATTGTAGATTCAACTGTTGATGGATATTCCATTATTAATCAATTAAAACTTAGAGAATTTAAATGGAAATCGTCAGATGTAAAGGTTGAACTTGGGTTGGTTGCAAATGAAGTGATTCCAATTTATTCAGAGGCCGTAAATGGAGAAGTGGATGCAGTTTTTGAAGATGGTTCTATTGATCCAATTACAATCTCAATGGGGGCATTTGTTCCAGTTTTATTAAAAGGATTCCAGCAAATGACGGGAAAGGTTGAAGCTCTTGAGGCAAGAATCTCAGTTTTAGAATCGTAAGGTTTAAATGAAAGCAAAAGAATTACTAGATGAACAGATCCAGAAAGCAGACCAGGAACTAGAATCAATATCAACAACAATTAATGAATTAGCAACTCGCCAGCAACGCCTCATTGGATACAGACAATGTTTAATCGACATGAAGGAAGGTAATGCCCCTACAAAAACAGCTAGTACCAGTTGACGTTGTTGCTGGCCTGGATACCAAAAACGATCCCAAACTCACTCCAGCCCTCACAGACCTGAAAAACGGCAGATACACTGTTGGCAGCCAGATTTCAAAACGCCTGGGCTACACTGCACTGTCACAAACAATTTCTGGTACAACAGATCTGCTAGATTCTGGAGAGGGAATTACTTCTTTCCAGGATGAACTGCTTGAATTTAGTGGCTCCAAGTTATACAGCTATTCTTCATCAGTTGAGCGATGGATTGACAAAGGGGGATTTCAGAGTGTATCAATAGATTCTGATGATATTATAAGGAACACTTCTGAAGCAAGAAACCAGGATAGCTGTATTGCATCCGGTCTGCAGTTATTTGCCTGGGAGCAATATTCTGTTGCCGGCGTGTTAGAGGGAATTTTCGCCTCAGTTTTGGATTCAGTATCTGGTGGAATCATCCAGGCAGCAACTTTGATTGATGCAACTGCAATTAATCCCAGGTGCATACGTTTAGGCCCAAATCCTACACTGTGTTACCTGGACACTTCTGCATCTCCACATCTCCTCAAGAGTGTTCAGGTTGACACTAATAATCCAGTTGCATTTAAAGCTGCAAAAACTATTTCTTCAGTAGTTAATAATACCAACCCAGTTTATGACGTTCAAATTTATTCAGATAATGCGTCAAGTGGCAATGGTATATTCTGCTACAACAACTCAGGTTCCACCAGGATTGATGTTGGTTATATAACTACAGATGGTGCAGTTGGCACTGCAGGTTCAGGTTTTCCAGTTGTTGAAACAATATTATCAACTAATGCAACAGACTGTATTGCAATTTGTGGTGACAAAGTAAACACAGCAACCGCAGAAGAAGAAAGGATTTATGTAGGATATGCATCAACTGGATCATCTGCAGGTTTGAAAATAAAACGTATAACCAGCCAATTAGCTGTAGAAGCAACCCACACCGTGGAAGGAACTGCAACCAAAATTGATGGTGCATCAATGCTGGTCACGCAGGCAGGAGATCTGCAGATCATCTATACGCTCAATGCTACAAATACATACGATCACCAGTGTAAAGGTGCTGTTTACGACATAAGTGCAGATTCTATGGGAAGTGCAGCAGTTATTAAGCGCAGCGTGGGATTAGTGAGTAAACTATGGGAGTACGATTCAGAGAAATATTTTATTGCAGTCCACGATTCTGGTCTGCAGCCTACTTATTTTGTGATGAATACAGATGGACTTATTTCTGCAAAGATATTACCTGGAACGTCTGGTCCACTTCCTGCCAAATTTCTTGCGTCTGTAGATTCATCAGTTGCTGGAATTTTTAAATTTGGTGGATTGGTACGCACCAGGTTGACCAGCAAAAATAATGACCTTTACAGTCTCACTGGTATTTCCAATATCACGATTGATTTTACATCCGTTGAACGCTTTGAAGCAGCAGAATTAGGTGGTAATCTCCACATTGGAGGTGGATATGTTTCGATGTATGATAGTCAGCAAATCGTGGAACTGAACTACCATTTGTATCCAGAAAATCTCAGTGCAGCCATAAATAATTCTGCTGGTTCATTGGCTGCAGGTACTTATCTCTACCAGGTAATCTGGTTCTGGGTGGATGCCAAGGGACAGGATCACAGATCTGCACCATCAGTGGCAGTCTCGGCTGCACCCTCTGGTGGATCTTCAACTGTAACACTCACAATTCCTTCATTGAGACTGACCCAGAAAACAGATGTAATTTGTGAGGTGTACCGGACAGTCACTGTAGGCAGGTTATTTTTCAAGATTGGCAAAGTTGCAAATAACACTGCAGCCGATTCAATTACTTTTGCAGATGCTGGTGCAATTTCTGATGCAGATCTTGTTGCAAAAGAGTCTCTCTACACAAATGGTGGAATTATCGAAAATATCCCACCACCAGCATCCCTGGTTTTGACAAACTACAAAAACCGGTTGGTTTGTGTCAGTTCAGAGAATCCCAAAAAACTGCTATATTCCAAGAAAAGGCAGCCACTTAGTCCTGTCGAATTTTCAGATGTTTTTTCCATTGTTTTGAATAAGGCCATTCGCATAACCGCCCTGGCAGAATTTGACCAGAAATTAATCGTCTTCGAGCCAAACCAGATATTTTATATCACAGGAAACGGACCTAATTCCACTGGTGCGCAGAATGATTTCAGTGCAGCAAATTTAGTAACTGGTGACGTTGGGTGCAGCAACACCAACTCCCTGGTTTTAATGCCACTGGGACTCATGTTTCAGAGTAATAAGGGGATATATCTTCTAAACAGATCACTGGAAACAATTTACATTGGAGCAGAGGTTGAAGCCTATAACTCTCTTACAATTACATCTGCAGAACTGATACAGAATGAGAACCAGATACGTTACCTGACTTCTGATGGACGAGCCTTGATATACGATTATTTCTATGGGAAATGGTCCTCCTGGACAAATCACCAGGGCAATGGAGCAACCACCTGGCAAGGAGGTAATGGTGACTACGTCTATCTTAGAACTGACGGCAGGATATTCCAACAAAGTGCCACCTCATACAAAGATGCAAATGATCCAATTGAAATGAGCCTCACCACTTCCTGGGTTAAGACAAACGGTATTCAGGGATTCCAAAGAGTAAGGCGGGCATTTGTACTTGGAGACTTTAAAAGCACCCACACCCTGCAGCTGGAAATTGGACACAATTACCAGGAATATTTCAATGAGCTGCACAAATTCAATTACATAACAGACCTGGAAATTATTGAGTATGGAGACTCCACACCATATGGAGATGAAGGGTTTTTTGGAACAAGTTCAGGTGTGGCAAATGGAGTCTATCAGTTCAGGGCGCACTGTAAAAAACAGAAATGCCAGAGTATCCGTTTCAGGATCTCTGATACAGAAGAAGCAGAGCCAGGGCAGGCATATTCAATTTCATCACTGATGCTGGAAGTGGGCATCAGAGCAAACACAATGAAACTACCAGCACAAAAACTAACATGATGAATCAAATGAATCGAACACAACCGTTAGGTCCGGTAAACTTTTCAGAAGAAGACCTGAGAAAACTTGCAATGTTGCTTCAGCAGATGCCTGCAAATGAAGGTCTGGCAACTATAAACCAGCAAGAAGCAGAATTGATGAAAAGTTATGGTGGTTCTGGTACTCCGCTGCCTGGAACACAGGGACTTGGACCAGCTGGTGGTCCGGTCAGAAGTTATGATGGGGGGCATGGTGGGCCTCACCCTCATAATGGTGGTGGTACTGGTCCAGGAACTGGAATGGGGCAAGGATGGGGTGATCCACCAAAAACAGATCCACCAAAAACAGATCCACCAAAAACAGATCCACCAAAAACAGATCCACCAAAAACAGAAATCGTAACTGATTACGAATATGAAGCTTATGATGATGACACATATGTCCACGATTACCCAGAATATACGACCGAGCAGATTCAAGCAAAAGCAGATGCACATAATTCAAGTTCCATAAAATTTGAAACAGATCCAAAAGTAATTCAGCAATACAATCTGGATCATGGGACAACAGGTGCAGGAGATGTAACCACTACTGGTGGAGACGGAACAACAGCCACAACTACAGCAACTGTTACACCTACAAAATACAAGGACAAGAACGGTAATGAGTATCTTGAGGAAAAAGATGCACTTGATGCAAATGTAAAGATTGATGCCATTACGACTCAAATTGAGAATACGCCTCTGACAACAGATAAAACGTTCAAACTTTGGTTAATTGAGAACAAGGACAATTACCCAATCCCACCATCATCTGAAGCTCAGTTGTCAGCTGCATTTGGAGTTGCAAAAATTAAATCAAATGATGCTGCTGCCTTGATGCTGCCAAAAATGGTTGACAGTATGAATTTAATGCTGAAAGCAGATGGTTCAGCAGTTCCTTTTGACACATGGTGGGCAACAATTGATCCAAAACCAGCAAATCTGTCAGAAGCAACTATGAGAGTCATGTACGCAAAAGCGGTTTTTAAGGCAGAAAGAAAAGAAGCATTTACACTGACAACAGAAGAGCTGGAAAGTTGGATGAGACCTCCTGTTGTGCTTGCTGTTGACGGTAACTTTGAGGAGTGGTGGGAAGGCAAAAAAGGGCAGTTTAAAGAATCTGGAACTTTTAATGATAGAGAATTTGCACTTGCAGCACACGCAGCAGCAATTGTAGGAGATGCACAAGCAGTTACAATTGGTACAGTTGGGGATGCAACTGCACCTACAATTGGGACCATTGATGATGCAGCAGACGTTACAGTGGGAGATGTTGATGATGTAACTACCACAACAGTTGGTGATGTATCTACTGATATAGATGATACTGTGGAAGTGGGAGATGTTGATGCAATTGCACAGGTGACTGATGAGGACATGGACACAATCTTTGAGGGTGGAATTGATGCTGCAGAGCAACTTCTGATTGACAGGGTGGATGGAACTGCAGTCTCACCGGCAGAGGTGCAGCTGAAAAGAAGTGTAGAAAATAACTTGAGGATGTTATTGGGGGCCACGGTTGGAGCAGATGCAGATCCAGCTCGGATAAGGCAGCTCAGAAATATCTGGGTGGATATGACTCAGGAGGTTACAGGCAAAGCTGCAGAGTTACGTTCCCAGGAATCTATGGCAGCAGAGAAGGAACTGGTTGCACTCTACCAGGGCAAGTCCACAATGAAGCTGCAAGTTAGGCTTGCAAACCTGGAAGTTCAGAAACAGACTGCCTTCAAGAATGCAGATATTGCACTTGCAACCAAGCTGGCAAACCAGGCAACTCGATTGACTGAAGTTATTACGCAGGCAAATATTGACAGGGATTTAAGTGTTGCAGATTTGAAAGCCAGGACAGATAAAATGATTGCACAGGGTACAATGGATCTCGCAACTGCACTTGCTAATTTGCAAGTGAAGAAAGACCTTGCAATTGCACAGGGTAAAGCGGACCTGGCAGTTTCCCTGGCAAACCTGCAGAAAAATATTTTACTTGCACAAACAAATGTAGATATTGCAGTCAAGCAGCGTGCCTTAGACGATGCATTAGCAATTATTGCATACAAAGGAGAAATGGCCCTCATGGGGTTGGAAGTGGAAATCGATACTGCACAGATGCAGGCAGATCTCCAAGAGATGGGGTTTGAACTGACAAGAGATTTGGCAGAAATGGATGATGCAACCCAGAGATATGTTGCAGATCAGATGGCAAAATGGAGAAGAGCGAAAGCGGGTTCTGATGAAAGGTCAGCAATTATTACTGGATTAGGGACTATACTTGCAGCATGGGCATCTTCACCATCTTCTGACATACGAGCAAAAACAAACATTTCCCCTGGATCTGGAGAAGTTGAGAGTTTCCTGGATGCCCTGAATTCATACAAATATGAGTATAAAGATCCCGATGCCCCTGGAGCAGATGCAGGAATGTTTGTTGGTGTAATGGCGCAGGACTTAGAAAAAACGCCTATGGGTGCAAGTTTTGTGCAGGACACACCAAACGGTAAGCAAGTGGATTATGGTCACGGTCTGGCTGCAATCCTGGCTTCACAGGCAAATATTCACGATAGGCTTAAACATTTGGAGGAGGGTTAAGATGGCATTAGTTCAACAACCAGCAGTAACAGGAATCTCTCCACTAACAGGAAGAGAAATATTGCCTGATTCTGCCGAATCAGATTTACTGTTTGACCAGCTTTTTGAAGATACTGGAGAAACATCAGCTACACCTGAAGCTGCACCTGAAGCAAATACAATTCAACCAAATAAGGATGAACCCATAACTGACTTTTTTAAACGTACAGGTCATGCGAGTCTTGAAGAGTTCATGCAAGATCCTTCAAATGAGGGGAAGATTAAAAAAAGTGCAAAGGGTATCCCATTCGTTCTTGAAGGTGTAGATTACCAGGTTAAATCTGGAACACCTTATAGTGCCGTTGAATTTGACTCTACAAAAACAGGTAAGACTGAGGTGAATCAATATGATGAAAAAGGCGCACTTGTTACAGGTGGCTATTCTAAAGATGATCTTAGTGATCTTACTGTTGACACAACAGATAAGCCTTTTTTAACACCAAAAGTTGATGAAACAAGCAGTGATGAAGGAACTTCAACAGAGGAAGGCAGGAAAGGTGAATTTGATCCAACAGAACAGGCAGTTGTGGAAACACCGAAACTAACAGATCCACCAGTTGATAGAAAAAAGGAAATTGTTTCCAAGAAAGTAGTAGAAGACGAATTTGATACCGAATCTTTTATTGACCAGACTAATGAAGAAATTGCAAAGCTAGTTAGTCAAACTACAATCACAAATGATACAGCATTGAAAATCTTTGATGATGCAATAGGTGATATTAAGAAAATTAAATATCCAACTACAGCAGAGACAAGGGGGTTTTATGAAGATATGGCAAAAAAGATCAATGCTGATGTTACTGCTTATGATAAAGCCATTGATGAAGTTGCCAAAGGAGAAATGGACCCCACTTTTACAGGATGGAATAAATTCATGGCAGTTTTAGGTGCAGCAATGGGAGCATACGGTGCAGCAATGACCGGAACTCCAAACTTTGCATTGCAAATAATGAATAAAGCTATTGATGCAGACCAGAAACAGTTTCTTGCAACAAAAGCAATGCGTTTGAAGAATCTGAACCAGCAACGTGCGGATGCACTTCAAAGAAGAGCAACATTAGTTCAACTGGGAATAAACGAAACTGACAGGATGTTACAGATTGCACAATTGAAAATTGGGCAACAATCAGAGATCTCAAATATTGAAGCTATAAAAAGAGGGTTAATACAACAGCAGGAAAAAGTTCTTGGTGATTGGAAACTAGCTCAAACACAAATACTTGCTACCTGGGCATTAAAGAAACAGGGGGTAGAATTAACATCTGGAGAAAAAGCCAGAACAAGACAAATAAAGCTGCCTGGAGGCCAAACTGGTATATTTGGTCCAACAATGTCAGATAAACAAGTTGATAAGGCATTGCCAGATATACAGGAATATTTTATGGGTCATGGGAAACTTATTGGTAACTCTGGGGCTGCACAGGCATTAAGGGATACTGGTGCTAGTGCTGATTCAATTGAATTGGCAGAAAAAGGATATATTGGGATGTTGATTGAACTGGTTGAGAAGGAACCAATTGCATCAAAAATTGGATGGACTGAAACAGGCAAAAAAGTAAGATCCCTGCACACAGCACTAAAAAGTCATTACCAAAAAGCAATAATGAAAGCAGGCGCAAACTTAACTGGAATTGAGGTTGAGATTGTTGAGAACATTGTTGGTGATCCAACTGCAGGAGATATTTTATTTGGTACATATATGATTGGTTTGGAAAATTTACGATCCCAAATTGACAATCAATATGCACAAATTATAGATATTCAGGATATACAAGTGATTAGTAAAAGAAGTTCAGGAAATACAGGAAATACAGGAATAACAGGTTTGAAGAAATTTTAATAGATGGCAAAACTTTTTGACAACAGATTAGGGGCTGGTGTCCTGGTTGCAGATGAGCGTGTAAATGAACTGATTGGATCAGGTGATTATTCCTTCCTGCAGGGTCCACCAGTTTTTGTGCAGGATGAAGGTGGAACATTATATACTGTGCCACCAGAGAATGCCAGGGAAGCACTGGAAACCGGTTATACTTATGCACCAGAAGAAGTTGTAAGGGAAGCAAAACTAAAAAAGGAAATTGAAGAAACTCCCTGGACAACTGCAGGTTATGGACTTGCAAGGTCATTAACATTTGGCGCATCAGATTTTATCCGTCCTAATGCTTCACAACAGGAACTTCGGTTGCGCAGGGAAATGCAACCTTTGATAACAGCTGGTAGTGAGATTGGTGGATTGATTTCACCAATGGGAATAACTGGCTTGGCAGCCAGGGGTATGGCAAAAGGTTCAGCTAAAGTTATTAGTGGTATTTCTGGTGCAATGGCAAAAACCAAAGGACTCAAGACTGCCGGTTCTGTCCTGAATAGCAGGGTAGTCCGTGGCGCAGTTGGAGGAGCTGCTGAAGGTGGTATTGTTGGGACCATGTATGGAGTCAGTGGTCAACTCCTGGATAATCCAGAAAATTATGACCTGTTTGCAGACCATATGTATGCAGGTGCAAAATTTGGTGCAGTTGCCGGTGGAATTGTTTCTGTAATTGGATCTGCACTAAAAGGAATTGGAGGAAAGTTCAAGAAAGAAACATACAGATCATATTTCAAGGCACTTGATCCAAAAATTAAAGATGTTAATGATGTAACCAGGAACAAGGCATTTCCCCAGAATGTTTTTCGTTTAGGCAAGCGTATAAAGGAAATGGATGATAAAGGCACATTAAAGAATTTAAATGATCCAGAAGCATTACATGAAGAAACCACTTTTCTGATTAATGTTTATGCAGGCAAGCTGGATGATTTAAAAACCCAGGCAGAAACAGCAGTTAAGAAATCCGGTCAGTCTGTTGAGGATGTACAGTTCAATCCAAATAAAGTTGCAGACCGGATGATGGCAGAAATTGTGGACAATCCCAAAGGACTTGGACGCGGGATGGTACAAGATCCAAAAATGGTATCCAAGCAGGAACGTGCCGTTGCATCAATTGAAGCATTCCGTAATTTAGGAAAAAGCAAAACAGGAATTCCACATAAAACATTATCATTCAGGGAATCAGAAGCACATAAATCCTGGTATCAGAAGCACCTGGCAAATTATAAAAAGAATCCTGAAGATGCAGATTACTTTAATGAAATGGCTCGCATCATCAAGGAAGAAAGCGAAAGTGCATTGGATGCCTTGAGTGCAAAGTTGAGTAATGTTAAAGGATTCAATCAACAAATCTATGCGGAATTTCTGGAAGCAAAAAGTATTTATGGTACATTGAAGCAGATCCAAAGTATTGCAGCCAATGCATTTGCCAGGGAGGTTGTAAATGCTAGGTTGCCATTGACCAGTTACATTGTTGGTGGAAGTTTAGCTGGAGGTACACTTGGCGGGGTGCTTGGTGGAGATTCAGAATCAATACTAACTGGGGGATTAGGTGCAGCCGGAATATTCTTTGGAACTGCAATGGCACGAAAACTTTTAAGAGACTCGGGAGATCTTTTAATTGCCAGAACACTAGGAAGAATAACAGATTGGGGGGACAGATTAAACAATGCCAACATTTCACAAGCTGCAATTCAGACTGCAGTTAATACCCTGGTTAGGGGTGGAGCTGCAACAACAATCAAGATAGCAAATCCACTTCCTAAATCTCCAAAAGCAACTGTAGAGAGATACAAGGAACTGAAGAAAGATATAGAGGAGATTCAGACTTCACCGGAAACACTTTATACACGCCTGGAAAATATGTTACCAGATGTTGAAGGTGACCAGACAATCACACGTGAACTTGCTCAAACTATGGCAAATATCGTGGGATTCCTTCAGGAGAAATTACCTGGGAATACATCTTCAAGCCAGCTACTGTTCAATAATGACCAAGTGCCACCTATGAATGAGATACTGAAGTTCATGCGTTATGTGGACGTTCTAAACGATCCTAACAAGGTTCTGCAGTATGTTATCAAAGGACAGTTAATGCCGGAGCATATGGAAGCACTTAAAGCAATATTTCCCAGGCTCCACCAGGCACAGATAGAAGCAATATTAAATGGACTGACAGAGCAGGGACTGCCACTGAAACTTGACCTGGCGCAACGTCAATCACTGGGCCGGTTCCTGGGTACTGCAGCCAGCAGGATGTTTAGCACTGAATTTGTGCGGAACACTCAGGGGGCATACGCTGCAGCCAGGGAGCAGCAGAGTAAAAACAAAGGTATGAACATTAAGTTCCCAGACTTCACAACAGCAACCCAGACTGCTACAGCTTTATGATGGATCTTTTACAAAAGTTTATGGGTTTATTTAAGAAAGAAGAAACCACAATGGAAAGGATGCAAAGATGGGAGAAAGAAAATGCAGAGGTACAAAGGATGAATGAATTGCATGAAAAAGCCAGCAAGAACAGGACACCAAAGAAGAAGAAAAGTAAACCAGTTAACTATACTCTTTAGGAGATTAAATGGAAGTTGAAATGTGGATTGAAATATTGCAGACAGTTGGCGTACCTTCACTTGCGTTAGCTGGAGCAGGCTTTTTCATATATAAGAATCAAATCTGGGCGCAACAAGAACGACTGCAATTTATGGAGAGAGATGAGGAATCTGATGCCCGAGTATTTGCAATGATGGAAAAACAAAATGAAAATGCAAACAAACTCTCAATGGCATTGGAAGGTTTAACACAGAGCAATGAACATTTATCTGATAAAATTTCTTTGATGGTAGATGTTGTCAGGAATCACGACAGGTCTTCTAAACGATAAGATGTTTTATGTTAAAATCCTCATCATTATGGCGATTGCGTTTGCAATATTGGGGTGTACTACTGAAGGAACAGGCACATCTAAAACTAAATACGGTCATTGGAAATTTAAAGGTTCTAGTACATTTGAACAAAGATTTCAATGTGTTCAAGAATTTAAACCACATCAAAATAAACAATGTGACTAAGGAGGATAAATGCCATTTGCACTTTTAGGACCACTGATTTCAGGAACAGTCCAGACACTCTGTATGTCTATGCTATCAGAAAAGCTGCTTTTGATCGTGGTGAAGTTATTGCTTAAAAAGCTGGTGGATTCTACGGATAACACCTTAGATAATGAGCTATATGACCAGTTCGTTATCCAGCTTGAAAATACCCAAAAAGCCTAGTTTTGGATCTTAAAGCTGCTGCTTTAGTCCTGGTAATTGTGGCACTTTTGGCTGCCATTATTTGGTTCACACGCTGAGTGATCCGATGCGGATAACCAGGCGAACATTTATTAAACAGACATCTATAATTATAGTAGGAGGTTTTATGGCTACACCCCACTTTACGGATAAGGAACTTGAGTGCAGCTGTTGCGGAGTATCAACTATGCAACCGCAATTTATGGAAACTCTGGAGAAGATAAGGGTGGAGATGAACCGGCCTTTATTTCTCTCAAGTTCTTTCCGCTGCTCCAAGAGAAATCAGGAAGTTAGTTCAACTGGTCCTAATGGTCCTCACACAAATCATGGACACGGTGGGCAAGCCTGTGATATTTTAATTTCGGGGGCCGATGCTCTAAGATTGGTGGAGGTTTCCAAGAAGTATGGTATGACAGGAATCGGAGTCAAACAGAATGGTCCTGCAGGCAAGAGATTTATCCACCTGGATAACCTGGGAAGTGAATACACAAAAAAGACAGGAGGACCACGGCCCTGGATCTGGAGTTATGCTTAGAGATCCGTACCAATTGCCGTACCATTTGGGGTGATCCGTACCAATCCGTACCACCCTTATCAGTACCATGTTCAATAATATCAGTTACTTAAAGTGCAAATATCGGGATTAA
>Ga0208449_1001454_pt1 | contig 12695 bp, 16 predicted proteins | sample MalvireepMed_s17_FD_184247 | JGI IMG/M metagenome (GOLD analysis project Ga0208449, IMG submission 184247) | Marine viral communities from the Global Malaspina Expedition - Malaspina viral metaG DeepMed_s17 (SPAdes) (version 2) | ecosystem: Environmental > Aquatic > Marine > Oceanic | place...
AAGTTTTTTCTGTGTTATGGTCACTCTTTTTTATGCGAACTCCATCTGGAGTATAAGTTCCGTTGCTAAAAAGATATAACAAATTTTCCTTAACTTCGTCTTTTTTGAAATAATAAATTGGCTCTCCAACTTGCATTAAATCAAACCCGACCATACAAATTTCATCATACTTGTTCATTCTTAACAAACACTCTAAAGTATATGTCCCCGTTGCGGAATCCAAATCATATTCATCTCTAAAATACCTTCTCATTGAAGCGCTAAGATTTGGAACATACGTTGCGCCAGGGGGAATTAATCCTTCAACAGGCTTCCTATTTTCAGTCCCAGGTCCTCCAGTGTTAAAAACATATTTTATACCCAAATCTACAACATAAGGTTCAATGTCTCCGACGTTACAAAAATCATAATCAGCGTGATCGGAAATTAAATGTACATACCCTTTATAAACCGGATGGCCGCAAATGGCGACTTCATCATAAGAATCTACCAAATATTTTGTACACCTTGTGGTAGATGGACCTTTTCCTATAATAATAACAGAACTCACCTTACAGCTCCTCTATTCTCTTAGCTTTATCGTCTATGAGAAGATCGAAATGTGGCTTTGGGTTTGGACTGGTGCCTGTAATCAACTCATGAAATTTACATCCCCATGACTCTAATTGACCAAGAGTGTGATTTCTGTAATCAACATTAGATCTAGATCCTCTAGCTGTCCAATATACAATTTCCCACCCTTCGTCGTGAAGTTTGTTGATTTTTTTAATATTATCATAATTCGGTTCAGATAGATCATACCTGCGAACATCTGAATAAAAACATATCGTCTCATCAATATCTACTAGAGCAACTTTTTGCTCACTATCTTCTGAAAATCTTTTTGCTTCTTTAAACTTCAATTTAATCTCCTTTTAAAATTCTATAACTGTCACTGTCAAAATGTTGTGTTGAAAATTCAAACAATTCCGAATCTTCAAGAGCGATCATTTGGTGTCGAAGTCCAGTATAAACATGAAAATTTTCGCCGGCAGTGAGAACCACCTCTTCTGCCTCTTCAATATTATCCTGATTAGAATATTTTACCATCAATTTACCAGATTGTAAATAGAAAACTTCATCTTTAATTTTATGAAAATGCCATGAACACCGCTTTCCTTTATTAAAAAATAAAAGTTTCCCACAATATTCTGGTTTATTTACAACCCACTTTTCATATCCCCAGCCTTTATCGACGTGCTTTATTGGAACCTCGTTTACCATACACTTTTTCCACCATCGATGACAAGATTTTCGCCAGTCATGTATGTACTAGCATCGGAACATAGAAAAACAACTGCTCCTTTGTACTCATCAATATGTGCCATTCTTCCCATTGGAATGATATTCGATAACTTGCTTACAAACTCTTCGGGATGATTATTATAAACTCCCGTTGGGCTCAAACAATTAACCCTAATATTCTTTTTTGCAAAATAAACAGCAAGATATTTTGTCATCCCAACAATAGCCCACTTTGCTGCAGAATAAGTAATTGGTTTTACATTTTGTGCGTTCTCTGGTATTCCATCTTTTCTATAAAGCCTTTGATCTGGAGCAATAACACCTAAGTCTGAAGAAATATTTAGTATAACTCCGCCTCCTTGTCCCAACATTTTGTTTCCAACAACCTGCGAACAAAAGAAAGTACCATTTAGCGCAGCATCAATGCCCTCGAACCAGTAATCTTCTGTCATGGTTTCAAACCTGCTGTCTGGAGTTAGTCCAGCTTCTTTTTTTACCTTTGGATCTTTTGCTGCATTATTGATTAAAATATCAATTTGTGGGACCTGAGAAACAACATCTTCAATTGTTTCTTTATCTGTAACGTCCATATAATATGGAAATGCGCATTCTCTTCCATATTTTTCATTAATCATCATCGCTTTTGCCTGCACACGATCTTTATGATGGTCTGTCAAAATAACTTCGCCTCCAAACTCAACGATGGCTTCGGCGTGTTTCGGACCAAGCAGGCCCCCGGCTCCAGTAATGAGAGCAGTTTTTCCAGTTAAGTCAAATAAATTGTTCATTATTATCTCCTATGTTATTATAAAATATATTTATTTTTTTAAAACTTTTTTGTACTTTTAATATCATTGTTTATTTCTTTTGTCACGTGACATATTCTTTCAATCTGTTCCTCATCAAGATTAGGAGATGAAGGTAAAATTACACATTCTTTATTTAACAATTTGGCATTGTCGCAATTGCCTTTTGCGCACGGCAAATGAGAGTGTTCAGTGTAAGGGTAAAACATTGGACGAACTTCAATATTATTAATATTATAAAGTTGTTTTGCACTATTGTAATCGCTTATACCTTCTAATCTAATCCCAAACATCCAATTGGAATGCTGCACATCTTTTTCTAAAATTTGCCAACTTACGCCTTCTAGATCTTCTAAATGATGCTTATAACATTCAAAAATATATTGTTTCTTCTTTTCAATATTGTCGGCCTCTTCTAATTGAGCTAACAACATTGCAGCTTGGATATTGGTCATTCTATAATTATACCCCAGTTCATCATGCACATAACGTTTACTAGTTTGACCTTGGCCACGTAATTTATAAGCAAAATTATAAACATCACAATCATCAGTTAAAAATGCTCCTCCTTCTCCTGTGGTTAAATTTTTATTAGCGAAAAAAGACAAAGAGGAACACAAAGACTGAGTACCTGAATGTTTGCCTTCATATTTTCCAAACAGTCCTTCACAGTTATCCTCCACAACAGTACATTTTGGATATTTTCTTTTAAGAGAAGGGACATTAATAATGTTTCCTAAATTGTGAACTACCAACAAAGCCGAAGAAGAAGAATTTTCAATATTTTCATAATCTGCATTCCATGTGTGCAGATTTAAATCTTCTAAAACTAATTCCCACGGGAAATTATCAAATAAAAAGGAATTCCACGCCGCAACATAACAAGCACTAGGAACAATAATCTTAGATATTGATGGTTTAAATCTTTGCAGAGATCTCGCAACCAAATGAGTTGCTGATGTGCCATTATTAGTTAATACACAATATTTAGCGCCAGTATGATTTAGTAACATTTCAGTAGCATGTTCTACATATGGGCCTTTTGAAGAAATCCATCCGGTTTCTAGACAGTCCTTTACATACGCCTTCATTCGTTCATTGACAAATGGTTCGTAAATAGGAATCATTTATCTAACCTCATAATATAATGAACTTTATTTTCTTCTACAGTAAAAAATTTGAATTTATTATACATAGAAATGGCCGGATGATTATCTTTATCTACAGCAAGATATAAGCTATCATAACATTCTTGTTCGTTAAACGCTTCTACCAATTTGTACATTATTTTTTTTCCCAAGCCAAGTTTTGTGTATCGTTCAACTACACATATACCTAACCACAATTTTTTGTCATCAACATCTAAATGCCCATATGCAATCGGGGCGGGGCCTTCAAAACCTAAAAGTGTCAATAAATGATTTTGCAAAACATCTGAATCACGAGTATCAAAATATCTAAACTTTAACAATGAAGATCCCGCAGTTTTAAGAAATTTATTTATTTCTTGTTTTGAATTTACATTGATTGATTTTATTATCATATTCATAAAACATATTTTTGAACATATTCGTCATTGATTCTAGCGCTCTCGGGCGCGCCTACTCTGGTGTGATCCTGAAAAGTGATCGCATGCCATCCTAATTCTCCAGCTCTATTAACTATATGCCTCATAGAGTCTCTAATATTGTCAAACTTAAATTTGTTTTGTTCATCGTCAGGGAAAACTTTTACATTCCCATATAAATTTGTTCTTGAGGGAACATTATGTTCCAGAAAGCCAGGTACCCCAAATTTTTCTTTATATGCCAAAACGCTCTTCTTAGGGTCAACAACCATTGAATCAGGAAAATATTTTGAAACATAATTAAAATAAAGATCATACGTCGACATCATTCCTTGCCCAGTTGCATGACAATTTTTATTTACTGTTTTATAATCTTGTAAAGTCACACTTAAACTAGCTTTCCAAAATGGCATCCCATGGAGTTCCTCTACCTTGTTATGAAGAGATTGTAAAATACTCTTTTTTACAGGCATATGGTGTACAATGCCGCTATATTGACTTTGCTTGGATAAGCCAGGGATTAACTTTTCCACATATTCAAAATATGGATGGTCATACACATGAGCCGGAACATCATAACTTACATTAAAAAGCACCTTGCCATTGTCATCTATAAATTTTGTAGGGCGTGCAAATATTGTATCCGAATCGCAAACTAAAACGTTCTCAGCTAGATCTGGCACAACCAGAGCAGCAGTCTGTTGTATTAAACCAGCATAATACCAACAAGTTCTTTTATGCTTTCCAATTATTTTAGAAGTTTCTTCTAATGTAAAAGGAAAAATATCTTCCGAAACCCATTTTGCATTATCTGTCAGTTTATTTCGCGAAACAACATACACGTCTCTAATGCCAACAACATTTTTTTTAATATATTCTGCACATAAGCCAACTGTATCAACATCCTTTTCGTGAGCAGGAATAACTGCATCAATCATTTAACATCTCCTCAAATATTTTCTTATGATCAGAAATAGTCTCAACTTCATCACCGGGTTCGCGGCGGGCTGTTTGTAACGTATATATATTATTATAATTAATACTTTTCAGAGCCTTAAATATTAATTTAAAATCTGTATCACCTGTTAGAGGCTCTACTGTTTGAGCATCATACGTTCTGTCCTTTAAGTGTACGTTGTCAATTTTATGTTTTACTAAATTAATATATTCTTTATGATCAAGGCCGCAGGAAGTTATATTTCCTGTATCATAAGTGACAAAAAAATTATCACGTAAATCAACAATTTTTAAAAGTTTTTCTGCCTCTAACTCAGCTTCAAAAGAAAAATTTAAATCACTATACAAGTCAGCAATTGGCAACATTGATTCAATAAATATATTTCTATTTTTCTCGTCTTCCACGCTACTATCTTCAAGAAGCGGAATTGTTATATTCTTAACATTGTTTTTAATAGCAGCATTACATATAGGAGCCAAATTACTTTCAAGTTCTCCAAATATACATTCGTCAACTAAATTGTCTGCACAAATAGAATTTATTAAACAACCACTTAAATCCTCAAAAAAGATCGGATTATTATTAAATGAATTCTTAGTCACAACCCAATCAATGTGAGATAAATTAAGCTCATCTAATAAATCAAATTCCCTCTGCCAATCTTTTGGGCATTCTTGAAACCCTTCTATTGGAGGAGAAAGTCTTCCTTGTATTATCCCAATCATGTTATTGTCCAACCGCCGTCAACCGATAAAACTTGACCAGTTATATAACTTGAAGCATCCGAAGCTAAAAACACTGCCGCGCCTTTTAAATCTTCGGGCTTTCCATATCTTTCTAAACAAGTCTTTTTTGCCAATCTTTCTAAAATTTTTTTATCAGGCGCATTATAAGAATCATAATTAACATTAGGAAAAGCACCTGGAGCAATCGCATTACACCTAATTCCATACTTTCCATAAAAAGCTGCCACATATTTAGTGAGTTGTATAAGAGCGGCTTTTGCAGCACCATACGAAGGAGGGTTGAAAGTATCCATTCCTTCATACAAATCAGGATCTGGTGAAACCAGACCATACATTGAACTAATATTTATTATAGAGCCATTTTTTTGTTCTTTCATTTTTTCTGCAACAACTTGCATGGCGGAGGCCGGCCAATATACTCCACACATAAAACTTGCCATCCACTGGTCCCTTGACATATTTTCAAACTTTCCGGAAGGGTCATTAAAACCAGTTCTTTGACTGAATTCATAAGCGTTATTAATAAGAATATCTATAGTTTCATTTTTATTAATTGTATCTTCGAGCGCCTCTTTAAATTGATAATTTTGATATAAATCTACATCATGATAATCAACATTCTCGTTGCCATACTTATCGGATAAGATCTCGTGCAAGTTTAAAATTTTGGGGCCGCGGCCATATAAATCTACTTTTGCACCTGCTTCTAAAAGAGACTCGGAAAAGGCTCTTCCCAAATAACCCGTAGCGCCGGTTACAAGCGCCACTTTTCCTTTTAAAGAAAACATTATAAAGTATCTATCTTGCGCAATTTTTCAGCAATAGGCTTTTCTAAATCGCTAACTCTCTTGATACCGTCGCCCATTGCCTTTTCTACAGCTCTTACATTTCTAACAAGTTTGACGAGTCCAACTATTTCCAACGATGCCGCTTGATCCGAGCCATACATAGTACGATCTAATGTAATATGTCGTTCAATTGAACTTGCCCCTAGTGCTGCAGCAGCGACACTTATAACTATTCCAGATTCATGACCGGAATATCCAACCTCGCAACCAAAGTGTTTTCTTAGAGTGTTTATTACTTTAAGATTTTCGTCCTCTAGAGGAGTTGGATAAGTGCTGTTACAATGCATAAGTTCATAAGGGCAATTTGCTTTTTCAAATATGTTCACTGCTTTATCAATCTGGGGAATTGTACTCATGCCTGTAGAAATAAATGTGTGGCGCCCTTCGCCGGCGATCATTTCAAGAAGACGTTTATTGGTTAACATAGCAGAAGCAACTTTGTTATACTTCAAATTATATTGTCTGAGAAATATTTGGCTCTCCAAATCCCAAGCTGAAGCAAACCACTCGATTTCTTTTTCCTTACAATAGGCGTCAATAACATCATATTGTTTCTTGTTAAACTCTAGTCCTTGTTTTTGTTCACGATTAGTTGTCCCCCAAGGGCTTTCTCGTTGTTTGTTTAATTCTTCTTCAGAGTAAACTAAATCAATTGTTCTTTTTTGAAATTTAACCGCATCGCATCCAGCTAGAACTGCGCCATCGATTAATTTTTTAACAATGCCTAAATCACCGTTGTGGTTAATACCCACTTCGGCGATAATAAATATTTTATTCATAATTTCTCCTTAAATGTTCCGATATGAAATCAAACTTAGATCCTATTTGACACTTTATTATATCAAAATCGTGTTGATTGTCAACATCAATTATTTTTTCACTTATGTATGGATATATTTTATCACCAAGTGTGCTGTTTTGTTCAATAATTTCTTTCTTAATTATATCAAAATGACCATTTGCATGGTAGCACTTTGGAAAACTTTGCCTAGGTAAATTAGTTAAATCTTTTTCCATATTATCAAAAATAGTTTCACAATAACCATCAACCACTTTATATCCTTTGTAAGGAGATTTGCCTTCTTCAACCGATCTTAAGCATGAAAACTTATTTTTGTTTTCGAAATAAAATTCAATGGCGGCGTCTACGTAATTTGGGTCTCTCATTGGCTGTGTCGGTCTCAATAATAAAACTTCTTCAATATTTATATTTTCAAAAAAATGTTTTAAAAATTCATAATCTGGCGAATTGTCTGTTGCATATTCTTTGGGCCTCAAGAAAGGGGCCTTTGCTCCATATTTTTTTGATATCTCAGCTATTCTCTGGCAATCGGTAGAAATATATACATCATTAATATTATTACATAACTTGGCAAAAACAATTGAATAAGCTATTAACGGATGATTATTTAATAATTTTATATTTTTGTCTGGAAGACCTTTGCTTCCTGATCTTGCAGGAATAATTGCACTAATCATCTTGTTGAAATACCTTATAGTGTGAAAGATCTTTATATTTATAAGAGCCGCCGGAGTCTTCGTTTTCCTCTGGAAGGCTTTCAAAAATTAATATGCCCCGGGCGGCTTGTTCAGGCGGCATATACATATTCCATCCTAATATAGTTGGCTCAGGCATATCATCGTGAGGCACACGACGGTCACGCCCTTCGTATTCAGCTGACTTAAGCCACTCATACGCATCCTTGTCATCTGTCAAGATCATACCCCCTTTAGCAATTGGAAGAATTTTACGAATATGAAAAGACAAACAATGTAGAGTTTCTGGTATATACATGTCTTTGGTAAACCTAGTTGCTCCATCCACAATTGGATACGGATCTAAATTATAACACCCTTTCCACTCTTTGTCAACAAATTTAACTTTGCAGCCGGCATGGATAACGGCGCCAGGTACAGATAGATAAGTCCTCTTTGGGACTTCTACTTCGCCGGAAGCATTTAAATATTTTAAACTTAAAAACAAGGAATTTGTACAGCTATCTGTTGCTACTGCATATTTGCTTCCAGCATACTTAGCTATTTTCTCTTCAAATATATCAACAATATCCCATGGGTCGTTAATTTCATATCCTTGTAGCTCTAATAAAGATATTACACTCTTAAGTGGCTCATACATATATTACTCCAAATCACAAACACTATAGTATTCACCAATAACAAATTTTTTATTTGATGTTATCGATGCCTTACCATCGTCAATATATCTTTCATAAGGTATAACTCTAAAATCAAAACTCATTCTTGTTTTGTTTTCTTTGTTTGGTTTATTGCCGTGTGCGCAGCGATTGCCATCAAATGCTGTAAATTCTCCATATTTCATTTCAATTGGCTTGTAATCTCGTAAGCCAGGAACTGACTCAACCCACATTGCATTGGTATTGTATATATCTGTCAAGGCAATTTGAAAATTAATTTCCCACAACGGATGGAGATGGTCTGGATCGCTATCCCAATGCCATTTATGAATTGCTTTATCATCAGGCAAATGAACTCTAAAGCTAGGCATCTTTTGATATACAATCTTTCTTTTAAACAATGGGTATACTTCATTTTCAACAAATGCTCTATAAGAATCCATAAATGCCGGCCAGCCTGAGTTTAATTTTTTATAAAAAACTTCATGAAATTTTGTCTTGCTTTCATTTTCAAAACATAGTTCTTTAGGGGGAAGCAGGTCCCCTCTTTTTTTATGTATCAGATCCAAATCGCTGATATCAAAAACTGAAGAAACTAATTCCTTAAATCTATAATTCTCGGGATCATATTTAATAATTTTCATTTTTTACTCCCTATTTTATAAGAAACAATCGCGCCACTATGTTCATCTTGATTAAAATACGAGGTAGATTTCGAAAGCCAGCTTAATAATTTATCGACCTTTGTGTTGTCCATATCAGCATCTCTTAAAGCGTTTCTCAACCTTTTATTAAAATCTTTGATTAAACCATCGCCGCTGCCCCAATCCTGATAACCAGATTTTAATTCCAAAAAACAATTATTTTTTTCACAAAACTGTTCAAAATCAAATGGACATAAAAAGTGTAAATCAGTCAAAGACATAGGAACGTCAAACAATGTTTGAAGAGTCATCCAAACGTAGCCTCGAGGGTTCAAAAAAGATGGAGAACTTGTAACAATGCAGCCATCACTCTTTAGCATATTATCAAGTATGTATTTTAACTCTTCAAATGGCTTATCCATGTGTTCCAGGACGCCCTGCATCACAACAACATCATATTTTTTTTCTAATTTTTTATAATTTCCATAAATATAGTTTACATTTTTTATCTTTATGTTGTCTTTGCATAAGTTAATTGCTTCTTCGCTATAGTCAACAGCATCTATAGATTTCGCACCAGCATAACTCATCATACTGGCTAATTTTCCTTCTCCACAACCAATCTCCAAGATTTCTAAATTTTGCCACGATTTTAACATTCCTAATAACAAAAGCGATTCTTCAAATACATTAAAAGTGAAAAAATTATTCGAACCTTCTTTAAATATTTTGTCATATAATTTAGTTAATTTTTTATTTTCCATATTTATTGCTCTTTATACAAATTTCCATGCGTTATAAAATTCGTTTCCACCTTCAGCAACTTTCACCCAAAAATTGTCAAAACTTAATTGCCTTTCACGGGCTTCGTCTAATACTGGTTTTTTGTGCCATGGTTCATGGTTAATATTTTTTTCTAACCACTCATTAGAATGAATAATTTTTTTAGATTTTCCAAGAAACCCAGCGCAAACAGCATATGTACTAGAACTAGCAATCAGTATATCACATTCAGAAAGTAAAGAAAAGTCAAGAATGTGATTTATTTTAGATGGGTTTGCGGTAGCGACTCCCAAAAAAACTTCCTTACCAGCTGAATGAAGATGTGAGAATGTTTCTTTAAAAGCTGAAAAATTAATATCATCAGTACATATAAAATATTTTTTTTGAGTTTCTGGATATTCTTTCTCAATTAATTCGACAGCATCACGATAATAAGAAAAAGGATGTATTTCTCTACCTCCGTTTCCATCACGCTCAATAATATCATCACCTCGTATATGTATTCCTACATTAATTGAATCCTCTGGCAATGTTATCTTGAATTCAGGATTTAATTTTAAAATATCACGTGGAGGAACTTGTGTTAATTGAAAAAATACATTATGCAACAAATACGCAGGATCGTCAATGACCAAATCGACCTTATCATGAAGATCTTTTATTTCATTCCAAGAAGAATTTAAAAACTCTCCACAAGTTAATAATTTCTCTTCTCTATCTTTGTTCCCCGCTGAAATATTTAAATCGAAAATTTTAAACCCTTCCCAGTTATCACAAAATATATCTGTATCTAATTTGTGCGCTAACTGATATGCAGAATTATATTGTAAAATTCTATTTCCGAAACGGCCTCGCGTAATTTTATTAATTTTTATCATACTAGTCCCAATGCCATTCTTTTTTACATTCTTTTAGTTTAGTTTCTCCATACGGATTTGGACCTGAGCAGACTTGATGGTGTGCGAGCCTACTTTCATATGTGCCCTTGCCCATTATTTCATCTATGTGCGCATAAAACTTTAATTTCTCTCCACTCAAAAATGCTGGAGAAATTTTTCCGTAATGAATGATGTAAAAATCTTCAGTCTGTTTGTAAGGTGTAGGTGTATTATTGGGCGCAGGATGGTATGGCCCGAAACTTCCCAATCCTACTTTTAGTGGTTCGTAAGAATAATCATAGTCTTTGTCGTATTTCATTAATGTGTGCTTTCTCCAGGCGTTTTGCACAAACGGATCCCACTGCACATTTGCCCCATAATGAGTTTGGAAACTGTCGACACGATAATGTTTATCATCTTGCCACAAATTAATCATTCTAGTGCGCCAAAGATTGACATCTTCATCAATTGTTTCTAAAAAATTAATGATCGATGGTGTAGGTATTTCATCTGCATCTAAAAGAAATATATAATCAGGATCATGATTTTTAACAAATCCAAATAAATCTGTGGCTTGTTGACCGGAGGCCCACACATAGGGGTCTCTTGGTGCGCTCTGTTTCCAATCTACAAAATCATATGATCTACAAATTTTTTCTGTGTTGTCTGTACTTTGATCGTCATAAATAACAACTGTGTCGCAAAAACGTTTTAACGAATCAAGAGTCCTGCCAATAATCCATTCTTCATCCTTAGTCCGGACACCGGCAACCACTTTATATTTCATTTATTTCTCACAACTTGATCAAAATCTTTTCTTCGAATAGTATGAAGCACTAATTTATTTTTATATGTCAAAAAATCCTCTTGCACATATAACATAATATTTTCATCATCAAAGTCAAAACTTAAAATGTGTGGCGCCCTCATATGGCCTCCCCATTCCGGATTTGAATTATTATGTTCAAACAATTCATCTACTGTGTTCCAACTTGTACCATTTTTTGAAATCATTAACAAAGTTTTTTCATTTTTATATTCTCTGTGATGTCCTTTTGAATCTAAAATATAATTTTCAAAAAATGGCGTAAATGCAACATAAATGTCTTCGTATTTGTATACAGAACCATAATAGAAGTTATCATGATCTAAATCAAAGGGAGGGTCACTCTGAATCAATTCAGGCACAGACCAATCAATTAAATTTTTAGACTCTGTATACAACACATGTCTAACTCCTAATTTTATATTGGCTCTAATGTATAGTACATATTTTTCTTTATTGTCGTCAAAAAATATACTATGGAAGGAATCTTGCCCATGTGTTCCTATGGGCAAGTTTTTACATTCTGTAAGCCTATTCATTATTGGCTTACTGTGAAAAAGTTCCCAGTTTATACCATCCTTGGATTTAAAAACATATAATCCGTTGGCATGCCTGGGATGGCTTATTTCGGGTGAAAAAACCATTGTTTTCTCTTCTGGCCAAACAGGATTAGGGCACTTGACCATGGTCTGCTCTTTACTAAATTGACAATCTTTCAATAATGCGTGATCTTTATTTGTATGATAGCCGCCGATGGCCCTATAGGGATAATTTTTATCACTTATATCTTTGAAAACGCGAAAGTTTTGACCAGCTAATGACTTTTTTATAATACAATTATTTTTTGATTTTATATATTTATTTTTTTCTTTGTTGTATTCTGCATAAAAAATGTCGGCAGCGGGTTTCGAAGGATAGTCGTGAACTTGATAGTAAATTTTATCATCAACAACATGGGCATATTGGCCTGTTAATAATCCGCATCTCTCATATTCAAATTCACGAAAGTTTAAAACTTCTCCTTGATTAATAAATTTCACGCAAATTCCCTCGTATACATTTTGGAAGCCTTTCGTCGTCGTCTTCCAGCTCGAGTATATCAAAGTTTACATTTTCATCAAAAGGATAAATTTTATTTTCAATTGCGTTTTTGAGGACGTCTTCATCTGCACAAAATCTATATTTAGGATGGCTATATG
>Ga0208449_1001456_pt1 | contig 12693 bp, 29 predicted proteins | sample MalvireepMed_s17_FD_184247 | JGI IMG/M metagenome (GOLD analysis project Ga0208449, IMG submission 184247) | Marine viral communities from the Global Malaspina Expedition - Malaspina viral metaG DeepMed_s17 (SPAdes) (version 2) | ecosystem: Environmental > Aquatic > Marine > Oceanic | place...
ACCCGCGTCTTTCACCACGATGATTATTTTGATGCAAATGACTTCGAGGTGATAAATGAAAATAGGTGACCTGGTAAGATTTACGATTGACACATGGTCGTCGTGTGGCCCTATTGACTGTGGCGAGATCGGTTTGATAATCGAGACTACAGAAGATGATGAAGTTATTGTATTCTTACGAGGATGGGAACTCAGAGGTGATCCGTCGTTCTTGGAGGTGATAAATGAAAGTAGGTGATCTCGTAAGAATACATCAAGGGAAGAAAGGATATACTTCAGCAGATGCTCTCTCGTGGAAGATACACGGAGTAGATAAGAGCAAAGCAGTAGGAATAATAATAGAAATAAGAGACAGTCGCTATTATGTAGGAACGCAATTGTGTAAAGTGGTATTCAATAATAGTAGTGATGTAGCGTATGACATAGGAATGAGTATGTTACAGTTAGTTAAATAGAAGTGGTGTAAAGTGGAACAAAAGGGAATGAAGTGGAGCGAGGGAATGATAGTTACGTGCGGTGATGGTGCGAAAGTGGTGTGTGTAATTAATAATGTGGAAGAGGTGTGTGAGTTTGCTTGTGCGGTCTCGTCCCCTCACGCCAGAATTTTCCTCACGCACTCGCAAACTCACGCAAACCTCACGCAGAACCCCCCTATTCCTCACGCCTCACGGTGCGCTAACCACACTCACGGCTCACAGCACGGTTGTAAAGAGAATGTAAAGAGTGCCCTCCAGGGCTTGCAATCGATCCCGAATGGGGTTACATTGTGGGTAGAGAAAAAAAAAGGAGTCTCTCCATGGTCCTCGGAACCCTCACGTCCTCGCCCGGTCAACCCTATCTTACGTGGAAGGACGCCAAACGTCAGATCCGTTCGCTCGTGAAGAAGTCGCCGGTCAAGCCAACGGGCACGTTCCGCCAGCGCAAGATCAATCGCGGCGAACTCAGCCTACCAATCGAAGGCGGGCACGTCGTAGCCAGCCGCCAGCCCGGCGCAGAAGTCCGGGTGCTCACCACCACCGTCACAGACGGCTCAAATCTCGACGCTGACACCCTGGAAGCCATCATGGCGCAGGGCTAACCCATTTCAACCCCAACCCCCCAACACAACCCGAATAAGGAGCCTACAATGGTCATCGGAAAACTCACCCCCCTCAACGACAGCAACTCAATCACCTGGAAGCAGGGCAAGCACCAGATCCGCGCCTTGCTCCGTGAGGCCAACATCAAGGCCCTCGGTACCTTCCGCCAACGCAAGGAAAATAACAAGGAATATCGTCTCGGCGTTCCAGGCGGCGTAGCGGTGGCCAAGCGTGCTGCCGGTGCCGATGTTCGCATCGTCCTCGAAGCCCCTGCTACAGAGGCTCCCAGCGCCTCGGAAACGGCTGCCGGCGACCTCGCAGCAGTCGAAGCTGTCAACGCTCGCATTCGCGAACTCTCCTCCTAAACCTCACACCCAACCAAACCCCCATTCCTCACAACAAAAAAGGAAACTCACAAATGGCAAACGCATTTACCCTCACAGCAGACGGAACCTCACGGGTTCTCGCCGTATTCAACCACGCTGGACGCGCCTTCGACAGCGCTGTCCTCGACCTGTGTCGCGACGACTTCGATCAGTGCGACTTCGATGAAGTCGATGAAGCCGATAGCCAAGGCTTGATCGTCATTGATCACGAAGGCTCACAGATCGGTCGGCTCACGCGGGATGATCTCAAGCGTCATTTCCGCAGTGCCGGCGATGGCACGTCGGTTCGCCTCACGATTCCCCGGCGTTCCGCTGGTGCCGTGAGCCTCACGTTCCACGAGGTCCGCTGATGCGTAAGGCTCTCCGACTCACGGCTCACGCCACAATCCTCACGGTTGCGTGGGTGGCCGTGATCGGGGCGCTCGTATTTAATGGATGTTTTTTATATCCTGTGCGTGAGGCCGACGACAGGCCAATCGACTTTTAAATACGGTTGTGTTCGACTGTGCATGATGGGGGGGTGCCCCCCTCCCCCCTCCTACCCGGAGAGTATGTCTCCGTAGTTAATGGTAGCGTTACAGGGGGTTAGATCCGTGCTCGATATTGCGCCAAAATTTTCCCAAACTTCGGTCCCAAAAAAATCCCCCCAAAAATATTCACAGACTTTCGCCCCCATCGCATAACTCGGACTATTTATAGGAGAGTGCCAAATAAGGAGAGTACCAATGAAAATCACAAGAGCGCAGCTTAAGCAGCTAATTAGAGAAGAAATGGGAGAAATGGGAGGGGCCCCCATGGGAGGCATGCAGGTTTATACTGAAGCCGCACGCATTATTGCGGAGTCCGGTATTTTGCCTGTCGAGGTTGATCTGGATGTGTTGGCATCCGATATTGCCAATTTAATGGAAAAATACAGGCAGAGACAGTAACCCAATGAAAGTCACGAAAACGCAGCTTAAACAAATCATCAAGGAAGAATTCAATAAGACGATTCAGATAATTACTGAGGCAAATGATTTTGATCCGGATCACGGCCACCCGTTAACAATAAGAGGTTTCGCCATGGCGGCTAACGACCCAGAGAATCGATGGCATAAGCAGTCAAAAGCTTGGCTGGCGGTGTATCATATGTATCCCAAACTGAAGCCCATATCAGATTCACTTAGAGGGAATGAAGACCTTAGTTCTGAATTTAAAGAACTTAGCGTTGCATTTAATGAATTTCATATGAAATTTATAGATGCCTATAAGCGAGCACAATCTGATGTTGGGGGCGCCACAGCTATGTCTATGGGAGTACGTAGGGAATGAAAATCACGAAGACACAGTTGAAACAGATTATCGCAGAAGAGCTAGAAGGCTTAGACCCGACGAGCCCCAAAGAACAAGCACCGCCCCCCGGTGTTCCTTGTTATCTTGTTTACGCCGATTATAAAGGTTACGACCAATATGTGCGATATGCGTCGGGGGAAAAGGCCGATGTAATAAACTTTATGCGATGGAACAAGGAAAACCCCCGCGCATCGGGCTTCGCGGATCGCCTAGGCGTGGTTGAGATCGCCGGTGATCAGATAGAGGGTAGTGCCCCAGGCCGTCCCGGTGGCTACGAGAAAGATATCACAGAAGAAGTACTTGGGAGCTTATAATGAAAATCACAAAAACACAGCTTGAGCAGCTAATCAAAGAAGAACTTGCCGGATTGACCACCGAACTCGAAGACCAAAGAGACGAACACACAGACAAGATTGAGCGTATATTAGAAGATGCTTTCGGTTTAAAAGAAAAAGGCTTTGTGCTCGAAATTGATATTCAGATTCCAGGCGAACAGTATCATGTCATGTCTCGCGGCGGTCTCGGAGAACTTGGGCGCGTAATAGGAGCCGGTCACGGAGACTGGAGAGCCACAATGAAAGCTGAAGAGGCATTAAAAGCAAATGGCTACAACGTTGATGTTGGTCCCGATGGTTTAACTGCATGGATTCCACGAGAACCCGATGCAGCAACGGGAGGAGAGCCCATCAAAGAGGTATATGGCGCTATAGGGCCAAACCCCAGATTTCATTTGCGCCAAAAAGTTGTGAACGCACTGGCAGAGTATCTTGATATTCACGTTCTTAAGGCTGAACAATTATTTCGAGAGAAATTTGAATGAAGCGAAAAAGGGAGCGCACATATGAAAGACAAAGTGCGCCGCAAAACAACACTCCTTCAGAAACACCTTGATCTCACACTGCATCGCGTCGAGATCATCACGCAGCATCCAGGCAGCCCCGAGAGGGAGAGCAGAATAGCCTATTACGTGGTCGAAAACGCCCTTGTGGGGGTGCGCAGAATCTTTAAAGGGCATCTTAGCGCTTTGAACTTTTTCCGCCAAGAGAAGCGAGATATGGACGGCCTATCATAGTTACTACATGTGGAACCCCGTTTATCAACGAGAAGATGGAACCCTTGTTGAGATGGAGCCCTACTGCCCCAAGTGTCGTGCGAAGCTGTATTGGAGTATTCATTGTGTTGACGTTGGTGCGACGGGATGGGCAATGTGCTCCAAGCACTCTTCATCGACACAATTGATATATATGGATGAGAATCGGGAATTTTGTGATTGGGAAGGTTATGCAATTCGCAAAGATGAATTTAGGATCACCATTTATAATAAAGATGGTTCTCCGGTGCCATTGCGGCCTGTGAGAAAGCTTTGATGCCGCTGGATAGGCTATATGTGCGAGTGCGATGTAATATATGTAAAGGTACGTGCATGTATATGGGAAGCAGCATACATGATCCGATGAATCCATTAAAATGGAAAACTTGCCCCTATTGCGATGATAATGGATTAGTTATCATTGAGGCGTGCGATGGTGTTTTGGCGGATTATATTAATAGTTTGGATAAGGATCGCAAGTTCGCGCTTGTTGAGAAAATTTCTAAGAAAGAAAAATAATTGGTTTGAAAAATTTGCGGTGGGGGATCTTGTATATTTTTGTGGGTCGCCTGAATGTGATCCTGTCGAGCCGCGAGAGGTTGGAATTATATTGAGAATCTATGATGTTCAAGACTCTGAATTGCTCTTCACTCCTTATTATTCTGGCCGCTTATATAGCGTTGTCTGGATGCGCGACAACTATGTAATGGAGATGAGAGGGAAAAACATCGAGAAGGTTTATAAATAAACCACTATTTGAGTTGTCTATGTTCTTTTGCTACTATTTATGGTATAATATTGACTTGAAGGGAATGATTTAATATGAAAATTACAAAGACACAACTTGATCAGATCATTAAAGAAGAAATAGAAATCTTTAATGAAGAAACAACTATGAAAAATATTGTATTAGATATAGCTGGGTTGGTTCCTGGTTTGGGGGAGCCTGCCGATTTTATAAATGGAGTTGATTATGCGATGAAGGGAGATTATTTATTTTCCGCTTTATCTTTTATATCCGTGATTCCCGAACTTGGAGATGCAATAGGGAAAGGTGGAAAGATCGCCATTGGTTTATCTAAACTTGGTAAACGCGGGAGGGCCGCGGCCAAAACTGGACAAAAACTTGCGGGGGCGAAAAAACTTCAACAAGCATCAGGAATGATTAGAAAAATTAAAGCCCTTTTAAAAGGCAAAAAGACTATGATAAATTCGTTATTTGACAAGTTGGGACAATCAGAGAACGAACATGTTCAAAAACATCTTCCTAAAGTTAAAGGGGCACTTGATGTATTTATCAGCCAAGAAGAGCCCAACACATCAAGACAAGTAGGGGCCCCCGCAGTCGCGGCGCAGGCACCAAGTTCGATGGAGGAATCCGTAAAGTCATACGAAGTCACACAAATTATTTCTGAATCCCAAAAAACAAGATGGCAAGTTATTGCTGGTATTTGAGATGTTAAAGAGAACATAGTAAATGAAAATTACAAAAACACAACTTGATCAGATCATTAGAGAAGAACTTGAGTCTTCTCTGAGCGAACAAGAAATCAATAAACAACTTATTCGCAAAATGAAAACGGCGAAACTCGCGGCGCGAGAGTGGATAGAGCGACAGAAAGAGGCGTGGAGACGCGAAAAGAAAACAACTGCTGATATGGCGGGCCTTATTTATAAACAATTTCCTATTTTGGGACAGGACAATGCAATGAAACTGGCAAAGGGTAAAGCACTGGTTGCGGAAGAAGAATTGGAAACTCTAAACGAAAAGCTCACCAAGACCGATAAAGATGAAATTAAAACTTTGATTTCAAAGGAATTGGATAAGACCCTTAAGAAAGAAGTAAAAGATATTTTAGAAGATGAACTTTCTAAAGCTCTCAATTCAAAAGCAACCAAAGAAGAGATTGCAGAAATTACCAAAAAGGTGATGAAGAAGCTCTATAAGGATCTGTCTTATCATCATCCTTATATTATTGATAGGATTAAAGTATAAAATGAAAATTACAAAAGAACAACTTAGACAGATTATCGAAGAGGAAATTGCGGGGATCTCTATCAAAGAAAAGCCATTACAAGAGCAACACTTTGATTTAAACACCGGCAAACCTTTATCGACAAAAGGGTGGTTTATTGCCGCTCGGAATCCTAAGCACCCTTTTCATAAGCAGGCAAAGCAGAAGCTTGATGCTGCTTCGCGCACTGCTAGCGGGGATGTGGGCGCCGAGGATCCGAAAGTGAAGCAGCAGAACTGGAAAAATCTCCAGGGTGCCTTCGTCGAGGCGTATAATGGAGTGAAATCTGTTAAGAAGGCCCTGAAGAAAATATCAGATCTGGAATTGACAGGGGCGGATGAACTTCAAAAGGAAATGGACCGCTTCGCACAAACACTCATGATGTTAAATGATAGGTGGAGAAAGGAATTACCGAAGGACAAAGATGCTAGCGCGGCCCTTGCCAAGAAACTAGGTCTCGAATCCACATCGCGGGGTGGTTTGAAATGAAAATAACAAAAACACAACTTAGACAGATTATTAAAGAAGAAATAGCTGTGGGTGACGAACATGAAATCTTAGAAGATCTCAAGCGTGCTGTAATGATAGCGTATGATATAGATCGAAAAATCACTCCAGAAAATACTGAGCTTATGAGAGAAATAGATAGCATTATCGAGAAGTATAATATTGCATTTTGATGAGGGTTTTTAAATGGATCCATTTGCCGCCCAATATGTTCAAGCTGAACAGGGTGATTTTATAAAAGACCTCTCGCCCAAGAAACGTTCGTTGGGTTATGTGACGCTGATTGATAAAGAGGTGAACACGATGTACGTCCAGTTTCCGAAGATGGGAACGATTGATTGGGTTGATTGGATAAACAGGGGCCACTATAAAGTAATAAAATGAGTTTTTTCCCTAACTTTAGAAAAATATCGTTCTATTTATAGACGAAATGGAGGAATGAAGAATAATGAAAAGTATTGTAAAAGCGGCACTTATTTCTGCTACCTTATTTGGTGGGTATTATTATGGCAATAAGCTTGTTACCAACGAGGCGCATTCTGCGGAGAGGGATTTTTTTGAACAGGAACTCAATGACGTGCTCTTGAGAAATGATTATAAAACGCAAACAAGGATTATTGATGTTCCGGCCGAGGAATGTATCGTAAGCCAAAAAGATCTTACATATGCTTTCTATGCCCAAGAATGTTTAAACCGGGATCACGCGTGGTTTAAAATATGATATGCCAAAGCCGCGGAAAGTAATATTTTCGATTGGCGACATTGTAATTGATGAAAAAAATAATGAAATTGGCGTATTAATAGAAAAATATAAATTAGTCGAACAAGAACAGTTCTTTGGTGAGGCTTTTGCCGATTTTGATTTTTGGGTCTGGGAAGTATTCTGGACCGGAGGCGGCATTAATATGGACCGCAGGCTTCAGCCTTACACTGAAGAAGGGTTAGAAGACTTGATTTTAGGTGGTTATTTGAAGCATCATAAAAATACTTAATATGTGATGAATTCTTACTTGCAAGAAATGTTGGGACGTGTTATATTCTATGTGGGAGATATCATTATTGACATGTCCACTCATAACGTCGGTGTATTATTGAACAGAGAACGTCACATCGATATGGTTGAGGATGATATGTATTTTTGGACAATTAAATGGTCCAGTGAAAATGAAGTTTTGAATATTGATTATATTGAAGAAGAGCATTTAAAATTTTTAATATTTCTCAAAAAAATGAAATGGCAATCTATTAAAGGAGGTAATTGTGATTTATGAATGGAATGCGTATAAAGTTTTTCTAAATGGAAAGAGGGCGAAGAGACCTTCCATCACCTTTAAACACGATGATGAAAGTACAGTAAGTGAATACTTTGAAAGCAAGATCAAGAGAAGGCTTGGAAAGAAGTTCAAGTCATCGGAGTTTACTATTCTGCGTGCAGACTTGCCGCAAAATAGCAAAGAAGAAACAGAACTAGCAGAAAAGAAGAAGGCAAACGAACTAAGGAATCGTGTTATTCGAAAACACTTTAAAAATATACACGTCAAGGGGAAGATTCGCCAATCTGTTAATTATGGCGCCGGGATGATTCTTTGTAAGGAAAGCGATTGGAAGTGGGAGTGGGCAGTTTTAGAAAATGCAACCAATAGATATATCAAGGGCGTCTCACCAGGATTTGAGAAATTTCTTGAAGCCGAAAAGTGGATGGAGGAGCAAATTAACGAGTTGTGATATGGGAATTTAAAAAAGGCGATCTTGTAAAGATACGACATAGAAATTCGTATGGCATCGTTGTGTCGTGTCGCATAGATGCCTGGCAAGAACAATTATTTTTAATTCCATTTGCCGAAGTATATGTCTTTAAAAGGGGCGCTAACGAGTATATCACGGCCACTCATATAGAAATAATCTCTTCATCATAGATTTAAAGCAAACGAGACTATAGTTAACAATATGGGGAATGTATTAAAATTATTTTTTCTATTTCTTTATACTCTTACTGGTTGCGGCTCCCCAGAGTATGGTTTAAGTAGAGTTCACGATGATGTACTACAGCCATCCATCTATCCCAATATCCAAGTTTCTCCACGTTCGATAAACTTCGGTGAAGTGAGTGCCGGCGATGACTCGGTAGATGAAATCTTAACCATTTGGAACGGCGGATTTGATACGTTAGTTTTAGATGGCTTAGAATTTAAAAATTCTCCCTCTGTGTTCTCTTTTACAATTCCAGAAACAAATACACTGGAATACAAAGATGAGATCGATATAATTGTCACTTATGATCCAGAATCGTATGATTATTATACAAACTCCATTTTTATCAACTCAAATGATCCGGACGAACCGATAATAGAAATACCTCTTTTTGGAGAAGGGGCTGCTCCTATTATTGATATCAATCCAGAAATATATGATTATGGGCCGACGTTAGTCGGCTGTGACAAAGGCTTGATGGTGGAGATCTCCAACATCGGCAATCAAGATCTAGAGATTACCGAAATAAATTATTATGTGACGCTGCCGGCAAACTTTGATATTGAAATGAATGAAAGTTTGTATGGGTATTTACCTTGGATTTTGGTGCCGGGTGAAACCAAAACTGTTCAAATTTATTACTTGCCTTCCGAAAAGGAAAGCGACTTTGGATATATTGAGGTACTTTCCAATGATCCAGAGAGGCCGGCAGCATATGCAGATCAAGAAGGGAAGGGGGTTCACACTACCCCCATGGCTGACACCTTCGAACAAAAAGAAATAAGTTCAGCAGATATATTATTTGTGGTTGATAACTCTTGTTCTATGGGAGACAAGCAGACTCAACTCAAAAACAACTTTGATCAGTTTATGAATGTGTTTGCGGCTAGCGGAGTAGATTATAATATTGGTCTTGTTACAACGGACAGCTATGATTTGGTGGGCCCGATAATTACGCCGGCCACCGCAGATCCTGTGGCAGAGTTAGTTGATCAAGTTGATAGTATTGGAGTTGGAGGAAGCACAAATGAAATAGGGATATATCAATCTTATTATGCTCTTCAGCCCGGATATCCCGCCGGACCCGGGAGTGTCTTCTGGCGTGCGGATTCTAGATTAGTGATCATTTATATTTCCGATGAGGACGATAACAGTGCCGCTAGTGGCATTACTCACGCAATGGTGGAAACTTATGTGTTGGGGGCAAAAGGCTCATTAGATTATGTTGTTGCGCATGCCGTTGCTGGGGATTATCCGGGTGGCTGTACAACCAATGGGGGTGGATCAGAAGCATATGAATATTATACTTTAGTCACTGCTCTGAATGGATCTTTCCTTTCTATCTGTCAAGATGATTGGGGAACTCCGATGCAAAGCTTGGCAACCAATTCTATCCTAGCAAAATCATTTGTCTTGTCTGTGCTTCCGATTGAAGATTCAATATCTGTTATAGTAAACGGAGTTGTCGTTACTGACTGGTATTATGAATTATCAAACAACTCAGTTTATTTTTTCGAAACATCTATTCCGGCAGCGGGAAGCGAAATAATCATAACTTATTCTCCTCTTCCTGATTGTGGGAACGATACAGGAGATACAGGATCATGAAAAGATTAGCATTATTGTTCTCGTTGTTGTTTATAAATTCAGCATCCGCAAGACAAATTGAAAAGCCAGTAGAACCTATTTTTGTAAGTCAAGAAACCAATCTACATCAAGTTAGTTCTTCAATGACGGCCGTCGAAAAAAAAGTAAGGGGAGCGGCGGTTAAGATTCTTAATAAAGAATTTGGAGGACACGGAAGCGGATCTGTTATTAAACACAAGGGTTTCACTCTTGTTTTAACCGCACATCATGTCGTAAATGGTCAGATAGGGAATGCGTATTATGCTATGAAAGATAATGAGATTAAAAAGATGTATCTGATATATGCGGATGAATCTAACGACATTGCTGTTCTTTTTCTTATGGAAGAATTTGAAAATCTTGAACCAATAAAGTTTTCTCCTCGCGAGGATGTTTTAGAGATCGGAGAAGAAATAACTTATTCTGGTTTTCCCTCTACACATCAACTTATGACTTTCAGAGGAAAAGTGGCAGGCTACGAGGATATTCCGGAGATTGGCAGACAAATTATTCTTCATACTTATGGTTGGTTTGGTTGTTCTGGCGCTGTGATTTATGATTCAAAAGGTAAAGTCGCTGGCATTTTGTGGGGCGTTGATATAGAAAATTATCCCGTTCCTAGAATTGTTGAAGATTTAATATGGGTTACACCAATTAATAATCTAAATATAGATGTTGCGCTAGCGCCGGTTTGTGAAGCAATCGAATATAAGCATCGAGCTTGCAACAAAAAAGGAACTCTTTAAAAATGAATGCATTTGTGTTATTATTATGTCTCGGTGGTGTTAATGCGGAGACAGAAGAAGTGATCGAAACCCCACCAGCAAAAGACTACAAAATTTATTGTGTTGGTTGTCACGGCGAAGAAGGACAAGGCTCTCCTCTCGGTGGACCTCCACTGATTAGAGTTTTGTCAAAAGAAGATGCGGAACTTTCTAAATCTATTCAAGAAGGAAAAGGCTTTATGCCGCCTTATGGTCGCTATTTTGATGATGCAGAATCACAGGCGATGGTAGATTATTTGCAAGAGAGATTCGGTGAAAAAAGCCCATAAGAATTGGAACGAATTTATTAACGAGGGCCGCAATATCATTGTGGCTTCTGTTATTTGTATTGATGAAGATGAACGTATATTGATTCTGTTGCGGGGCGAGACGGCGCCGAGAAGCCCCCTTCATTGGGATCTTCCAGGTGGGCATGTTGATCAATCGGATAGTTCTATTGAAGCCGGCGGTATTAGAGAACTACAAGAAGAAGCTGGATTAAACGCCTCTGCGGCAGATCTTACCTATATCGATAAAGAAATGAGAGGCAGAATGGTGAGGTATTTTTTTGCTACTCAAAACTGGACTGGCGATGTTAGTTTGGTTCCCAATCCGGAAACAGACATTTTAGAACACATCGAATATAAATGGGCAACATTTGATGAGATAGAAGAACTATCCCAATCGTCCATTCCAAACTATATATTAAGGAAAGCTCTAAACAAAGTGAGACAAAATGAACCATCTTGATAAAGCGTTGGAATCTCTTACCCCCGAAGAACTTCGTGAATATGAAGAAGTGATAGAATTGTGGATTACTTATGGAGGAGATTAAATGAAACTCCTACTTGAAACTTGGCGGAAGGTTGTTGAAGGCGAAGTCATCGACTTTCCCCAGCAACCAAAAACAAGCGAAGCAAATGTGCAATTTGTTGTTTTCGTTGATAATGCTATGCAAAAGCGCCTTAAAGATATTTATGGCAACATCACTCAAGTACCCCCAGAAAAGTGGGAGAAGTTAGATGGGCTTATGGACGAGCTTGAGGAGTTGCTAGAAGAATGAAACTCCTGCATGAAAATTGGAACAAGTTTTTATCCGAAGGCGGTTTCGGTCAAGGCACACCCCCGAAACAAAAAAAGAGTAAAGAATTTTACAAAAAGCAAACGATTGAGCTTGAGGAAGACGCTAAACTTCTTCGTGAGATCGACGAAGATGAATTAGAACACATCCGCAGAGCCATAGACGAAATGAACCCAGAAGATCTGGCCTTCAATGAAATGTTTGACGGGAAAGAACGAGTTGTTATTAATTTCCCGACAAGGGGAAGCGGAACCGAACTTGGTGAATTTCTCAATATGTGGGACGAAATGGAATATGTTGTTGACTGGCAAAAAGGCATTGTCGACGGAGTGGGCAGAATACACACAGATACCAACCCGAGTGGACCGAGATGGGAACTTCCCTGGCAAGCCCCCACTAAGCACTATAACGTGCAAATGAAGATTGGGAAATGGCTCAAAAAAGCGATAAACTATGCTGAAAAAATAGTTGAGATGCGAGAAAATATTGGAGGCAATACTTTCACTGGTGGTGATATTAAGGATGCCCTCGGGGAAGAGGGTGCTAGCAAATATTATAAAATGACTGACTATTATAAGATGTTTACCAATCAGGGCGACTTGGCGCCGGCTTATAAAAAAGATGCCCAAAAGTTTAAAGAAGTTCTGGATTATTGGCAGAAGAAAGCTGACTATATCAAGAAAAACGCCGATGAGAGCAGTGATAAATATTCTATCATTATTACTCGCGATCCTATTGATGTTTTGCGTATGTCTGACTTTGAAGATATTCAATCTTGTCACTCTCCACCTTCAAAGGGGGGGGCGAGTGAATATTATAAATGTGCTGTCGCAGAAGCTCAC
>Ga0208449_1001467_pt1 | contig 12625 bp, 15 predicted proteins | sample MalvireepMed_s17_FD_184247 | JGI IMG/M metagenome (GOLD analysis project Ga0208449, IMG submission 184247) | Marine viral communities from the Global Malaspina Expedition - Malaspina viral metaG DeepMed_s17 (SPAdes) (version 2) | ecosystem: Environmental > Aquatic > Marine > Oceanic | place...
ATTCTATGCAGAACTTAAATCCTTGAGGCGTGATGAGATCTCCGTAGATCTTTAGGTGCTCAGGGAGCGTGTGCGTGGTAGCAAATGCACCAGATCCAGGACTTCTCGAAAATTCTGTGGTCTTGAATCTATCATTGAGTAGCTGCGCCACTTGTCTTTCGAAAGCGTTGCCCTTGGTGCGGCTGTTTTTCCTCTTCGGCTTCTTTCGAAGCTGAGATAAATCGTAGTTATCTTTCATGTTTTTATCACTCTCGCACTATAATAGGTCAGTTGATTATGTCACAAGAATTAAAGTTCGCCTTCAACCCTGAAGGGTGGAAAATTAAAACAGAATATCGGAGTAAGAATAGAATGAAATTTCAACTCAAACTAAACCAAGAGGAATCAGAAGCGTTTAAGAACTTCGCTAACTCTGTCAAGCCAGAAGATCTAGGGATGCAGGATTTCGTGCGCTCTATTTTCTTTAATGGTGTACGTGCGTTGGAGGAGCAGCTTACTGCTAACCTCGTCCAGCACATGGAAGAGAATAGAGAGGACTATGAGGCTTCAGGATTTACTTTTGATGCTTCAGGTAAACTTACTGGAGTCGATGAAGCGACTGCTAGTGGTTCTATTGAAGTGGTAGAATAATGTATGTTCCTGTGTTTCTCCAGACGGAGAACGAACTTAATAAAGTTCTCAGGAAACAAAAGAAGTCCAAGCAAGAGTTGGCTATTTTGTTTACCTCCCTGTGGGATTCCTACAGTCAAGAGTTAGTAACTAAACTTAAGTTTAGAGAACTCACTCTCACTCTCTACCCCATCCCCGATGAAGAGAAAGAGCATCGTGTTCCTCTTTATGTTGTGGACAGTTACACGATGCCACATGCCTTCGTTATTTATCAGACTTCGAAGCTTCCACACCTAGTCCATCTGAAGAAAATGCAAGTTACTTCTATGGACTACCTTCCTATAGTTTACGAAGAACTTGGTTTGTAACCTTTGATCTCTTCGTATTCTGCTAACTTGGCTTCGTATTTTTTATTCTTTGTGTAGAGGAGTTTTAAATTATTCACTATTACAGTAGTGAAGTAGTTGAATGCGCTGCCCTTGGATGGTTGGAAATTTTTTAGAGTCTTTAATATTAGCAGAAAACATTCTTGTTTGGCATCATCTTTTTCTATTTTAAATTTAAAACTTTCAATGATATTTATTATTAACAAATCAAACAGTTCCATTAATTCATCTTCATACTCCTTTGGATCATAAAGATATAATGGGATAATTTTTTCAAATCTATTGTTGTCAATGTAATACACTTTTTTACCCATACCCTATAATAGACTAATGAGCGAGCTACGAAATATATATGCAGGACATAAACCCCCCTGTCCTAACGCTCTATGTGAGGGGTGTACAATTTTAGAACAAAATAAACCTGCGTATGCAGAGATGGACTACGAATTCCTGGAGGAAGGCGAGGTCCTTTTTTTATCGGACTCATACCGATATAAGTATGGACAGATGGAACCCTTCTACAAGAAGGAAAAGGAATTAATTGAGAAACATTACCCTTCCAAGCTTCAGTATGCTGTGGCAGTTAAGTGTCCCACTGTAAAAGAGGGGGACATGACCCCAAATAATATGAAGCTATGCAGAGCGCATCTGGAAGCCACTATAGATAAGGTAAAGCCACGCCTTGTTTACACTTGTGGAAACTTAGCAATGAAAATGCTTATTAAAAAGAGTGGCATTATGGATAAGAGAGGAAAATCTTATGAGTATATTACTGACGCTGGTCACACTTGTATCGTTGTGCCTATTTACCATCCTTATACGGTCATTAGAGAACCGAGACACACCTACCTCTTCGAAACAGATATCAAAAATGCATACGAAAAATATGTACTTGGCAAAAAAACTGAGAGGAACTTCTCCTACACAGTTCTCACGGAGATCAAAGATGTGGAAGCACTGGGGGAGATGCTGAGAGATTCTGAGGAAACTATTGCAGTAGATATTGAGACTACAGGTTTAAATTTTAGGAAGGATAGAATTCAAACAATTGCTATTGCTTTGGAGGGGAAGACTTGGGTTATTCCTCTAGATCATAAGGATTCTCCTCACAAAGAAACTACGTTGGTGTGGGGATACCTACGCTCTATTCTAGAGAATCCTAAGAACAAGAAGGTCTTTCATAATGCTAAGTTCGATGTGAAGTTCCTTCTTAATCACGGTATAGAACCCACTAATGTATGGGACACTAAGATCATGCACCACTTTCTTAATGAGACAGCCCCCAAGGGTCTCATGGATTTGGTGAAACTTTACTTCGCAGATGAGTTGGAGAATCTGTAATGCTTACTGTAAATAATCCTAAGACTTTTGATTGGGCAGGGATGTCTCTCTCTGATTGCTGTGAGGGAAATGCTGCGGACTCTTACTTCACCCTCAAGCTCTTCAATTTAATCGAGGGGAAGCTTGAAGAGCTAGGGATGGGTAAGATTATATCTAAACTTATCATGCCTTCTCTCTCCACCTTCTCAGAAATGGAGTATGAGGGGATGCATGTGAGTGAGGATAAACTTAGGGAAGTAGCAAGGCAGTTAATGTCAGCTAATATTGAGGAAGAAGATGCGTTATATGGATTTGATGAAGTAAAAACTTCTGATAATCTTTCCTCAAACAATGACCTCATTGATATCTTATATACGAGGGAAGAGGGCTTTGGGTTGTACCCTCCTGATTGCACAGCCAAGGGAAATCCATCTGTCTCAGCCCCAACATTAAAACTATTGTTAGGCCAGATTGAAGAGGAGCTAGAAAAGCGTGGGTAAATGGAACTATAGAGATGAGGGTAAGAAAATCAGCAAGTCTGTGCTGAAAGAAAAGACTACACCTCAACTTAAGTACATGCAAAAGTTTCTTAAGAAGTTATTAGAACTTCGTAAGTCTCAGAAGCTAGAGAAGACTTACATCGTAGGCACTAAGAAAGCTATCGAGTATAATGAGGAGCCTAAGATTTTCGTAGACTATAGGTTCGATGGTACAGCGACAGGTAGATTATCCTGTGCTTCTTACGTAGCTCAGAAACCTATGGGAGTCTCCTTTCATACCCTTCCTAGAGACAAAAAAAATAATATTCGTAGTTTATTTGTGGCTCCTAAGGACCATTACTTTATCACAGTAGACTATGCGGCCATGGAATTGCGTGTCCTCGCACACATAGCTAAGGAGGGTAACATGCAGTTGGCTTTTAATAGGGGGGAGGATCTCCATACCTATACTGCTAAGATGCTTTTTAATAAAGATAGTATTACTAAGAACGAACGTCAGATTGCTAAGGCTGTTTCTTTCCTGATTGTATATGGGGGAGGGGCTTTTAATCTTGCAGAGACTACAGGCATCTCCATTGGGAGAGCAGGTAAGATTATTAAAAATTATCAGAATGTGTACCCAGGTATTTTTACTTACATGAATTTTATTCAAAAGTTTATTAAAGACAACCAATATGCCTACACTATCTTCGGAAGACGTAGAAATCTCCCTGATATAGGTTCAAAAGATTTCTCCATACAGAACCGTGCCTTCCGTCAGGGGCTCAATTTTACAATCCAGTCTACTGCCTCGGATGTATTATTGTGTGGCCTCCTGGGGACGCACAGGCGGCTTAAAAGGGAAGCTGTTAGGGCTTACCCAGTTGCCACTGTCCATGACAGCTTAGAAGTAGTCTGTCTCAAAGAAGACGTAGAGAAATGTCTTGAGATCATCTATGATGAACTGGTAAACTACCCCTTTATCAAGGATAATTTTAACATCCATTTTGACGTACCACTTAAGATTGACGCGGAGGTAGGCCACTCTTTTGGGGATGGGGTAGAGATTGTTTTTGATGCGGATGGAAGTCCTAATAATTTGGAAGATATTAAATGAAGATAGGGTGTTTATATGACGGTTCTGTAGAATTGCTTAATAGCACGCCAGAAGGTGATTTGTTAGTAGTAAATGCGGCAAGGTGTTCCTTTGATAAGGAGCATGAGAAGTTTGATTTGGAGAAGGATAGTAAGTTAATTAATTATCTAGCTCAACATAAACATGTTCTCCCTTTCCGCCATCCGTCTGCTACATTGAGAATTGTAGCACCTATTTTTGTCCTGCGTCAGTTGGGGAAGCATCAGGTAGGTTTTTCGTGGAGTGAAGTGTCCCGACGTTACATCAGTGATGATCCTAAGTTTTATACTCCCAAAGGTTGCTGGAGAGAGAGGGGGGATGATATAAAGCAGGGAAGTTCAGATAATTATATTAATTTGGAACATTCTTTTGTTGTGGATGAGAAACTACATCAACATTACAAAAAATCTTTAGAATTATATAAATATTATCTTCAAACAGATATCTGTCCAGAACAAGCAAGAATGGTTTTACCTCAGTCTATGTTTACTACTACTGTTACAACAGGAACTCTGTTGGGATGGCACCACCTTTATAATCTACGCACAGAGGAGCATACTCAAAGAGAGACCCAAGAGTATGCTAAGGCTATTGCCACGATTATGGGTGAGTTGTTCCCACATAGTTGGAGCGCACTATGCAAACACTCTTAATTACTGACCTCCATTTAAATTCTAGAATACCTGACCTCTTGGATGTTCAGGTAGAGTGCGTCTTAAAGATTTTTTATGATGAGATGCCCGATGAAGTAATAATCATGGGGGATGTTTTCATGTATCGTAAGCCTACTCCTAGTGAATTGATAGGGTTTAAAAAGATTATTACCTGTATGAAATCTTCGGCTAAGGTGGCTGTGATTAGGGGTAATCATGATAGTGAAACAAAAGCCGATGATGGAAGGACAGCTTTACTATTATATGAAGATGACAATGTAAACATTGTCACTCATACTTACGTAGATTATAAAAGGAAGAGGGTTTTTATTCCCCATTACGAAAATGAAGAAACTATTATCAAAGATTTGGAAATGGTCCCTACGGGCTATACGGTATTCGGTCACTTTGGTTATGATGGCTGTCTTAATTCCGCTGGTGACGCTGACTTCGGCATTAGTCTGTCTAACTTTTCTAACCGCACTTTCCTGGGCCATATTCATGGTTTTTGTGAGAGACAAGGAGGATTACCAGACTCTCATTCAACAGTGACATGTTTAGGGACTCCCTATACTACTAATTATGGTGAAGCTTTTAAAGAAAATTTTTATGCTCTTCTTAGTGGAACTAGGTGGGATAATCATTGTTTAGCTATTAAATATAAACAACCCACTACAGGACCTCGACATTTAGTTTACTCTGCCAAGGAAGTAGAAAATAATTTAGATATTATTAATGATCCTAATTATTTTACTTTCCTCAGAATAATGGTGCAAGCAGATCATTATTCTATTCCTTATGATAAATTGAAGGTTGCCTACGTAGATATAAAGTATGCTCCAGTGTTTAACGAAGAGGATATATCTTCCTACTCTGCTGATAGAGATCTTTTTTCCATTAACGATGTAATAATTTCTGATTATATTAAGGAAGCTAACTCAACTATCGCTACTGATAAATTAATGGAAGGCTATAGGTTACTTCAAGATGAAAATTGAAAAAATTAAGATCCAAAATTTTTACTCTTTCAAAGATGTCCTTGTAGATTTCGGAGACTATAGTGGGCTTACGGTAATCAAAGGAAAAAATAAAGATACTGGTGGATCCAATGGTGCAGGAAAAAGTGTACTTGTAGAGGCTGTTTACTTTGGTCTCACGGGGAAGACTATTAGGAAGAGCACCGAAGATAGTTTAGTTAATAATATTGCTAAGAAACACTGCATGGTGGAGATTCATCTCATTCACAATAATGAGTATGTAATAATCACCAGACACAAAAAGCCTACTAAGCTAGAGTTTCATGTGGGAGAAGAGAATAGAACCAAAGATCATGTTGCGGCTACGCAAGCAGAGATTGATTCTGTTTTAAATATAAATTACAAGGTTCTCCTAGCATCTATGTTCTTTGGTCAGTCTAATGATATAAGTTTTTTAGATTCTACTGCTGACGATAAGCGTACAATCATTAGAAATTTCCTGAATCTTGATGATCTTTTTTCCATGAGGGATAAAATTAAAACTCATAAGTCTACGTTTTATCAAGGGGCTAAGGAAAAAGAGGCTGTTATCGCGGAGACTACTAAAAATATTAATAATTTAGAGAAAAAAATTGAGACTGTGGCTCATGCAAAGAAAGCATTTTCAACTTACGGAGAATGTACTTTAGGGTTGTCGCTGGAGGATATTTTAGATGCGGAAGAGAGGGAACGTGATATAAGTTTTAGGTTACATGGATTAGATAAAGAGATAGAGGCTTTGAGAGATAAGAAAGATCATCTCATTCACATGTTGGACAACCCTAAGGAGGTAGAGTATTGTGATAAGTGTAGTCAAGTAATTGCCATAGAGTTTGATGAATATAAGTATTTAGATGATTTAAAGGATACTGATAGAGTGCTTTCTACTTTTCTGGAAAAGAGACAAGCGGTGGAGAGTAATAGTTGTCCTCCTCCTATTTCCTCTAAGGAATTTTCTAAAGTTCTTAAGTATAAAGAGTTGTGTAGGGACGAAACTAATTATGTTGACATGCGTACAGAAATGCTAGCTTCTATTGAGGAAGCAGACGCAGAGAAAGATTCTCACAAGACTTGGTATGAGGTGATGCGCTTTTGGGAGAAGGCATTTTCTGAGCAAGGAGTCATTAAGTATATTATAAATAACATCTTAGAGTATTTTAACGAGAGGTGTAATTTTTACCTCTCATACTTAACAAACTCTAAGTATTTTGTAGAATTTGATCAAGAATTGCATGAGAAAATAGAGACAGGCGGGAGACTTGTTCAGTATATATCTTTGTCTGGTGGGGAAAAGAGAAAGATTAACCTTGCAGTCATGCTAGGTCTAAAGGATCTTCTCATTCTTACTGACAAATCTCATCTGGATTTACTATTCTTTGATGAAGTTGCTGAGAACATTGACGAAGAAGGTGTCATTGGTCTGCACCAACTTTTACAAGAAATTAAAAAAGATAAAACCGTTTTCGTTATTACTCATAATAAATATCTCAAGACTCTTCTCGATTCTTCTCCCAGACTTTCTATTATTAAACGTAAAGGAATCTCAACTATAAAGGCATAGCATGGCAATAACTACTCTTTCTCAGCTTGGACAGGAAATTTTTGAAGCTCGATACGCATACCCAGGAGAAACTAAATGGGGAGAGAGGGCTAAGGTTATTGCTAAGACTGTAGCCTCGGCTGAGAAAGATGAGGATAAAGAGAAGATTGAAAAGGCCATTTATGAAGCAGTTGGTTCAGGAGATTTTATCCCAGGAGGACGTATCATTTTTGGTGCTGGTCGTAATAGAGGCCATCATAATCTCCTTAATTGTTATGTTATCATACCTGAAGACAGCGTAGATTCTATCGGTAAAACTGTGCAGGATATGTACAAGATCTCTTGTGCAGGGGGAGGAGTAGGGTTTAACGTATCCAAGATCCGACCTAAGGGTGATGACATCGGGAGCGTCCCTAACTCGGCTCCTGGTGCGGTCTCTGTCCTTAAGATGATCAATGAGGTGGGGGAACATGTGAGGGCAGGGAAGAACCGCAGGACCGCTCTCATGGGCATCCTTAATATCACTCATCCTGATTTACTGGACTTCTTACACGTTAAATTGGATCAGGGGGAGCTTAATAATTTTAATATTTCTGTTGCTATCACAGATCGTTTTCTTGAAGCTGTAGAGCTTGATGAAAATTGGTTTTTTACCTTTAACAATAAAGAATACCACTCTTATGATGTAGTTCGGGGAGAAGCCGAAACCATTCAAGTTATTGCTATAGATGAAGAGGATGCCTTAGCTAGAGCAGAAAATTTTTATAAAATTAATTGGGCTGATACGTTTAAAGTATTAGGTCGTCGTGATATTAAAGCCAGAGAATTGTGGAATATCATTTGGAAAAACTCTGTAGAATCGGGAGACCCAGGTATATACAATATAGATTTAGCAAATAGATATACTAACGTTTCGTATTTTGAAAAATTGGATTCTACAAACCCGTGTGGTGAAATTTCTCTACCGTCATACGGCAATTGTTGTCTGGGCAATATTAATCTTAGTAATATGGTACTTGATGACGGAAGTAATGTCGATTGGAAAAGACTTGCAAGAACTGTTAGAACAGGAATCAGATTTTTAGATAATGTTCTTACTATTAACACCTTCCCTACTAATACATGTAAGTTAGTAGGGGAGCGTTCCCGTAGAGTAGGGTTGGGAGTTACAGGTCTTCACTACATGCTGATCAAGCTTGGCATTAAGTATGGTAGTGAAAAGTGTTTAGAGTTTTTAGAAAGATTATTTGCTACTATTAGAGATGAGTCTTACAAGATGTCGATTTATCTGGCGAGGGATAAGCAACCTTTCCCAGAGTTTAACGCAAAAAAATATCTAAATGAAGAATTCGCTAGAACCCTTCCCGCAAGAATCCGAATGCTTATTAAGAGGCATGGGATACGCAATGCTGTTCTGCTAACCATTCCACCTTGCGGCACTATATCTATGCTTCACGGAGTATCTAGTGGTATTGAGCCTATATTCTCTGCCATGTATAATCGTCGTTATCGTCATGCGAATACTTGGAAGGACCAGCTAGTAGTAGATCCATTGTTTAAGGAATATTATGATGAAGGAAAAGATGTGGATAGTTTTATCGGGGCTTATGATATACCTCCAGAAGATCATATTAAAGTTCAAGCAACTATCCAAAAGTATGTGGACTCTTGTATATCTAAGACTATCAATTTACCCAAGTCTTCTACGCCTGAAGAGTTTTCTCAAGCAGCGTTGGATTATGCTCCGTACCTCAAGGGGCTTACAGTGTATCGCGCAGGCTCTAAGGGGAATGAACCTCTAGAAGCTATACCTTTGACAGAAGAAAATATACAAAAGTATATGAAGAAGGAAGAGGTAGAAGAAGCAGTGCAGACAGGAGAAATGTGTTCCTTGGCGGGAGGAGAGTGCGGTGGCTAAAAAATTATATGAATATGCCTGTCATGATTGTAGAGTATTATGGGAAAAAGAGTATGACTGGGGTAAGCCAGCAAAAAAAACTAAGTGTCCTGAATGTGGAAAGAGACGGGGACAAAATTGGTTAGATAGACCCCCTCCTCCTGTTCATTTTAAAGGTGCGGGGTGGACAGGAGTTAATTCAGTTACTGGATTCAATAAGAAGGGGGGATCGGATGAAATTAATCTGAAGCTTCAAGAGGGGTGTAAAGAGAGAATGAAAACTGGATGGCAACACTATGCTAGGTATACTCCATCAAAAGGGTACTTAGAACAAGCCAAAGCTAGGCCCCTAAGTGATCAGGAAGTAGCAGATAAGTTAGCTTTGTCTAAAAAAGTAAGTGCTCACAACTATGATAAGGCTGGGATAGATCCCTACAAAAAGACGAAACCTCAGTAACCCGAAGGACTCATGTACGAATTCAGCGATAACATTCAACGTGGAATTCTTTATCTTTTAAAATCTGATAAAGATTTCTATCTACAAATCGTTAACCTTGTCCAGCCTGATTACTTTGAATTTCCTTCTCATAGGAAAATCTTCTCAGTAATTAGAGATCATTATGAGAAGTACAAAAAGCTTCCTACAGATGATTTTATAGAGCAAGAGATTAGATCTACTAAATCTCAAAAAGAATCTCTTCATGATTACACTGATGAGATTGTTTATATTAATCGTCTAGACACCTCTGCTTTAGAGGGGCAAGAATACTTTCTAGATTTAATTGAAACCTTTGCCAAGCGTGAGGCTATGAAGGATGCTATTAAGCAAGCCTTGGTTTTGATTAAGGAAGATCGAGTAGAAGAAACTGAACAGCTTGTAAGGAAAGCTCTTACGGTTAGTAGGACTGTAGATATTGGACAAGAATATTTTTCTGATATTAACTCGCGTTGGGAGCGAACATATAATTCTGAGGAGCAAGATAAGTTTAAGACGCTACTACCCTCTTTGAATAAGTCTTTGGAGGGAGGACTTGGTGAAAAGGAACTAGCTATGGTCATTGCCCCGCCAGGAGTAGGGAAGTCCCTGTGGTTGGTGAATCAGGGAGTACAGAGCATGATGGAGGGGCGTAAGGTGCTGTATGTGTCCATGGAGATGTCAGAGGACAAGATTGCTCAACGCTTTGATTCTATCATGACCCTAATCCCTCAGGCGCAGTTAAAGGATCCGTCCGCTCAAGCGAAAGTAGGGGAAAGGCTAAGTATTTTCCGAACTAATTTCCCCGATGGCAAGCTTGTGATTAAAGAATTCCCTACAGGTACAGCCACAGTTAATACTTTACGAGCATTGTTGGTGCAACTTAGAAATTATGAAGAGTTTGTCCCTGATGTAATCATTGTAGATTATCTGGAGTTGATGCGTCCTACTAGAGAGAACCAGCATGAGTATATTGCACAACAGAGGATTGCAGAAGAGTTGCGTGGATTGGCAATGGAGAATAAAGCTTTGCTTTGGACCGCCACTCAAACTAATAGACTTGGTAGAACTGTAAAGATTATTACAGATGCAGAGTTGGGAGACTCTTACGGAAAAATTAGAACATGTGATTTTGCTATCTCGTTGAATCAAAATGAACAAGAGTTTGATGAGGGGAGTATGAGAGCTTACGTAGTTAAATCAAGAAATGGTAGACCTAGGTTTAGTGTTCCAATGAAGGTGGATTATAACATTCTGCGGATGGAGGAAGGAGAGACCATAGATGAAGAAGAGTAAGAATACGTTGCTCAGTAGTTTGCCCAAGTATTTTGATGTGGGGTGGGCTAAATTTACTTTTGTAGTGAAGAAAAATTTGAATGATGGGGAAGGTTCTAAGTGTTTTGGTATAACCGACTTTAACAAATTTATTATTTTCTTAGAAGAAGACATGTCTGACATTGAGGCACATCACACTATTATACATGAGTGTAGTCACGCTCTAGCAGATACCTTAGGTTTAGGCGGTCCTGAAGATGGATGTGAGGATAAGGTAGAAACTACAAATGAAATTATCACAGAATCAATGTGCAGAGCGTTTTTAATGTTTAAGAATTTAAATTCTGAATTATGGGAAAAACTTTTTGAGGAGTATTATGAATAAAGCGCAAAATTTGCTAGAAGCTCTGGGTGATCTAACTTGGGAGAATTATGTAGATATCGCTGACAGTGTAACCAAGTTTGATAAGCATGAGATTGATGTAGAGATGTCTCGCCAAGCATCTGTGTATTCTTATTATCAAGGTCTTCTTTCCGTATCGAAGAAATGCTTGGATGAGGCTAATTTGGAATTAATCAAATATACGGCTCAAACTCGAAAAGAGAAAAAGAGGTCTACACCATCGAAACAAACTGCTAAGGATTTGGACGATTTTGTTGAATCTAGTTCTGAATTTGCAGTATATACGGAAAAGGTAAATGAAGCTTATTTTAAGTATACCCTACTAAAGGGTCTAGTGTCGTCATTGGAGCATAAGAAGGATATGCTTGTACAGCTATCTTCCAATCGGCGCGCCGAGACAAATTTATATAGATAATCTAAAAAATTCGTGAACTACGTCTATAATATACCAACTGGCCCAACTAACCATAAGGAGGTTTAACATGGCTATTGACTTGAATGCTCTTAGAGCGAAGCACGCTGAACTCAGCACCCCAGGAGGAAACGCTAACAGCGATTTCCTGTCTAAGTTTGTCCAACTGCAAGATGGTACAAACGCTATTCGCATCCTTCCTGGTAAGGATGAGGATACACTATTCTATGCGGAGACCAAGATTCACCGCGTCCCCACTGGTGATGGACAAACAAAGAATATTCATTGCCGAAAGATTCATGGGGAACCATGTCCTTTGTGTGATATGTATTATGGTCTATGGAAGGAGCCTAACAAAGACGAAGATCTGGCTCGTCAAATCAAGCCTCGCGCTCGTTATTATCTGAACGTAGTGGATCGTGATAGTGGGGATGTAAAAATCCTTTCTATTGGTGTGATTCTTTTCAAGAAGATCATCGCTGCTATGCTGGATGAAGATTTCGGTGATATCACTGACCTTCAGAATGGTCACGATTTTAAGATTGTAAAGATCATGGAAGGGCAGTGGCCCAAGTATGATCAGTCGCAGCCTCGTCCCAAGTCTTCTGAGGCTGGGAATAAGGCAGAAGTTGCTGCATGGATGGATTCCCTCCACGATATTCATGCTCTTGTCAAGTTGGAGGATTATGAGGATGTGAGGGAATCTGCTCAAGGACTTCTTCCATCACCTGAAGGTAGCATGGAAAATCCCCAACCCTCCGAGGATGTTGCGGATGACGACTACCTAACAAAAATGCAAACGAGTTAGTTATGTTTAAACTTAAAAAGATGATGTGTATTTTGGTTCTGCTGACTGTAGTAGCAGTGCCCACATCTTGTGGGGTTATGGATTGGATTAACCAACAAGATATGGTTCTTACTACGCTTAGTCAAGTAGAAGTCGAGCATCGGGAGAAAGTAATTGTACTACCTGCTGATGAGATTCCTGTGGAGTATAGGGAATCGTGGAAGGATGAGGTAGTGGT
>Ga0208449_1001473_pt1 | contig 12592 bp, 12 predicted proteins | sample MalvireepMed_s17_FD_184247 | JGI IMG/M metagenome (GOLD analysis project Ga0208449, IMG submission 184247) | Marine viral communities from the Global Malaspina Expedition - Malaspina viral metaG DeepMed_s17 (SPAdes) (version 2) | ecosystem: Environmental > Aquatic > Marine > Oceanic | place...
TCGGCCTAGCTATATGGCCAGGCCGATAATCCTAACGGTGGAACAGAAGTATATCTTCAATCTTGCTTGCATTAGGTTGCGTGAGTCTGAACAAGACAATAACATTTCAGACGGGCGTTGCCTTGAATTGATAGCCGCAGAATACTTATCAGGAGTCCACAATGCCAGAAAGAATTCTTAAGCAAGAAACCGTTGCAATCGAAAACCTAAAGCCACACCCTAGCAATTACCTAGAACACCCAGAAGATCAATTAGAGCATATCGTTTCTAGCATTGAGCAGCACGGTTTCTACCGCAATGTTGTGATTGCTAAGGACAATACGATACTGGCCGGGCATGGCGTAATCCAAGCTGCAAAACAAATAGGGATGTCTGACGTATCAGTGGTGCGCCTTGATATAGAACCTGATTCGCCGCAAGCGCTAAAAGTCTTGACTGGCGATAATGAAATTGCCAATCTGTGCCACACGAATGATCGAGCACTTGCAGAGCTACTCAAAGAAATCAAGGATAACGATGCCCTGGGTCTTTTGGGCACTGGCTATGACGATCAGATCCTAACGAACCTCTTGATGGTAACGCGACCTTCAAGCGAAATTGAGGACTTCGATGCAGCAGCGGAGTGGGTCGGCATGCCTGAGTATGACCCTGGAAACAAAACCCAGGATGTACTCTTGCATTGTGAAACAGAAAAAGAACGAGAAACACTAATAGAAAAACTAATTGAATCGAACATAATCAAAAAGCCTACGAAGCGGGGCAATGTTGTGCAAGCGTGGTATCCACACAAAAACCGCAATGACTTAGAATCAGTCAAGTACAAAGAGGCCGCAAAATGAAAAAGCCTAAGTACCCCATTTACATTCCATCTAAAGGCCGATCCGGTAATTGCATAACGGCCAAAATGCTTGAAGCCGATGGGGTAGATTACCACGTAATGATTGAACCTCAGGAGTTTGATGCGTACGCAAGTGTTCTGGGCGAACATAGGTGTATTGCATTACCTGAAAACGACCAGGGGCTTGTGTATTCAAGGAACCACTGTAAAGAACATTCAGTTTCAATCGGAGCAGAGAGGCACTGGCAGTTCGACGATGATATTGGTTATCTTGGTCGATTACACAAAGGCTATCGGATTCGCTGCGATGCGGGAATTGCTATCACAGCAGCCGATAAGTTTTGTGACCGATATGAAAACATCGGGCTATATTCTTTCAACAGCGAGGGGTTTCTACCCTGTAATGGATCAACTCAAAACAGATGGCCTCCGTTTTACCTAAACTCGAGGTGCTATACGGTGTTCTGTATGCTGAACTCGTTGCCGAACAAGTGGAGGTATCGCTACAACGAAGATACGGATATGACTTTGCAAGTATTGGCTGCGGGCTATTGCACTGTTTTGTTCAACGCATTTTACATGAAAACAGGGCCGACTAACTACGGCGGTAAGGTATCAAAAGTAAAGGGCGGGCAGCAGTCAGTTTATGCAGATGATGGCCGCTTGAAAATGTCCCGCGACCTCGAAAGACAGTGGCCCGGCATTGTGGAAACTAAGCGTAGGTTCGGCAGGCCGCAGCATAAGGTCAAAAGCAACTGGACGAAATTTGACACAAAACTAATCCGGAAGAAAGACATTGATTGGGAATCGCTTGAAAAAGCTGGCCCCGATAATCATGGGTTGGAACTTCAAGCGGTTTCCGATGTTAAGTCTCCCGGCCTGAAACAACTACTGAACGATCAAAATGGCGTGGGGTTCCGGCATGAGTAAAGAATTTGCTGTAATCGTCCCGTGGGTGAACCAAGAGCAAATAGACCTATTCTGCAAGGAATGGAAGATCCATCGTAATCGGACTAAACCGGACTGGCTATTTCTCGAAAAAGATATTTGCCGCGTAGGATGTGGCGCAACAAAAAACAAAGGAGTTAATGAAGCTATGCGTCAAGGGTATGAGCATGTTGTCATATTAGACGATGATTGCTTCCCTGCTGTTACTCGCTCCTTAGAGGAGCACGCTAACGAGCATCTTGCTAACTTACATTATCAAGAAGTGGAAATGTATCAGGCTGTTACATCACCGCTGTCCAGGGGCACGCCTTACAGGGAGAGATCAATTGTTTATCCCGTGGCATGTAGCATAGGGTTCTGGACTGATATAGGCGACTATTGTGCTGTGCGACAACTGGCGCACGAAAAGCAGCCGATGGAGTTTTATCCACAAGCTATATTCGGAAAATACTTCTCATTGTGCGGAATGAATATCGCTTTCAATCCCCATGAATGGCAACCGTGGTGTGATTTTATAAACGTAGACCGCTTTGATGATATATGGATGGGCTGGCTCTGGCAGAAAGAAGCGTATAGGCGAGGTTATTGTTTCGACCTAAATGGCCCGCTCGTAAGGCACTCGCGGCAAAGTAACGTGTGGGCAAACTTAGAAGCCGAGGCGAAATACCTAAAGCAATCAGAAACGCTGTGGAGTGAAATTGCAGAGCATGACTCCGATGATTATGAAACACTAAAAGGACTATTGCCATGAAAGGGCGCAAACGCAAAGCTCGCGAAATACAGATTGCAGAGGGGCGACACTTGAAGAACCCGCAGCGGTTCAAGGACGAAGTTCCCCCGACATCGGCTGACGAGCCCGCGCTACCATCACATCTAAAGGGTCAAGCTGCTGCTGCCTGGGAAAGCCTTGAGGCCATACTGCGTTCGGCTGGCTTGTGGTCTGCTAGCTATCAAGTTACGATAGAATTGTATTGCGAAACCTACGCCAATTACCGATTTGCACTTGAACGGGTTCAGCAGACAGGGCAGGCGCTTGTCACTCAGAACAAGGACGGAACGCCTGAGGTCCATCGTAATCCATTCAGCGTCGAGCTGCACCGATACAAAGAAGAACTCATTAAAATATCGGCCGAGTTCGGGCTTACGCCTTCAAGCCGTTCACGGATAATACTACAAGAGGGTTCGCTTGACCCGGACAACCCACTCCTGCGTCTGATGGCATGAGTCACTCGGCGAAGGAGGTTTGCAAGTTCATCGAGTGCCTAACGCTCTCCGGTGACTACGCAGGCCAGAAGTTCAAACTGCGTCCCTGGCAGCGGGCCATCATTGAGAAGATATTCGACACAAAGACCAAAGATGGGCACCGCCAATATACGGACTGCGGCATCTGGCTCCCGCGCAAGAACGCTAAGACAGAACTAAGCGCAGCGCTTGCGGCGTACTTCCTGTTCTGCGATACCACTCAAGGCGAGATATACAGCGCCGCAGGAGAGCGAGAGCAGGCAGGCATTGTATTCGGCAAGCTCAAAGGGATGATTCTTAACAACCCGCACTTGCGCAAGTCTTGCAAGATCGTGTCGGCAAGCAAGCGAGTTATCAACGAGCGAACTGGCAGCGTGTTTGTCTCTCTGTCATCTGAGGACGGAACCAAGCACGGCTACAATCCGAGCTTTGTGATAGCTGACGAGGTCCACGTCTGGAAGCGCCGCGAGCTATACACCGCGCTGACTACCGGCTCGGAGGCCCGGCTAGAAAAGCTCATTCTCACAACCACGACCGCAGGAGTCTATAACCCGGAGTCTCTTGAGTGGGAGCTGTACGATTACGCGGTCAAGGTTCGCGATGGCATTGTGGACGATCCAACCTACTTGCCAGTAATATACGAAGCAGCAAAGGAGGACGATTGGCTTGACGAGAAGGTCTGGCACAAAGCGAATCCCGCGCTCGGTGACTTTAGGAGTCTAGAGTCAATGCGCCGACAAGCAAAGCGAGCCAAAGAGAACCCGCGACTTGAGAATGACTTTCGCCGCCTGTTCCTGAACCAGCACACGCAGCAGACAACACGCTGGCTACCGATGGACAAGTGGAACACGGCTTATGAGATGGACTGCGACCCGCTTGAGTTCATCCCGGACGGCGAGACAGTGTTCGGCGGGCTAGACTTGGCAGCAACCACCGACATCGCTGCATTCTGTTTGGCTTGCAAGCATGGTGACTCCTACCGCCTACAATGGCGGTTCTGGATACCCGAAGAACGGATGCGAGACATTGAGAACACAGACCGGGTGCCGTATAGCGCCTGGGTTCGCGGCGGGTTTGTTAAGGCTACGCCAGGCCCGACGATTGACTACGGCGTAATCGTTCAAGACATCCTTGAAGATTCGGAGCGCTACAACCTTCGCTTTATTGGTTACGATCCTTGGAACGCAACAGCCACAAGCCAGGCACTTGAAGCAGAAGGTTTGTCAATGGTCAAGGTTCGCCAGGGAGCCGGTACATTGTCGGAGCCATGCCGCGAGCTGGAGCGCTGCGTCACGGCTGAAACGCTCCAGCATGGTCACAACCAAGTAGCGAACTGGATGGCTAACAATGTTGAGGTCCACACCGACTTCAACGGAAACATTAGACCAGTGAGGCCGAAGCATAATGCGTCTAGTTCTAAGATTGATGGCATGGTTGCTGCTATCATGGCGATCAAATTGGCAAGCACACAGGACACGCCAGAAGAAGAAGGGACGAGCTTTGAAAATCTCGAAGCGCTCTGGAACGATTGAAACTCTTTGCGTCATCCCTGCGCGGATGACTAGCAACCGCTTTCCTGGAAAGGCGCTAGTTGAGATACGTGGCAAGCCGATGATTCAACACGTTATTGAAAGATGCAGTCAATCGCTATTCGTTGACAAGGTAGTGGTGGCTATTCCCAACAACAAAGGCAACAAGCCGCTAGCCGTCTGGCTGAGAAAACACAAAGCGGATTACATGGCCCCGAAGGGCATTTCTGAGAACAACGTGCTTGGTAGGATTGCGGCGGTTGTCGATAAGTACAACCCGGCGTTGGTTGTTCGTGTTAATGGTGACAGCCCGCTAGTGATGCCAGACCTGATTGACCGCGCGGTTCGTGACATCAAGATGTTCCGCAAGGCAGGTCCAGCAAACCAGAACACTTGTGTCTACCTTGGTTATAAGTTCGGGCAGACCCCGTCTGTGATGACACGCTACGCAGCGCCGGAAGTGTTCACCGCAAATGCGCTCAGGCTATGGGCCTCGGCAATAGAACACGTAACGCCTAACGGCTACATCGAGACTCTCGGCATGTTTATCGAAATGGAGGGTACGCCGTTCCCTACGGTTGTGGACACGCCGAGCGATGTTGCAAAGGTTGCCTTTCGGATGGAGGAGCCATGCAGTTCTTAGAACCAAACTCCACGCCGCAAGTAGTCGCCGAGATAGGACAGAACCACCAAGGCGACACGTACCACGCGCTTCGGCTGATGGAGATGGCTGCGAAAGCCGGTGCCAACTATCTCAAGCTGCAAGCCCGCGACCGGCTCCAAGAGTTCAGCCGCGAGGATCGCAACAAACTGTATACCGGCCGCAATAGCTTCGGCAAGACCTATGGCGACCATCGAGCCCGCCTTGACCTGGATGATGAATCCTTCGCGCATCTCAAAGCGCGTCACCAATACAACGAGAACCCAGCCGAGCTGTTCACCACGGTCTGCGCTGTCAGCCGCATAGAGTGGCTCGAGAAGAATAACTGGTGCCGATTCTACAAGCTCGCTAGCAAGGACATGAACAACCACCGGCTGATTGACGCGCTTGCAGAAACCGGCAAACCTTTAATCATCTCGACCGGCCAGGCAGAGAACCTATTCCAGATTGAGAAGGCTTATAGTCGTGCCGCGAAAAAGACGAGAGTTGTCTTGCTTCACTGTGTTAGCGAATACCCGCTGCCCATTGAGCGCTGCAACCTTTCAAGGATTGAAACTCTACGCACTGAGTTCGGGTGCCCGGTTGGATACAGCGACCACAGCGCAGGTGTAAAGGCTCCGGTCGTCGCCGCTATAAAATACAACGCCTGCCTAGTTGAGGTTCACGTCACGATGTCACGGGCGCAGCCGGGCACAGACCACGCCGCGAGCCTAGAACAGCCGGGGCTTGCAGCCGTATGTCAGTGGATTCGGGAAGCGCAGGAGATGGTACGCAGGCCGGAGCTTACAGTATTGGAACAGATTGCAGCGACCTTTTGAATTATGCCTTGCTTTTTCAACGATAGCCTTTGCTTCTTGCACATCCCGAAGTGCGGCGGTCTCTCAGTCACCGCCGCCGCTAGAAAACACCTGCCCGGATATACGGAACCCGGTCTCGCTCGCAAGTGGCATGAACCAGGAAAGCCAATCGGCCACATTCGGGCAGAGGACTTTGAGGCGTTTACTGGCAGAAGTCTCAACTCTTTTGTGACAGTATTTGCTACAATCCGTGAGCCCGTTGCCTGCGAGTGGAGCAAGTGGGCGTTCTGGCGTGCGCGTTATTACAAAGACGGGAACCAGGTGGCATGGAGACATCCCGCCGATGCGTGGTGCTGGCAGCACAGCTTTGAGGAATACGTTGAGAAGCAGGTCGAGCCCTTCAATGAGTGGTATGCTGACAAGATTGCTCCGTGGGCCGAAAGAAACTATAACGCCATCGGCCGTTTCAAGTGGTGGCTCCATCCAAAGGTTGAAGCTATCGACATCACCAACAGCGAGCGAATCAATGAAATATTAAGCAAGTTCTGCAAACAGGACATAAGAATAGAACACCTGCACAAGACCGGCGCAGGAACTCCGAAAATGGACAAGCACAAGCGGCGGCAGATAGGGGCGTGGTATGCTTACGATGCTTCTTGACTTGCTAGCCATCGCAGGAATCGCAGCCATCTTGTTCGGTTGCTGGCAGTTATATCCACCGGCAGCATACATGCTCGCGGGTGGTGTTGCTGTGTTCGTCGCGTGCGCAATAGGCAGAGAATGAAATGCTCTTAGAAGCGATCCTGAATAAGCGAAGCGTAGAGACCCCTTCCGTACCGCTGAACAGCAGCGGCATCTCAGAGGTTCTCGGTCGTCCCGCCTCGTCGGGCGTGGACGTTACACACGAAACAGCTCTAGGCTATCCTGCGCTTTGGCGGGCAGTCAACATTCGCAGCAGCACGATAGGGCGGCTCCCGCTTTATGTTCTCAGCCGTGACGGGAAGGCAAAGACAAAGGCTGAGGACCACCCTGCGTTCCGCTTGCTAGTTGACCGGCCCAACCGGGATATGAGCGCCAAGGCGTTCAGGCAGACGCTAGAGGCCCATGCCATTCTTGCTGGCGGTGGGTTCGCTTACATCGAGCGCGATTCATTCGGCCAGCCTGTTTCGCTTCTGCCTCTTGACCCGGCTAATGTTTTGCCGTTCCGCGAGAACGGCGTGCTGGCTTACAGTTTGCTTGACGATGGGAAGATGACAGTTGAGAAGCCGGAGAACATCTTGCACATTCGCGGCCTCGCATGGGATGGCATCAACGGGTACGGTGCAATTGATATCCTGCGGGAGTCTATCGGCATCGGCCTCGCGGCGCAGAAGTTCCAAAGCGTATTCTTTCGCAACGGTGCCTCACCCATGACAGTCATAGAGCTGCCCGGTGGCTTGAAGGACAAGGAGTCAGTGGAACGCTTCCGGGCGATGTGGGGCAAGCGCCATCAAGGCGTAGAGAACGCACACGTCCCGGCGCTGCTAGAAAACGGTGCAAGCCTAAAGCCCTTCTCAATCAATCCGCAGGATGCGGAGATGCTCGCAACGCGCGAGTGGGAAGTCAAACAGGTTGCTTCGATAGTTGGAATCCCGGCATACTTGCTTGGCGATTCGACAAGAACATCCTTCGCATCGCTTGAAGTCGAGAACAGAACATTCCTGCGCGACCTGGCGGACCCGATGTCCACCTGGGAAGAAGAAACGCAAACAAAGCTACTGCTGCCAATCGAGCGCGACGAAAGAACGCACACGATAGAATTCAATAAGGAGAGCATCGAGCGACCGGACTTGATGACGTTCGTGAACGCCTTACAGGTTCAAGTCAACAACGGCCTGCTTTCATTGAACGAAGCTCGCAACAAGATGAACTTGCCAGACATCGGCGAGGATGGCGATAAGTTCAGGGTGCCCGCAAACATAGTTCTGATGGACCAGATCGGGCAGGCCGGAGCCGACGCGCCTGACACTGACGAGGGCGGGCCGTTCGCAGTACCCGCAGCAGAGCCAGACCCGGAGCTTGACGAAGCAGCGCGGAACGTAATAGCACACGAACTAACGCGAGCAGCAGAACGGATTGCAGTAGACGCCAAAGCACGCGCAAAGAAGCCCGCCACGTTCCTATCATGGATCAACGATGTGAACACGCGCCACCGAGAGATTGTGGCTAACAACCTTAAAGCGGCGAGTATAATGCTCGCGGCTGTCACCGGAAGCACCTGGCAGGATATTCACAACAACACGCTCGAGCGGTTTTTTGATAACATAGCGAAAGAATATCTGTCCGCTTCGGAGTGCCAATCCGCAGAGCTACCGATCCAGGTGGTCGATGCAGCCGCTCGAATAACTGTCTCACTCAAACACATCACTCAGGAAGTATAAAATGGAACGCAGATTACATAAGGCAGAGGTTCGCATCTCTCCGGACAGCGGAAAGATTATCGGTACGGCGGCGGTCGTCTACCGCAAGAACGACGTGGGCACGGAGTACAGCCTTGAGTCTTACGGGATGCCAGGTGCGGTTGAGCGCATCATGCCCGGTGCGTTTGACGATGTTCTCAACCAAGACATCTACGCTGCAACGAATCACGACCCATCACTTATCTTTAGCAGAGTGAGCGCCGGGTCTTTGAAAGTGTGGGCTGATGATAGCGGGCTGCACTATGCGGCCCAACCAGCAGACACTACAGCCGGTCGAGATGCCCTTGCAAACGCAAAGGCAGGAAACTTCGGCGGTTCTTCTTTTGCTTTTACCGTGTCGCCTGATGGGGAACGGTGGACCAACGACGGAGACAAGAAAGTGCGTGAAATTACAAAACTGGATTCTCTGGTGGATGTGTCGCCGGTTACTTCACCAGCTTACAAAAGCACCACGGTTGACGCTCGAACAAGTGCCCGCGCAAGTTACGGGAATTGGTTGCAGCAGATAGGCCAGGACATCCAAGACCTACAGAAGCTGCGCGATACGCTAGACAAAGTATTGAAGGCTGCGGAAGAAGATGAAGAAGAAGTACCGGAGGCAGTAGACGGCGAGTGCCCTGATGGCTGGTCGTATGATGAGGAAAGCGGAACTTGCGTGATGGCCGAGGAACCAACAGACGACGAAGAAGAAGCCTACCAAAGAGCCCGCGCCATCTTCTTCACGGCATTGACTCAAAGGCATGTTCAGAGCTGGACTGAGGACGAGGAAACCATTACGGTCGTTTATGCGAAAGAGCCAACGGAAGAACCCGTTGACGAAGTACCAACAGACGACGACGAAGCCGACCGGCTGAGGCGTGCCGTTCTTGCGGTGCTTGAAGCTGACATCGACGTTTGACTTTTGGACTGCTCTTTGATATGCTTTTTCGAGGATGTCGCAAAGTCCCAAGCGGCTGCGGCACCACAACTAACTGAGGCAACGCTTCACAGAAGGCGGCCGTCGGTACTGGTAGAATTGTGAACCAGTAGACACGGCCGTTTTTTTCGTGTCTGCGTATAACCTAAGGATAATAAGATGGCAACAAGTTTAGAACTAAGAGCGCAGCGGAAACCGCTTGCGGAAAAGATGCGCTCGATTGTAACGGATGTTCACGCCAACTGTGGCAAATGGACATCGGAACAGCGCTCAGAGTTTGACAAGATGAGCGCAGAAGTCGATAGCCTGCAAAGGCAAGCCGACAAAATGGACGACGAAGCACGCAAGACGGCCTCTGATGCCGCGCTTGCTGCTGGTATGGATGAACGCAGCTTCTATGAGAAGAAGGCGGCGCAGACCAAGAACATCATCACCTCCGAGATGCGTGCGAACGCTTTTCGCGCCTGGGCGTTCGGTGACCGACCCGCCAGCGTAGACCAACGATGGGCCGACCACGCAAAGGCGTGTGGTGTTGATGTTGCCTCACCTGAATTCTCTCTCTCGCTGTTTAGCAAAGCGCCGAGAAGCGAAGCAGACATCCGCAGCATGATTAGCGAGAACGTCACTTACCGGGCCACAACTGCACAGTCATTGACTGCTGCGGCTGGTGGCAATACGGTAGCGGACGACATCTCCATGATGGGTGCGGTTGAGCAGGCACTCTTGCAATACGGTGGCCAGCGGAATCTCTCGCGAGTCATCCGGACTGCAAACGGCTCTGACTTGCCGATCCCAACTAATGACGATACGACCACTGCGGCAGCGATCTTGACCGAAGCAAGTACGGTCACGATACAATCGCTGAACTTCGCGCAGGTCACGCTTGGAGCTTATAAGTATAGCTCCTACGTGGTTTCGTCTTACGAGCTTCTCGAGGACTCGGCAATTGACTTGCCTTCGTTCATCGGAGAGGCCATTGGCGTTCGTATTGCACGCGGCACCAATGATAGCTTCACGACCGGAACGGGCTCTAGCCAGCCGAAGGGTGCTGTTAATGCAGCCACCACGACCGTCACCGGCTCGACCGCAACTGGCGGCGATATTACCTACGCCAACGTGGTCTCGCTCTATCACTCGGTTGACCCGGCCTACAGAAGCTCGCCGAGTTTCGCGTTTCAGTGTTCCGATGGAATCCTGTCCGAGATTAGGGCTCTTGTGGATTCTAACGGTGTTCCGCTTTGGAATGTGTCGCTCCGTGATGACACGCCGAACCTGCTGCTCGGCGCACCGGTCAACATCAATCAAGACATGACCGCGAGTAGCACCGTTGCCGCTGCGAAGATCTTGGTTGCTGGCGACTTTAGCAAGCACATCATTCGTGATGTGGCTGACATGCGTCTGCGTCGATTGGATGAAAGGCTTGCTCTTTCTGACCAGGTTGGTTTCGTTGCGTTCAGTCGTCACGATTCGGCTATTCTGTTTTCGACAAGCGCAACGGCCTCGCAACCGATTGTTGCCTTGCTGACTACTTAAACCCCCGCCGCTATTGCGGCATCACCGGTCGCAGGAGTCGGGACAACCGTGCCCGGCTCCCGCGACTTTTTATGAGGCGAACACAATGAAAGTTGCTATCGTCGGCACCGCGCCAAGTTCTAGAGGGCTCGCGCCCTATGGTGACAACGACTGGGAGATATGGGCCTGCTCGCCGAACCTGGACCCGCACGCGGGCACGTTCTGCAATCTTCCGAGAGTGGATCGGTTCTTCGAGTTGCACAAGACAGACGGAGTTGAACTGCGCACTAGGCTAACAGAGGAACAGCTTGCGCTCTACATACAATGGCTGACTGATGAAGCAGCCCGGTCGAAGGTCTACATGCAAGACGGGTCTTGTGTAGCCGGCGCGACCGCGTACCCGATACAAGACATCCTCGATGCGTTCGGAAACTACTTTACGAACACAATCTCGTTCATGCTGGCATACGCAATCCTTGAAGGCGCAACAGAGATACTTGTTGCTGGCGTAGACATGGCGGCGACCGAAGAATACGGTTCGCAGCGGCCATCTTGCGAATATCTTCTGGGATGGGCAGTAGCCAAAGGCATTAAGGTTACGATCCCCAAAGAGGCTGACCTGCTAAAGGTTGCCAATCTCTATGCGTTTGAAGATCCACCACCAATGAAGCTCAAAGGCGAAGTGCGCCAGAAGGAACTCGCGGAACGGATAACCGAAGCGAAGAAGGAGGTTGAGCTATACGGGCGAAACCACGCAGCCGCTTCGGCCGCACACGACGAAGCAGCGGCGCTAAAGAATCTGCTGAACGGAAGCGGGACACCGGAGCTACTTGATAAAATCGACGAGCGGGCCGGAAGGCACGAACAGCAAGCGCACGGGTTTGCTGTCCTTGCCAATGAAAGCCGGGAAAAACAGATTGCGCTCATGGGCGCAGAAGAAAATAATCAATATTGGAGACAGTGGTAATGAAGATGGTCGAAATAAAGGCGCAAGTCACGGTTGACGGATTGACTCGCTGCTTGCCAGGTTGTCGGCACTTGGTCACGGACGACCAAGCTGCTGAACTCTTGAAGCGTGACGAGGCCGTTGTAATTGAGACCGCTATGAAACCCCAACCGGACAAGGCAGATGCTCGAAAGAATAACAGGCGCAGTCACGGACCCGATAACTCTGGGCGAGGCGAAAGCTCACCTGCGAGTTCTGAGTGACGACGACGACCAACTAATCCGAAGTTATATCAAGGCGGCGACTGCTTATTGTGAGCAGGCGGTTACTGGCTCCCGCAGTTTGGTTCAGCAGACCTGGGATTGGAAGATGCACACGTTCCTCGCGGACGCGCTTGACATCCCGCGACCGCCGCTTCAATCCGTTACGCATGTAAAATACTACGCCACGAACACAAGCACCGGATTGACAACGCTTTCAAGCACGGCCTATATAGTCCACACTCCCGACCGTCTGCCAGGAACAATCGAGCGGCATCCGAACGCCGGTGCCTGGCCGACGGTTGGAGACCGGGCCGATGCCGTTCAGATTAGATTCGTCGCGGGATACGCCACGATCCCTGAGCAGGCGAAGCACGCAGCGAAGCTACTGGTGACGCACTTCTATGAGGACCGGAGCGCAGTCTTGACCGGCTCTGTTTCTAAAAATACAGAGTTTGGCGTGCGTGAACTTTTGGGACAGATC
>Ga0208449_1001479_pt1 | contig 12560 bp, 33 predicted proteins | sample MalvireepMed_s17_FD_184247 | JGI IMG/M metagenome (GOLD analysis project Ga0208449, IMG submission 184247) | Marine viral communities from the Global Malaspina Expedition - Malaspina viral metaG DeepMed_s17 (SPAdes) (version 2) | ecosystem: Environmental > Aquatic > Marine > Oceanic | place...
TAGAAGAAGAAGCGATGGAGGAGGAAATTTATGAAGAAGCAGAGGAGGTCGAAACTTCTTTTGTACCGACAGCTTCTGAAGAAGAGGAGGTGGTTTCGGAGGAAGAAGAATCCTTTGAAGAATCCACCATGGAATCAACCCAGGAAGAAGAAGCCGTTGCAGAGGAAGAAGAACAAGTTGAAGAAGAGTCCACAGAAGTGGTAGAAGAAACAAATGAAGAAGCCGAAGAAACACAAGAAGAGGAATCCTCTAGCGAAACTGCTACAGCATCCACTGTTTCATCAAAGAAAAGTGCCAAACAAAAAAAGGTACGATCGAAAAAATCTCTCGTGGCGAATATGGAGCGAATGATGGACAAGGTTGACGAAGATGTTAAAGATCTTGCTAAAAATCTGGCCCTTAAAAATATCATAAAAATAAAAGCCATGGCTAGCGAACAGGCGTCATTAGATTTATATAGAAATGCAGTATTTTATAAGCCAAAAGACATCTATTTAGAACAGCTAAATATATTTGATAACCGACAGATATATGCTAATGTGAACTTAACGAGCTATATCAAAACTGATAAAGTCGCAATCAAGGCGAATGCCTTGCACGAAATCAATCTCAAAAAACAAAGACTATTGATAGAATTGGAGCAATTAAAAAATGGGAAAATTTAAGTTAAAAGATCAATTGGCAGGTATTGCTGCGCTGATAGCAGCGATTGTAGCTATTGGTGGTGGATTTGTGAAGTACGGTGAAATCATGACCAAGCTCGATGTATTATCCGAACAAACTGGACCTGATCTTACACCTCTTGCAAAACAAATTGGTGAAGCTAAAAAAGGCGTAAGTGATAATCAAAAAACAATGACAATTAACACAGAAGATATGCTGGAAAATGCTGGTGAAATTAAAGTTTTACAAAAGGAAATAGAACTACTTAAACTTCAAATAGAAGAAATAAAAGTAAGTACATCTAATCCACTGAGTCAATAATGAATGAAGAAAATAGCTGGGTTATCTGGGCAATTCCCTATAAATACCTTAAACGTTATTTTTTTCTGATGATAGGAGTTTTATTTATTCTACCTGTTTTAACAGGATTAAGATACACTCTTGCCGGTTATGTGGTAAATTATTTATTTGCCGATGCTTTATTTTATCGTTGGTGCAAGCGAAAAATAGAAGAAGACAAAGCGGAAGCAAGAAGGAGACATTTTTTAGGAGAATAATATGGATCTGAAGGACAAAATAATTGGTATGGCGTTAGCGGCTTTGATTGCTCTTGTCGGCTGGAATCTTCATGAAACTTGGGGTATGAAAGAACAAGTCTTTAAACTTCAACAAGGACAAGAAGTTCTATCAAAACAAATTAAAAAGAACTCTGCTTTTGTTAAACAAAAACTTAAACAGATAAAGAAGAAACAGAATAAAAAGACTATTGATAAAGCAATAAAGAAAAATAATAAAAAGAATAAGAAAAAGAAACAGAGGATTGATGAATGATGAAATATCTAGTGTTACTTTTATTCTTATCCCTATTTTTAGGAGCTTGTGAAAACACAAGACATTCTATTGGTCTTACAGGTAAACCTCTAGCATCGGATGGAAAATTTGAAGATACTTTGAAATTTCAGTATAAAATAATTTTTGGGAAAATACGCAGTAAAAAATCAGAGGAGGACGACGACTAATGATGTGGACAGATTTTATAGATGTAATGAACTTTATATTCATTGCTAATGATATGTGGATGTTATGGACAGCCTTTATCCTGGGCGGAGCTTTTATTTGGAAGATAAAAAAATGAAGAAAAAAGTAAGTAAAACATTTAAAATAGTTCTATTAATAGTATTTATAATCCTGGTTACTATAACTTTTATTTATGGCTAAAGCTGATTATCAGGAAATTATTGCCGAATACAAAGAGCAAGTACGAGTTCTCAAAGAGCAGGTCAATGAACTCACCGATGCCTGCAAAGCTAAAGATTCTGCTTTAAAAAGAGCCTTACAAAAGCTAGAGTACACAACGGATGATTTAGACAAGATGCAGGAGAAAAATGAAGCTGAGTAAGAATTTCAGTCTAGCCGAGCTCACAAAAAGCCAGACAGCGACTAGAAAGGGCATTGATAACACCCCTAGTCCTACCCACCAGAACAACCTGAAATTGCTCTGTACGCACGTCCTACAGCCAGTTAGAGACCACTTTTCTCGTGTAGTTAGTGTTTCCAGCGGATATCGCTCTGAGGAGCTCTGCCTTGCCATCGGCTCAAAAACGACGAGTCAACATGCAAAAGGCCAGGCGGCGGACTTTGAAATCTATGGACTATCCAACAAGGAACTTGCAGATTACATCCATCAAAACCTGGAATACGATCAATTGATTCTCGAGTACTGGAAAGAAGAAGATCCCAACAGTGGCTGGGTGCATTGCAGCTACAAATCTGAAGGAAATAGAAAACAGTATTTGAAAGCTTACAAGGAAAATGGTAGCACAAAATATGAGCGGCTTTTTTAAAAAAACATTTATTAGACTTAAACCAGAAATTGCCTCTGGTGTCTGCCCTCACTGCGAGGATCTATCTAGCTTCGTTTCTATTGTTAATGACAATTATAGATGTATGAATTGCGGATTTGATGTTGAGCAAAAAATCAACGGAGTCATAAGATATTTGCCCATAGGTAAAGATACGGTCATAGAAAATGGCCCGGAAAAAGCCTAGGGCTTTTGGGTACGTTCATGTTAAATACAGACAACGTAAACGTCCCGGTCGCCATTCAAAAAGACCCAATAAAAAGAGGAAAATCAAGCGTTATCGTGGCCAGGGAAGATAATTTTTATTAGCGCTTGACATAAGTCCTACAAAAACCTATATATACAGTATGAAAGGAAGAAATATGCAAAAAACAATAAATAAATATCAATCCAAATTTGATAGATTAATGCAATCTATTGAAAAGGATAAGATACTAAGAAAGATGCCGGGTAATGCTGCGGCAGGAATAGCGGTTCAAATGATTAAAGATTTGAAGAACTATTTGAAGGTGAATAAAGCATGAAGAAAAAGAAAATAGTAAAAAAGACTACAAAAAAATCATCAAAAATTAAAGATGAATTTAATAAAGTACTAGCAAAAAAACTACATGAAAGATTTTCTGGTATCAAAACCAAAGATAAAGGTGATGGTATTATGGAAATATCGTTTAAATAATGAGATACGAATACACAGTCACCAAGGAAGGCGGAGAAGCTGAGGTAATGAAGGCGATGAGCTGGAAAAAGCTCTTTAAATCGCTATTATTAAAGTATCCTGCCTTCAGTGGCTGGTGTACCTATATTAATAAACACGGACACGTTCAAGTGAAAGCATTTAAAGATGGTAAAATTGTTCACGAACGAAAAAGAAACTAGACGAGCGATTAAAGCTGCGGTAGACCAGTATGAAATATGTCGTAATAATACTCTTGCTAAGCACAAGCGGAGTCGAAAGAATCGAGCTCAAAACAAACGAGCCAAACTGCGGGGAAATAGCTAAAGCGTGGCGTGAAGTAAACACCGTGTACCGCGGAGCTAAGTCCGATCAAGGCAACTATACTCCTGATGGTAGACTCATGATTGGGTATATATGTAATTAAATGCTAGTTTCAGGTTTACAATTAAAGGCCACAAAAAGCCTGTTCTTTTCTATCTCTATTCTTCCTATGGCCTGCACCATTTGTAGGCCTTCCAAATATCCTGATTTAACACACTCATAGTGGCTATTAAAAAGCTGCGAACTCTGTAAAGGGGGCAACATGCACGAACCATTGATCGCTGAACACACCCATAGAAGTAAAAAATATTTCATTGACAAACCTGTAATTTCTGAATAATATCCCATATTGTTATGGAACAATATAGAAAGAGGTATAACACATGACAGACATTAGTAAATATAAAAACGTGTCTTTGGCAAAAGAGACTTATCTCAAGTTAGATAAGATTCGAAAAATAATTGTGCCCAACACAATTGTCAGCCGAAGTCAAACGTTAAATATTCTAGTCAACAAAGAAGACAAAAGACTGAACGGAAAGGCGGAAAAATAATGTATCAAGTTTCAGAAGAAGATAGAAAAGAACTTTTAAAATATCTTTCAACAAAACCCTACATTGAAGTTGCTCCGCTCATTGGAATGCTGGCGCAATGGAAAAAGAAAGAAAAAGAAAAAAATGGAAAGGATAAACCAAACTAATGCAAAGACGTAATCTCAAAGATGCAATGAACGAAATGTGCGATCACACTGTTGCAAAAATTCGTGAACACGTTGAAACATTACTCCGCTTAGATAGAGATGAAAAAGGAGGATTATTAAAATTTGGAGGCGTTGAGATGCATACCGATTATCCAAGAGTTATTTTATATGCCATTCTCCATCAGCTACTTAAAGATTTTAAACCAAGAAACGATACCTACAAAGATCTTATGGATAGAATTTTTAATTCTTTTGAAATTGAAAAGACTCCAGATACTTTTAAAATTCCATTAGATGATAAAGTTACCGACTACAAAACACAGAAAGAAATAGCAAAAAAAGCCCTTGATGAAACCCTTAGAAAAAAGTAAATTTGTTTGTCCGGCATGCTTCGGCAATGGTTATCGCAAGATAACGGAAGACGCAAGTAACCCTCATTTAAAGATGGTTATTAGTTGTGAAGCGTGTAATAGTCAAGGAGAGATACTGAACAATGAAAAAAATATTCATGCTTTGCGTTATCTTAATTACATGCTCTAGTTGCTCTGAGTTTGCGCTCTTAGCAAGCGGGAGTTCTTTGGCCATCAGTCAAAATACGTATGCTAAAGTGTATAACGGTGTAGATGTATTAACAATTATGAGCACAGAAAAAAGCCTAAAGGGACATGCCTATAACAACGCGAAAAAAGCGTTGGCAGGAGTAAAAGAAGGAAAGAAATATATTTATGATAAAACCTGGGGACTCACAGACTAAAAAAACTCTTCACGAGTTAGCGAAAGAATTTCCTGAGAAGACTTACAGGGAGTTGGAAAAGTATAGAGACGCCGACCGGCAAGAAGAAGCTCTCGGCATAGGTGGCATCGGTCACAACAACCCACCCGATCTTGTTGAAGTTATGGCTATAGAAAATGAAAAATTAAAAAAGAAGTCCGAACAGTTACAGGATGAACTGGATAGATTTAAAAAAGAAAATAATGATCTCTATAATAAAATCGCCGACCTAACAGAAGTTGCACAGAGTAAAGACTATTTTCGTGATCCTGATTACAAATATTTAATTGAAGAAAACCAGAGACTTGAACAAGAAAGAAATGAATTACTAGTGGTAAATAAAAGACTTAATCAAAAAACTGAAGACCAAGTTGAAAAAGCTCGTAAGGCAGGAATGTGATGAGAGAACATGATGAGATTGTTAAGGATATTAAGACTGTTCTGGAAGAGAAAGTTGCCCCGTCCGTTGCGGCTCATAATGGCAGCATTGGTTTTATTAGCTTTGCCACCGATACTGGCGTGGCTACTTTAAAATTATCGGGCAGCTGTAGTGGATGTGCAATGTCAAAAATTACTTTGCAGCGTGGAGTTGAGAATACTTTAAAACATTATGTTCCTGAAGTTCAGGCCATCGTTGGTAAAGACGATGAAGAAGCGGAAGGTCAAGGCTATGAACCTTATTTTCCGAAAGATAAAGAACCGGATTGGGAAAAATTATTAAGGAAGAAAGATGTATAAACCTCTACCGGATTCATTAACGATAAAACAGAGTGGAATCAATGGCTTAGGACTCTTTGCCAAGGAAGGCATGGCTCAGGGCACGAATCTAGGAATGTGTCATCTGAAGATCGGAGATACTATATTCAGAACTCCTCTCGGAGGATTCATTAATCATTCGAATGAAGCGAATTGCGTCAAAGTTGAACTGCGTATGACCGCTGAAGATATCAAGGGCCACGCGTATAACTACAAGAAATGGAATTTAATTACGTCGCAGGATGTGAAGGAAGGAGAAGAGCTAACGGTACGCTATACATTTTACAATGTCTGATTCATTAAAAAAAATTTACGAAAAAATTTTTAAAGACGCTCTCGACTATATGGAGGACTATGAAGTACAAATGGTTGCCGCGACCTATATGGCAATTGCCATGCGTCTGTATAAAACTCATCTGGACGAGAAAAGTTTTCTCAACATGATCCGCACGGTTATGGAAACCGAAGTCGAACCTTATGAGAAACCTAAAAGGATGCTACACTAATGGGGCGATCGAATAATAGTTTTACAGGTTGGGTTTCTCCTATTGATGTTGCAGGAGACCGAATTAAAGAACCCGAAGAGCATCTTTTCATCGCTATTCTTTGGCAAGCTGCCCACGACGCCTTCTCAAAACATGTAGACAAGATCGAACGAGATTCAGCGAGAAGCTTTTTTCTGGGAAAAAGCGAAAGATTCAAAGAAATTTGTGAATGCGCAGGACGCAATCCTCAATACGTACATGAAAAAATAAGAAAACAAATTTTAAAGAAAAATGGCTGGAATATGACAGTATCCTGCAATGTTGACGGACACACCCGGTCCTATCGAAACACACATAAAGGCAAGAAGCGAGGACCTAAACACAGTTTAAATGGAGCAAAATATGGCAGACCAAAGGAAATCTTATCACTATAAACTAGGAAGAATGATCGCTAAAGTTAAAACAGAAACCAAGTGGCGCGATATCTTCAAGATTGTTGGAGAAGCACAAAAAAGCTAAGGAAAAATGGCCGATAAAAAAGCGATACCCTACATGATGTTCCGCTGGGGACCATGCCTGGTGAAATTTCAAATATCCGAAGAGAACAGAAAACTGTTCCTCGAGGAAGCAAAACTAAGCACAAAAGACTGGTCCAGTCATCTTGCCGGTGTCAATATCAAGGAAGTTGCTTTCAGGGACTACAAGAAATTTGAAAAATTTTTCAGCAGCGCCTTTGAAATTTATAACGACGCCCTGAAGAAATGGACGGGTAGCAAGGATGATGATTTTAACGAAAAGTACCAACTTAATGTCCTCTGGGCTAATTTTCAAAGACCGGGGGACTTTAACCCGCCTCACGATCACGCGGATACTCTGTCTTTTGTTATTTTTCTGGATGTGCCCGACAAACTCATCGAGGAAAATAAAGCCTATAAAGGAAGATCGGCAGGTCCCGGAGGACTGACTTTCATCTACGGAGATGGAACACGGGAAGCGGTCACGCACCACTCCTTCGTCCCTAAAGCAGGTGATATGTACATTTTCCCTGCCTGGTTGAAACATTGGGTCTATCCATTCAAGAGCGACTGCACACGGATCTCGGTATCGGGAAATGTCGTTAATGCCATAAAAATTAAAAATTTAGTTGACAAGCAGGTATGATGTAGGATAATGTAGTAAATAGAAAGTAGGTGAGAAATATATGAGTACAAATACACAAACCACTGCCTATAAGATCAAATATTATTCTAGATCAGACGGCAAAAGAGTCAATCGACCTTATAATCCTGAAAGACAGTATGAATTTGTCGCGAAGAACGGCAACTTAATCAAATGCTATTGGGATGAAACAAAGGGTGACTGGAGAAGATCTATTATGGAAAACATCGTCTCTATTAAACCGGCTAAAGCCAAAAAAAAGAAAGGAAAATAAATGGATAATAAACCTCTGAAAAGACTCCAAGAAGAGATCAAGGATATGAAAGCTAAAGCTAAAGTTTATTTGGCAGGTCAAACTAAAAAACTCAAAGATTTAGAGAATAAAGTCAAGGATCATTTAGCCTATAAGCAATTAATCCTTTCTGCTTTAAAATCAAACTATAAACCAGAGAACATTGTAGAAGGTTTAAAAATCGTCGCTGGACACATTAAAGCCAAGAACTGGTCGATGGTCGACCGTATCGGCGGCCCTTCCGGCGATTTAGAGGCACGGGGTGCATGCCCTATATGCCATATCAACTTAACAGGAAAGAATCTTCGTCCCCGGGAAATCACATTTCCTTGCGGGGTCGCGGGTTGTCCTTTCGAAAAACATGCGAACTAATCTATCTAAAAAACATGGAATCAAAAATAAAGGTATAAAGGTAGAAAAATTCTTCCCGAAAGTTTTACCTAACACTTATTTATTATATCTTACAGGAGGAATTCATCCTTTTCATGAAGTAAAGGGCGCTGCGCCCCGGTATCATCAGAAAATATGGCCATGCATTAAACGCGTTCACTGGCCGGTAAGAAATGATCGGGCTTATAAATGGAGACAAAAAGGTAATAAGCAGGAACAAATGTTTCTTAATCTAAGTGGATCAGGCTATCCTTTCACCAATCTTTCCAGATCAAATAAACGCACAATGAGACCAAAAAATAAAAAGCCACTCAAAACATATCAAACTCAATTTATATTAATGCATCGTTTAGTTGCCTTAGCCACTATGCCCAATCCTGAAAATAAACCCCAAGTTAATCATATCGACGATGATCGCACCAATTTTCTTCCTGAAAATTTAAAATGGGGGACGGATAGGGACAATAAACTTGGAAGCCGCGGTAAAAGTATTCAAACCATGGAAGAAAAATATCATAGCTTTCAAACACACGGATGGATCAAAGGATGAGAACTAACGCTTCCCTCCAGTCCCGGAAAAAAGAGAGAATTCTTAAACTGCGAAGTTTAAATTATACTTATCGCGAAATTCAGGAAGCCATTCCAGGACTAAGCAAAGGATCCATTTCCTATCATTGCGGCGAAGGCCAAAAGGAAAAGAGCCGCGAGGTCAACCGAAAAAGGCAGGAAGGCATTTGCAGCAAGGTCCACGGATTTATTTACGACAAGAGAAAACCTTATAAACCTCCTATTTATAAACTTGGAGAGATACGCAAAAAAGCAAGAGGCTTTATCTACGGTGTCCACGTAAGGAGCAAAAAAGCAACGTACAAAGCGAATAAAGATATGTTAAAACATCCTATACAAAGGGTCTGGACTTACATTGGCAAAGTTTTCCCGGGCATCAAGTCTGAAAAAGAACCGATTCCCGCCGTGAATCAATGGACGGGAGAACCTGATTTTGAAGATGGCAAACCACTGGTGTATCCCTATATGCGCTGCAAGCTATGCGGAGAAGTTCGTAATGCCAAAGGCAACGACGTGCACGCCGACCATATCGACGGCGACCGGCTTAATAACCACATTGATAATTTCTCCTTTGTTCATGGTGACTGCAATTACATGAAAGGTCAGAAGATCTACAAACAGTTTTATGAAAAGATATGTAAAATTAAAACGAATTTAGAAAAGTATATAAAATACTGGAACAAGGAATTATGAGATGGGGCGGAAGCGTTTACATCGGGATGACGGTCTCGTTAGCAGTTGCGGTGGCTTCCCAACCTCTTGATTTTATTAGCACCGCAACGGCGTCCGTCTGACATTATGAAAGACTATAGAATAAAAATTACCATACGAAACGAGAGACTTTTATCAGTCATGGAAGAGAAGGGTCACGAAAGCGTTGCTGCTTTTTGCAAAGCTTACGGACTCAGCGCCCCTTTTGTACGCGATATTATCAACGGGAGTAAGCCTCCTTTAAACCGGAACAAGGACTTGTTTCCTGCGGTTAAAGAACTATTGGATATTTTAAGCTTAACGGTGGAGCAAGCGTTCACGTCTCGACAGCTCCAAGGCTTTAGAAAGCATAGCTTCGAGGTCAAGGTTGAGGAAAAACAATTAAAGCAACTGGTTGACCCTGTCCGTAACCACGAAATGCTGATAATGGAGAAAGATACGGGTAAAGCACTGAGGGAAATATTAAAAGGACTTTCTCCACGTTATGAAACTGTCGTCAGAATGCTGCATGGTATTGATCTAAAGACCGAGTGTACTTTTGAAGAAGTGAGTCTTCGTTTTAATGTCACTCGAGAACGTATTCGACAGATGTACGAAAAAGCTCTGAATCAAATGTCTCATCCTAAAAATCTAGAAAAACTTCAGCAAGCTGGAATGAAAGATGTCTATGGTATTTCTAAAAATAGAAGAAAAAATGGAAGAATACCGCTCAAGGACTGGAAAAACATAATGCTAAGATAATTAAAGAAACAGAGAACCATGAAGTGGAATAAAAAATACAAGTGCAGTAAATGTAATATTATTAAATCTTTTACAGATTTCTATATAAGGAAGGAGAGTGCTAAACCTAGAGGTGAATGTAAAAAATGTCATTTAGCTGTAAAAAAAATTTATTATAATAATAATCGTGAAATTTTAAAGGAAAAGGGTAAAAAAAATAGATTACTCAATGCAGAATATTACCGAGCGTACGATCAAAAAAGATGGAGAGAAAATCCTGAGAGAAGAAAAAATAAAAAAACTTGGAGTCAAAATCACTATTATCGTAATCAAAAAAGAATTACCGCTAGACATGTGGCTAGAGCAAACGCCCGATATAAGGAAGACCCTCAATTTAAAATGAGACTGTGTTTATCTAATAGAATTCTTAAAGTTATCAAAAAAAATGTAAAAAGTGCTAAAACTGAAATACTAATTGGCACTTCTTTTAAAAATGCTAAAAAACATCTTGAACGTTTATTCCTTGATGGCATGAGTTGGGAGAATCATGGTAAATATGGATGGCACATTGATCATATTAAACCATGTTCTAAATTTGATTTAACAGATCCAATTGAACAAAGAAAATGTTTTCATTATACTAATTTACAACCCTTATGGGCTAAGGACAATTTAACAAAATATAATAAACATGAACCAGGAAGAAATTGAAAAAAGGCTATGGTATAATTTAAAGGAATGGAATTTAAGGAAAACTATGAAATGGAATAAAAAATTTACGTATCCGTCGTGCACCAGGTCCCTGATCCAGGGGAAACGTCACTACGACGTTAACCACGAAAAATTACCGAGTGTCACGACCATCCTGGCCGAGACGCAAACGAAAGAGAAGAGAGAATCTTTGCAGGCGTGGCAGGAGAGGATAGGAAAGGAGAACGCCATACGGGTCAGGGACCAAGCTGCAGCGAGGGGAACGATGATGCACTCGTTTCTTGAGGACTATCTCGCGGGGAAAAACCGGGTGGATCTTACCGACATGGGCAAAGAAGCACGGATCATGGCCCAACAGATTATCGAACAAGGGCTCACGGACCTGGATGAAATATGGGGAAGTGAAGTGACGCTTTACTACCCGGAACTTTATGCGGGGGCCACGGATGTCGTTGGCATTTATGATGGTCAAGAGAGTATTTGCGACTTCAAGCAATCGAACAAGCCTAAGCGAAGAGAGTGGATTGGAGACTATTTCTTGCAGCTTGGAGGATACGCCATGGCTCATAATCACATTTATGGCACGAAAATCACCCAAGGTGTCGTTTTGATATGCACAAAAGACAACCTTTTCCAGCGTTTTGTGACAGATGGGTCAGAATTTGTGACCTATCAGCATGGGTTTTTGGAAAGAGTTAGTCAATATTATGACAATCTTGGCAAATCTGTGTCTAAAATGAGGCAGAAATAAGGCAGACTTCCTATATAAGGATTTTTTGAAAGTAAAACAGTTTTTATTTTTTTTTTTTTTCAAAAGTAGACGTTACAATGTTACAATTTTAAATTATTCAATGATATCAATGGTTATTTAACGATTTTTTGTAATTTTAAGGCATTACAGAGAAACTACAGACGTTACAATATCAGAAAAAACCCCTAGTTTTGCTTTCACAAATATGTTTTTTAAAAGTTTTGATTTACTTTTAAAATATCCTTATATGAAAAGATGACCGAAGAGAATTTCTTTGATATGTTCAACCGGATACACAACCCGGACTACTACTATGGCAGACAGAAAACCCAAAAGAAGAAAACCGAGAAGAAAAAAGAAACTCGTAAACGCCACACAATCAAACGACATCCCGTTTTCAAAGTATCGGATTGAATGGTGTGATATCCTATCAGATTCAGGATGGGCCACTGACAAAGAATTTCATAGAATGAAACTGGCATATCCTGTTAATGAAGGTTGGTTATTTTCTAAAGATAGACATCACGTAAAAGTATTTGCATCCTACGACAAAGATGCCGACACTAAGGAAATTACGTTCGGTGATAGAACAATGATTCCTTGGGCTTGCGTTAAGAAGATGATTAAGTTAGATTAATGGATGAAGCGGAGTTCGGTGTTGACGATATTAGTGAAGAACAATACAACAAGCTTCGACTTATAGAACAGGAGGAAAGCATGGCTAAAAAGAAAAAAGCTAAGAAGAAAAATAAAAAGAAAAATAAGAAGAAAAAGAAAAGATAGTGAAAAAGTTAATTAAGAAGATAAAGAAGATTATGGCTGAAATAGATAAGATTGAAGCTAAAGAAGAAACACTTCGAGAAGATCTTTCTGAAGCTATTGACGAATTAGAAGAGAACGAAGACTAGGATGTGGAATCCGGATCGGATTTTTGTGGTGGCGATGGTAATTTTTTTTCTGTCGATGCTGTATTTTTTGACTTTGATTCCTCAGTAACTGTTTTCAAGGGCCGTAAAGATTTACCG
>Ga0208449_1001483_pt1 | contig 12529 bp, 8 predicted proteins | sample MalvireepMed_s17_FD_184247 | JGI IMG/M metagenome (GOLD analysis project Ga0208449, IMG submission 184247) | Marine viral communities from the Global Malaspina Expedition - Malaspina viral metaG DeepMed_s17 (SPAdes) (version 2) | ecosystem: Environmental > Aquatic > Marine > Oceanic | place...
AGCAAAAATGGAATCGTTTTTAACTTATCGTCCCACTCTTCAGCCATTAAACTGCTTTTAAGCTTAAATCCATATTATAAACCGAATGCGTTAACGCGCCGCTAGAAATATAATCTACACCGCATTTTGCATACTCCGCTAGGGTATCTTCATTTATATTCCCAGAAGATTCTGTTAAGCATTGATCACCTATCATCTTTACTGCCGTTCGCGTGTCATCATAATTGAAATTATCTAATAGAATCCGATATACACCGCCTGCTTCTAAAATAGCTTCCACTTCGGCCAAATCTCTGGCTTCAACAATTATTTTTAAATCAAGACCATTTTCAGCTAGATAAGTTTTTGTTTTTGCGATCGCCTCCGCAATTCCGCCGGCAAAATCAATATGATTATCTTTAAGCATCACCATATCGTAAAGGGCAAAACGGTGATTTTCTCCTCCACCAATTTTCACTGCCATTTTTTCTAATGCACGAAAACCCGGCGTGGTTTTTCTAGTATCTAAAATTTTTGCTTTGGTTCCTTGAAGCAGTTGCGTATAGGCATTTGTTTTAGTTGCTATTGCACTCATACGCTGCATTCCGTTTAAAACGAGACGTTCGGCTTTTAAAATGCTTTGAGAACTACCAGAAACATAAAGTACAATATCTCCTACTTTAACTTCTGCCCCATCTTGTATCAAAACCTCGACTTCTAAAGCTTCATCTACGTAAGCAAAAACTTTTTGAGCAAAGGCAACGCCTGCTATGATTCCCTTTTCTTTAACCAAAAGCTTGGCTTTTCCCTGAGCTGTGTCAGGAATACAGGCCAATGAACTGTAATCTCCGGGACCAACATCTTCTCGAATGGCGTTAGCGATGATACCTTCTATTTCTTCATTCAGCTTTGCTTCAGAAATCATAAAGTTGTGTAGTTTTTACTAAGTTAAATTTTCAGCTGGTTAATTTACAACACAGCCTTGCAAATATCGTGAAGATATACGCTTTTCTAAAGCACTCAAAATTGAAATAATGTAATTTTGAACTATGAATATAAAACTGCTTTGTATAGGAAAGACCGATGATCGTAATCTTGAGGCGCTTATTTCGGTTTACACCAAACGTTTAAAACATTATGTAAACTTTGATCTGGAGATCATCCCAGATCTAAAAAAGACCAAAAACCTTTCTGAAGAACAACAAAAGGAAAAAGAAGGCGAACTTATACTGAACAAGATCACAGCGCAAGATCAATTAATTCTACTTGACGAAAATGGTAAAGAATTGAACAGCGTAAAATTTGCCGACTATCTTCAGAAGAAAATGAATAGCGGTATTAAGACTTTGGTCTTTGTTATTGGTGGTCCTTATGGTTTTTCTGAAGCGGTATATGCCAAAGCTCAAGGCAAAGTTTCTTTATCAAAAATGACATTTTCACATCAAATGATTCGGCTTTTTATTACTGAACAAATTTATCGTGGCTTTACGATTTTACGCAACGAACCGTATCACCACCGCTAGTTTAAGCTTATTTCAGCTGAATAGGCAACCATATTTCTTCTTCAGATTCTGGGTGCTCAGGGCCGTAGTATTTTTCTCCCAGGCGTTCAAAGTGTGCCCGTTCATCCAGCTTGTAACCCGACTGGGGAAGCCAAGTACCGTAAATATAATTTGAAGTTTCTACAAATTCTTTCACTGGCCCCACGTGCGTAAAAACCGCATACAAACCACCGGCAATGGTTTTGGTTTGCATTCCTTCGGGTACTGTATCAAAGTCTGTAACCTCAACAGCAGCCCAACGCTCAAATTCGGTTTCCCGGGTAAATTCTTCTACTTTAAAACCAAAAGGATACACCTGCATTGAGTAAAAACCAGAATCTACACGATTTTTTATTTCTTTATGTCTACTCATAAAATCTTGCCATAAAGCAGCAGTGTCGTCAAATGATAAGGTCGTCGTTACACATTTCCCAATGATCTTGCGTGGTTCAATTTCTAGTATTTCTGGTTTAGATTCAATATTAAAATTACTCATATGTATTATTAGTTTACTAGTTTTCAACACTCAGATTGAGGGTTTCCTATAATCGAAAATTATACGGAAATTCCCGGATTGGTAATAATTGAGTACTTATTGAAGACTTAAAAATACGCTTGCGACTAGGGCTTGTCAACAAAAAAGGCTTTGAGGTGACAAATACATTTTGGATATATTCTTTATAAGTGCTAAAATCACTATTATCCTCTGCTACACCTTGTTCAATTTGAAAATTGCCAGAATTAAATGCATTAGCAATTTGCTCCGGAACAATGTCTGAAGGTAATTTTGGCACTACCACTAGATTTCTTGAACCGTCAAAAATAAAATTCATATAACTGTTGTTTACACCATCAACAGAAATGCGAATACGCCCTAACTCATAATTATCAATACCGATAAAATTAATTTTGGTTGGTGAACTAAGCCCATAATTAATTTGTTCTTGTGGTACATCTATTACATCGGGCTTCCCTAACCCTGTTGTATGAAAATTACTCAATTTGATATCATATAAATAATTTGAAAAAAGATCTGTAGGATATGAATAGAAAAATGTGTCATCATCAATAAGTCTAGGGGTTGAATAGTTAACATAAACCATGTGCCCACTAAATCTATTCAGATGATTTGAATCTTCAAAGCCCCATAAAATCATTGCGGGAAGTGCTCTATTATTTCTGATGCGGTATCTGCCATGAGTTACATCTTCGCTTAAATCTTCTTCCAAAAGTCCACCCTTCTCATGAAAGTTTTCAAAGAAACCATACCTGTAAGAATCAAGAGTTTGGGGTTTGTGATATTGCACAAAAAGTCGAAGAGTTTCCTCTTCCCCGTTAGGAAGAGTTTGTGTCTGATGCCCTGAAAATTGATTCTGTGCATAAACAGCATTGTAATTGTCACCTGAAGCTCTTAAAGTATAATCAGAAGTATAAAAAGGAACTTCATAATTAAAAAACTTAGGATAATTAAAGGGAAGTGTACGCTTAGTAAAGGTTATTTTTTTTCCCAAAGTACTAGTTGACAGATTAGCATAAACCGTAAAATCATAAAGAGTTTTGTCAAATACCTCAACAAAAGTCAACATATACTCCTCATTTTCGGTAATATTCTGTTCTAGAGTTATATCTAATGTCTCCGCAATATCATTATGCCTGAATTGTGACAATAAATTTCCTTCAGAATCAGAAAGTATTACATAAACCTCATCAATTCCTTCACGTGTAAAATAATCTGGAAACGTAATACTAACAAACCTTCTTATCACCTCAAAATCAGCCTCAGCTTCAGCTTTATTTTCATTTTTATCATAAGCACGTAATGTCAATTTATGCTTACCAACAGATAATTCTTCTGGTTTAAGTAAATAATTAATTTCATCTATTAGTTCTGTTTGGTAAACTCTTACATCATCAATAAGTATTTCCACAGAGGATATCCCAGAGCCTTCATCTTGAATATCTAATTCTATAAGAGTGTCATCATAGATTTTAAGATCACTTATAGATTGAAAACTTTCAGAATTTATAATGGGTGGTTGGAGATCTTCTGCTTCCTGCTTCACAGGTTCCTCTAAAACCGGGTTTTCTGAACTACAGGATAAACTTAAAAAGCAGGTGATTAAAATAAAAAGGTAATAGTGTTTCATTAATGGATTTATAATTTGATGAGTAGATTTTACTTAGGAGCAAAATACATATTAAATAAGGAATTCAAAACTTGGGATTTCCTTAACCAAGATATTTACAGACAATCGATATCATTATCAAAATACAGACTATGAAACCAAGAAAACTAATTAAAAGATTTTCCCTATTTACAAGTGCAATGCAGTTTGGCTATTATGCTGTTGTGTATGCTGATAAATACAAAGAAGACATTAAGCGTGTGATCAAAAAGTCTTAATCCTTTTTAAGAAAGCCTTGTTGCAAAACATTTTTAATTCCTTCTAGATTATCTGAAAAATGCATGAGTTGCGCGAGTAACTGAGCCATTTCGTTAGCATCACCAAAACCTTTGAGCTTGTTGTTTTTAACAAATGTCTCCTTTATAGCTGTCCAACGTTTAATTTCCTCTTCCACTAAATTATCGGTAAGCTCCTTATATTTTAAAAGGTTTGCCTCTGCAGCTGCAGTCAATGTTTGTGACTCGCTTTCATAATGTGACAACAGCAAGGTTTGCAACTCGTTTTCATTCATAACCGGTACCACTTTGGCTACCAATTTATTCATATCACGATATGAACCTTGTAGTTTAAAAGCAGGCTCGGTACGGTATGCGTCGTCCATAGCTGCAGATTTAATATAAGCTGCGTTCACTTTAAGAACTGTGTTCCTAATTTTTAATACTTTTTTCAAGATCAAAGTATACTCTTCCAGCTCTCTGCTACTGTGATTGCCTTTCAATTGCAATTCGTCATTGCCGGTTTCTAAACGTTGAAGTAACGTATATACATCGTCAAAATTCTTACTGCTCAATTGCTGAAGAATTGGATTTGCAGTCAATGCATTTTCTATCAAACTCAGCTTGAAGAGATCTTCGGTATCGCCAATAATGTCCCCCAAATTGTAAATATCTGCTCGGTTGGCCAACATATCTGGGATTTGAAATTTAGCACCACTTTCTGTGTACGGGTTACCCGCCATAATCACACAAAACTTTTTCCCTCTAAGATCATAGGTTTTAGGCTTTTCCTTATAAACACCTTCTACCCTACGCGTCCCATCAGAAAGCGAAATGAATTTCTGTAAAAACTCAGGATTACAATGCTGAATATCATCCAGATAAAGCATTACATTATTTCCCATTTCAAACGCGAGATTCAATTTTTTTAATTCTTCGCGCGAAGCGGAATTGGTAGCCGCTGCCGGATCTACTGAAGTTACTTCATGTCCAATTGCCGGACCGTTGATTTTCATAAAAACCAAACCTAATCGATTGGCGATATACTCCATCAAAGTGGTTTTACCATACCCCGGTGGAGAGATCAACAGTAACAAGCCCATGCGGTCTGTGCGTGATTTGTCTCCAACAGTCCCTAATTGCTTGGCTAAATTATCTCCGAATAATGGAAAATAAACCTGATCAATCAACTTATTACGCACAAATGAGGTCAAGACTTTTGGCTTGAATTCCTCCAGTTTTAATTCTTCCTTTAAATCCTCTGTAACTTTGTGTTTCGCTTTGCGAAAGGCTTCAAACGCCGGTACCGCTTCGGCAAAATAGTGTTGTAAAGTCTGGGTAAAAGAATGGAAGTTAAACTCATAAATACCTTCAGAAATGCTAGAGTGATCACCTTTCAAATCGGTGATTTTCTCAGATGCCTGAATGGTATTGACTTTAGAAACTGATTCATCATCAAACAGCAATAAACATACTGCTTCGTCTAAATAATTCAGCGCAAACTGTGTTTTCTCGCTTGCCAGAAAGGCTTTTACCCATTGGCGCACCAAAGCAATTTTAGACTCATAATCAGCCTGTGCTTCGAGGCTTGTTTTAAACTTTATATCTGCTTGGCGCTCCTTCAGGTCTGTTAAAAAAGATTCTTGTATCTCAACTGCAATAGTGCTTCGCGTAAAACTATCATCATTTTGAAGTTCAGCAAATAAATAGTTGGCCGTGGCAATAGCATCTTGAATTTCTAATAATTCATTTTGAACCGAAAACGCTTCGATTCTTTTAGCCAATGCCTCCACAACAAAATTAGAACTGGTCTCCTCTGGAAAATACTGTAGTACTTCGCCAGAAGCTTTCAATTTTTGATTTAAAAGATTTTGCTCTTCACCTGCTAAGCTGTTCCAAAAGAATTGCGCATAGGAACGTACCTGCGGACTAAACCTCAACAATCCCAGATCAACATGCTTTTGTATTAAAACGCTTAAGATTTTTGCCGCATCACTATCGTGAACTCCTTTTACATAACCTTCACTATAATTAGAGCTGCTATGCTCTTGCACAAGCTTGAGCAATTCGTCATCAGTTGCTTCGTGTAGCGTATCAACAGGCGCTGCTTTATAAATTTTATAAGCTAAATACGCAGATCGATATACTATATCATTTTCTGAAACAAATTCCTGATCCCAGATCTGACGCGAATTTAAAAGAATAGGATCGTCAAGTTTTTGGTAAAAATCAGTTCCTGTAAGATGGTAAGCAAGCTCGCCGTCTTTGAGCACGATAGTTAGATCAAGCGGTTGCCTGTTAACTCCAAATTTATGATTCCCAAAGCGGATGATATTCTCCCCGTCTTCATACAAATCGAGTTTATCCTTGAGTTTGCGCAAAGCATCCTCACGCGCAACTTTGAGCGCAGTTTCTAGTTCTTCGGCTTTACCGCTATCTTCAAGTTCGTTGAGCTGCACGATGATATCCCGCAACTTATTGATCATAAGATCAGAAGCAAAATACCCATTGATCTCGTCTGCAGATCCCAAACTTTGGGCACGTTTAGCGACTCCTTTTAAAATGCGTTCAGAAGCATTTTGCAAAGCAAGTGCGCGTTTATTCCGCTTTTCGACCAAAGCATTTTTGCGCGCTTCAAAGGCTGCGTAAACTTCCTCCCGTTTTTCTAAGATGACGTCAATAAAATCTTCAAAATCTGCGAATTTCCCTTCGAGCTCTTCAAGCTGAATAGATATTTTATTTTGGAATTCGTCGCATTTCTCTGGAGTTGAAGCAATATCTATATAATTGATGATGCTCTGATCTATCAGCTTCAGTTGTGCAGAAAAATCAGCTTGAGCTTCAGCACTTCCGAGTGCTTTTTTCTTATTCTTAAGCGCTGCTTTTAATTGATTTATGGTAGCAAAAATCAGCGAAATATTGTCAACGATCTTTGTAGCGTGCGCAGTATCTTCAATATCAAGATTGGTAACAATGTCAATCAACAATTCTAAATCTGCAGCGATTTGATTGACTTCCTCTTCTAGCTTTTTTGCCTCAATTACTTTCTTGACGCTTTCAAGTTGATGATTCTTCTCAGCTACTTGATCGTGATACGGTTGTAATGCCTTATCATCAAGTAAAAACTGAACACAGCGCCTTGATATTTTTTGCGTTTGTTCACCTATTTCGGTTTCTAACTCGTTTAGAAAATCAAGGTTTACATAACGCACTTCACGAAGGCTAATCACCTTCCCTCGCAGACTGCGCAACTGGGTTAGAAGAATGACAAAATCGTTTATCGATTTGAAAGACGAACTCTTGATCTTAGAGAAAATTTGCTCTGCTTCCTCGCGTAACGCTTTAGTTTGGGCTGCGGCGTGACGACGTAATTCTGTTACTTTTTCAAACTCATCAATCGCAGCATTAGCTGCATTATTGATTTCGTCAAGCGGAAGATCTAAGCGTTCGGTTTCCTCTTCGGCTAACCAGTAATACGAATCCTGAATATCTTTAGCCGATTTTGCAATATCAGCGTAAAGTCCGTCATAATTATCCTCTTTGTTAAGCAGTGTAATCAAGGCTTGCGACTCTGCCATCGCTTTTACAATGTCTTTGTTCCCTATTTTATACAGCATCGATTCGGTATGCTGTGAAGGCATAAAATCTCCCTTCAAAAATGGAGTCTGCCAGATTTGAACCACGTGATGTTTAGTCTGATTGTCTTCTGCAGTAAAATAGCAAAGCTCGCCATTCTCAAGAATCGTAAAACCGCTACAAATGATGGGGGTTTTGATTTCTTGACTGATGATGTTGTACGACATCAATTTATAGAGACCGGCTTTTGCCTCATAAAAAACGTACATAAAATCTTCTCCATTAGGAGAGACGATCTTTTGCTGAAATTTTAGATCGAGATGCCCGTCATCAAAGATTTTGTATTCTCCGGTCTGCAAGTAATATCCATTAGGAAAAATGATTCCCTGATCATCAGGAAGTAAAACTGCCGCAACACCTATACTTTGAATCTTATGAACCTGCTTAATTTTATGATTGTAAACAAAATAGCGCGAAGCTTCTTGAAAGGGTTTTATATCAAGCACGATCAGGTTGCCCAAATCTGCAAAGCGATATTGCCCATCATCCAGTGTCTGATCAAAATGTGCTACAGGTTCAGAAAATATACCTTTTCCGTCCTCGGTATTGTCTTCGATCTTAATAGTAAGATCACCACCTATGGTCTCTACAAATACTCTGTCTAAAATAGAAACGTGAGAATGCACACCATAACGATGCATATCGCGACTCACCTCTTGCCACTTAAACTCATGCTGCGGCGGAAAACGGTATTCGTGATCGCTACGATTATCAACATATTCAAGTTTATTTTCTTTAATAAGCCACTTGAAAGTCTTAATATCTGTTACACTTTCGCTCAGCTGAAAAACCATGTGCAGGTAATTGCCTATGATCGCAAAGCGTGCAAAAATGGTATTTCGGTAATATTTATAAAGGTTTGAAAAGTCTGTTTGAAACGTTGAATCATCGAGCAAGTCTAATGTGACCGGCTCAAACCTATTTTCGGTAAACTGATAAATACTAAAAACATCTGAAAGGACAATTTCGGTACGCAAACCAAAATGAACGTTATAACCAAAAATACAGGTATTTCCCAGCGAAACAATATCTCTGGCAATGCAGTTGTTCTCGGTACTGATGCGGTCATTAGCAATAAGCTTTGTCTCTAACGAACCAAAAACTGTCTTACGCGCTTCGTTTAAAGATGTTAACTTATCCTGCAGCTCTTGCTTTTGCTTTTGAAGTCTGCCACGAATGATAGCATAGGTGCCACCATCCAGCGTTTCTTGCGCAGGATTTTCTTCAGGATTATTTATAGTGGTTTGTGACGTTTTTGCCATGGAGTTTTCGTCTAAAAAATAAAACGAGTGAATTCGGTTTCAATTCAAAAGTGAATCAAATGAAGTACGCTTAACTTCCAAATTGGAAATCTAGCAATCTTTAAATACACACGCTCAAGTCAAAGAGCGTGTGCATTTTTAATTTACTGAAGTCTTACTTCAACTTCTTGTTGTCTAAGCCTAGACCTTTCGCCAAGTTGAATAGATTACTGAACAAGGTCTGCTCTTCAGAATCGTGAGAACGTTCTTTAAGATGCATCAGCAAGTTCGCAATGGTCAAGTTTTTAATGTCCTCGGAAGAAACACCATACTTGTCTGCAAATTCTTTTACTTTTTCAAGTAAATTTCCTTTGACATCATCGCTACCCAGAATTGCATTTTTTACATCCTGAATATTGCTACTATTCTCTACTAAACGATCGTATCCTTTAGCTTTTGTGATCTGACCAATGATCTGATCAAAGAACATCGTCTCACCACCAACAATATCAATTTTAGCGGCTTTAAGAGCATCTCCTATCACCTGAGCCTGAGCATCGGCAATATCTTTCTGAATGTTAATATGCGCCAAGTCAACTTGCAATTCTTTATCCAGACGTAGTTTGAACTCTTCGTGCTCTTTACCTACACCGTCTAGTTTCTTCATTGCATTTGCTTTTTCTTCGATACCGGCTGCATCTGCCATCGCTTTTTCTTTGATCACCGCAGCTTCGGCAAGACCGTCTTTGCGCTTCGCTTCAGCTTTAGCTTCCATACCGGCAGCTTCCGCCTTCATTTTCTTCTCTATGATTGAAGCTTCAACAACTCCCTGACGCTCATTGGCATCTGCCTTGGCGTGCATTACTTGCGCTTCAGACATACCCACAGTTGCTTCTTCTTTTGCTTGCGCTTCTGCGAGAATCTTACGCGCCTGTGCTTCTTTCTCAGAAGCTTCTTTATGCGCAAGTGCCTCGATATTGATTTCTTCCGCCTTTTGCTTAGCCGCTTCTTTTTGAGCTTCTGCAGCTTTTATCGTCTTAATAAGATCTTCTTGAGCGTTAGCTTCTGCGATGGTGATTTTCACTTGCTTCTCACGATCTGCAGTTTTAAACGCCTGAATATCCTTCATACTCTCCTGCTCTTCAACCACGCCTTTTTCTAGCATCACGCGATCACGAATCACATCTTGAATATTCTTCTTCTCCACTTCAACAACCTTCTCTTTCTCAATCTGAGCCAAGGTTACTACGCGCTCTCTTTCGGTAGCTTCGAGTAGACGATCTTTTTCAACGCGCTCGGTTTCTACAGCATCGGTGCGTTGCTTGTTTTTAGCAGCGACAATGATCTGGCGCTCCATATTTTCTTCAGCAACTTTTACCTTTTCCTGCGTCGCAATACGTGCAGTTTCTGACTTGAGACGTTCTTCTTCTGCAACTTTCATCGTTTCAGCCTCTTCTCGCGCTTTGATGTTTGCAATTTCACGTTTTTGCTGCTCTTCTTTTTCAGCCAATTGCTTATCAAGCTCTAAGATCGCTTCACGCGCTTCGACATCCTGTTTACGTATGGTTTTTTCCTCATCGCGCTTGATCAGGTTCGCCTTTACATTTTGAACCGCAGTTAACTCGGTAATCTTCTTGATCCCTTCAGCATCAAGAATATTGTCTGGTTTAAGATGAGTAACCGGTGTTTGCTCTAAAAAGTCAATGGCGCAATCTTCTAAGGTATACCCGTTAAGATCTGTACCAATGATATCTACAATCTCATCACGAAATTCCCGACGTGCCTCGTACAATTCTATAAACTGGAATTTCTTACCCACAGTTTTCAATGCTTCAGAAAACTTGGCTTCAAAAAGATCTTCAAGGGTTTCTATACGAGAGGCACGAGCAACACCAATTGTCTGCGCGACTTTTTTGATGTAGGAAATGTCATTATTTACTCTAACGAAGAACGCCACTTTAATGTCGGCCCGCATATTGTCTTTACAGATAAGCCCTTCTACGCCCAATCTTTCGATCTGGATTTTCTTTACAGAAACATCCATAATTTCCACTCTGTGAAAAACCGGGACAACATAAAGTCCTTTATCTGTAGCCACCTTAGTACCTCCAAAACCGGTACGAATAAGCGCCTGTCCTTGATGAACTTTCTTGTAAAACATCGCGATGATCGCGAAATAAACGATGATTAAGAACAAAAGCACTCCTAATCCAATTCCAATAATTGGTAAAACTTGATTCATTTTTTGATTGATTTATTTAGTCGTTATAATTCTGTACGAGATAAAAATTCTGATCTTCAGAATGTTTGATAATTAATACGGTGCTGCCGTAGGCCAGAGGTTCTCCGGTAAGAGACTTCACATAAATAGACATAGAATTGCCATCTGCAAGTACTTCGGCATTGCCCATTTTTTCTCCGCTAATACTAGAAAGTAAAGTTGCTTTACGCCCCAAATAGTCCACAGCCACGTCACCGTCTTTATTAAGATGTCTGAAAAAACCTTTAAATGGTGTCGTAAATAATTTGTTGACTATTAACGCCGGAAAAAACGCAATCAGCATTATCGCAAAGCCAAAAACCGAGTCGTAGGTCATTGTAAGGGCTGTTGTTAATGTCGTCATCAACCACCAGATAAATATCCAGCAGGTGAACGTAAACATAAACGGAAGCCCAACGAAATTGAAATAGATCAGAAAAATCTGCCAACCTTTAAGCGGCTTACGGCGTTTGCCTAAAACATTTTCTTTAGTCACCTCAACATTTGAGACATCTTCAAAATCCATATTGCCGCCTTCTAAACCGGTATCAAGATCTACATCGGCGTCGACATCTACATCGACATCTACGTCAATATCTAAGTCAAAGTCGATCCCGCCGATCATCGTAACGATCCAATACAGGATTAAGATAATAAGCAAGATAGACAGTACAATATTGACTTCTGAAAAGAGTACTTCTGTTAAGGTTGCATCCAATGTTATCCCTGGTTTTTAGAGTCATCAAGACCCAATTGTGATTTCAATTTTTCTAGTTCATCATCAGCTTTAGCCGTAGTCGTATCAGCGGCCTTATCCAGCTCATCATCAATAGATTTTGAAGCATCTGCGATATCCCCATAAGCTTCGGCCAGCGCTTCTTCCTGAGCTACTTTATCTTTCATACGCTCTAGCATAGAAACAGTTCCTGTACTGTCTAATTCTGCCATTTGCTTATTTAAATTCTTTGTGGCGTTACTCACTTTTACGCGTGCTTTAAGCGTTTTGAGTTCGTTTTCCCATTTGCTGATATTCGATTTTATATTTTGAATATTCTTTTGCAACTGTGCTACATTTCCGTCAAACTTTTCAGATTCAGCTTTGGCTTGATCAACTTGTTTTTGCGCCTCTTCCTTCTTTATCAAAGCTTCTTTTGCAAGACGATCTGCTTCAGCTGCATCCATTTGTTTGTTATGCGCTTTCTTAAGAATCACGATTGCTTTGCTCTGGTAATCTTCAGCCTTATCTTGAAATTGTTCCTGATCGTTTTTTGCTCTAATCGCTAATGCTTTTACTTGCGCCAGGGCTTCAAGACTTTTATCTAGATCTTGCTTCATATCTCGAATCCCCTGCTCAGTTAATTTGATCGGGTCTTCCATATTATCGATTGCGGAGTTGGCTTCTGCTTCCCCTATTTTGAATAAGCGTTTAAATATGTTCATGAGTTCTAAAGTTTAATATTTTGAAAATTCT
>Ga0208449_1001486_pt1 | contig 12523 bp, 9 predicted proteins | sample MalvireepMed_s17_FD_184247 | JGI IMG/M metagenome (GOLD analysis project Ga0208449, IMG submission 184247) | Marine viral communities from the Global Malaspina Expedition - Malaspina viral metaG DeepMed_s17 (SPAdes) (version 2) | ecosystem: Environmental > Aquatic > Marine > Oceanic | place...
TATTGATGAGCGGTGGATTACCGGGGCAGATTATTATACTCGTGCTTTTTGTGCTGCTTTTTGTAGCGATCTATATCTATTTTGAACGTTTATTTGCGATTAAAGCTGCATCCGGAATGGATAGCAATTTTATGAATCAAATTAAAGACAACGTCGCTAATGGTAAGATCGAAGCTGCAAAAGTACTTTGTGCACAGCAAAACAGTCCGGTTTCAAGATTAACCGCAAAAGGAATCAGCCGTATTGGGAGTCCGTTAGAAGATATCAATACAGCAATCGAGAACTCAGGACGTCTTGAAGTCTATCGTCTGGAGAAAAACGTAAGTGTGTTAGCCACAATTGCCGGTGCTGCACCTATGATTGGATTTTTAGGAACGGTAATCGGGATGGTACTTGCTTTTCATCAATTAGCAACCAGCAGCGGTCAGGCAGAAATGGGTAACCTAGCAGAAGGTATTTATACTGCGATGACGACAACCGTTGCAGGTCTTATTGTGGGTATTATCGCATATATTGGATACAATCATTTGGTCGTGCGCACAGACAAAGTGGTGCACCAGATGGAAGCTACAGCAGTTGATTTCTTAGATATGTTAAACGAACCGGTTTAGTATGAACCTACGCGGAAGAAATAAAGTAAGTCCGGAATTTAGTATGAGCTCCATGACAGATATTGTATTTCTGTTGTTGGTGTTCTTTCTACTAACTTCTCCAGCCATTACACCTGATGCGCTTGATCTTATTTTGCCAAAGGCGAAAGGAAAAACGAGTAACCAGCAAAATCTTTCAGTGAGCATTACTAAGGATCTGGATATTTATGTGAATAAAGAACGCGTTTTGCCTAACAACTTAGAATCGTTTATCAAAAGTGAACTTTCAGGAGTTGAAGAGCCTACTATTATTTTAAGAGCAGAAGAAGGTGTTCCTATTGAAGAAGCTGTTTCGGTAATGGATATTGCCAACCGCAATAAATATAAAATCGTTCTGGCTGTAAGGCCTAACTAATACAAAACCGAATCAAATACATCATTTGGTTCGGTTTTTTGAATTTCAGTATTCCTAAAACTATGGCGTCTTGAGCTTTTTAGATACAAAACATAAACGCAAATCCTTTACATTAACAAGCATCATCTATGCCTTGTTTTTGATTGTGTTGTTTTTTGCCGGACTCACCTATCTAGACCCACCGCCAGAAAGTGGAATTGCTATAAATTTTGGAACTTCAGATGTAGGTTCAGGAAATATTCAGCCGCAAGCTGCAGTTGAATCTGCTCCGCGAAATACCACGCCAGAGCCACCTCAGGTAGAAAAAGCACCTGAAGTGAAAGAGGAAGTGGTGACACAAGAAACCGAAGAAGCGCCGGTTATCAAAGAAGAGCCTAAAAAGGAAGAGAAAAAGCCGGTAGAAGAGCAGCCTAAGAAAACCGAAACCAAACCGGTTGAGGCAAAGAAACCTGACCCCAAACCAGATAAATCGACCACAGATGCTTTGTCTAGCATTTTAAACGGACCCAAAAGTTCGGGAACAGAACGAGGAGGAGAAGGTAACGACAATCAGGCCGGAGATAAAGGTGATCCTAATGGAGATCCTAATGCTTCCAGTTATTACGGAAACGGTAAAGGTCTTGACGGGGATGGAAACTATCAACTTGGCGGTCGTAAGGCTTTGAGTAAACCAAGACGCGTTCAAGATTGTAACGAAGCCGGAATCGTGGTCGTGAGTATTGAGGTAGATCGTAACGGAAATGTGATCAAAGCAACGCCAGGAGTGCGTGGAACAACCAATAACAGTCGGTGTTTGCTTGATCCTGCAAAAGCTGCTGCTTTGGCTACCAAATTCAATCCGGATACTGATGCGCCTTCACGACAAATCGGTAAGATCGTATATAAGTTTAGTCTTTCAGAATAATGAACTATCAGCAGACGCTGCAGTATATGTTTGAGCGCTTGCCTATGTTTCAGCGACAGGGCGCTTCAGCATTCAAAAAAGATTTAGGTAACATCACCAAGCTGTGCAACTATCTAAATAATCCACAAAATACCTTTAAATCAATTCACGTAGGCGGAACCAACGGTAAAGGCTCAACGAGTCATATGCTGGCTTCTGTGCTGCAAGAAGCAGGTTACAAGACGGGATTGCATACTTCACCGCATTTAAAAGACTTTAGAGAGCGTATACGCGTCAACGGGAAAATGGCGAAGGAAAACTTCGTTGTTGAGTTTGTTGAAGCGCATAAGTCTTTTATAGAAGCCAATCAGCTTTCTTTTTTTGAGCTTACTGTTGGGATGGCTTTTGAATACTTTAAAAAGCAACAAGTGGATGTGGCAATTATTGAGGTAGGCCTCGGTGGAAGACTAGATTCTACAAATATAATTACGCCAGAATTATCGGTGATTACTAACATTGGTTTAGATCACACGGCGTTTCTGGGAGACACCTTAAACGCAATTGCAGGAGAAAAAGCGGGAATAATTAAACCGAATATTCCTGTAGTGATCGGTGAGCGTCAAGAGGAAACGACAGCTGTTTTTGACACTGCTGCAGAGAAAAACAATGCGCCTATTGTGTATGCTTCAGATTATGAGTTTACTAACTTAGAAAGCGAACTCAAAGGCGCATATCAACAAAAAAATAAAGCAACTGTGCAACAGGCAGTGGCAGTTTTAAATGAGAGAACGGCGTTTACTATTTGTAATCGAGCCTTGGTTTCAGGAATAAAAAATGTGGTAAGCAATACCGGTTTGTTGGGGCGCTGGCAAATTATTCAGGAATCCAATCCTAAGATCGTTTGCGATACCGGGCACAACAAAGAAGGGCTCACTTATGTGATGCGTCAACTGGAAGAAGAGTCGTATAAGCACTTGCATATCGTCTTAGGAGTGGTTTCAGATAAAGATTTAGGGAGCATTCTACCATTATTCCCAAAAGAAGCGACATATTATTTCAGCAAACCGGATGTGCCGAGAGGACTTTCTGAAGAAGATTTGCAGCAAAAAGCAGCTGCATTTGACCTACGCGGAAAAAATTTCAAAAAAATTTCAGAGGCTTTGGAAGCTGCTAAAAACGCGTCAAACACTGAGGATCTGGTGTTTGTGGGAGGGAGTACTTTTGTGGTTGCAGAAATAATTTAATTTTTTTCAAAAAAGGCTTTGCGAACTTAAAAATTGGTTTATATTTGCATCCGCTAACAGCAAGGGCGCGTAGCTCAGTTGGTTCAGAGCACTTGGTTTACACCCAAGGGGTCAGGGGTTCGAATCCCTTCGCGCCCACAAAGGCTTCCAGAAATGGAAGCCTTTTTTGGTTTTATACCTTTCCTGTAAACATTCTTGCTAAATGTTAAAATGATTAACATTTATACGATTTTCTCAAATCCTTAGTTACTAAACAAAGCTTCCTGTCCTAAGGTGTGCGCAATGAGTGAGTTGAGACCTTTGGAGGCTGATAAATTTGTATTTTTCTTAAAAAAATATTAAAATTGAATCCCTGAATTTCAAGCCCCTGAATTTAAATGATCGTAAGAAAATCTCTCGTAGTAGGTACTTTTCTAGTTCTTATTGCTGTTTTTGCATTTACTAGACCGCAGTTCCATTCTCAAACAATCTCAGAAACATCAGAAGCACACGCTTTAAGTCCGTTAGCCGTTCTTAAGCAAAAAGAAGAGGCGCATGCCTATAAACTGCGCAAGAAAGCTTTAGAAGAAGCGGTTGATGCTTATTTTAAAGATGCAATCAGAAAGCGTTTGATCATAGGCGCCGGAGTGAGTATTGTGAGTGGTGATTCGATCATTTTAGAATCTGGATTTGGTAAACGAAATGTTTATAAAAAAGATTCGGTAAATGCAGAAACCGTTTTTAGACTGGGGTCGCTTTCAAAAGGTTTTACAGGTGTTTTAGCCGGAATCGAAGTTCAGGAAGGGAATTTAAACTGGGATGACAAGCTTATAGATGCGGTGCCTAACTTCAGTTTAAAAGATAAAAACAACGCCAAAGCGATCACACTATCCAATGTGCTATCACATACGAGCGGTGTTCCGTATCATTGTTATACCAATCTGGTAGAAGATGGCTTGTCACTACAAAAAATCGCGGCGCGCTTTAATGTGATCAATACATATACAAGACCTGGACTAGTATATAGTTATCAGAATGCGATGTTTGCGATGAGCGGTCAAATGATGCAAGCCGCCACAGGGCAAACCTTGCAAGAATTACTTCAGAATAAAATTTTCACACCGCTGAATATGACTACCGCTTCAACCGATTATGAAGCTATGGTAGGGACCAATAATTTTGCATTTCCACATAAAAGCACGTGGAAAGGTTGGCGTCGTCTACCGGTGAACAAGAAGTATTTTAATGCTGTAGCAGCAGGTGGTGTAAATGCCAGTGCAGACGATATGGGTAAATGGATGCGTTTTTTGCTGGGACATAACAAGTATATCGCAGATTCTACAACATTGTCGGAAGTGTTTAAGCCAGAAATCGAAATTCCCGATGCTGGTAAATACTATCAGCGCTGGAAAGGACACTTGAGATCGTCATACGCTTATGGTTGGCGTGTGCACGAGTTTATCGATGCAGAAACCGGTGCCGAATCTAAAATGATTCACCACGGAGGGAGTGTAAGTGACTTTAGAAATGAGATCGCTATCTTCCCTGAAGAAGATTTAGGTATTTGTGTATTGTTTAATAGCTTGACGCCTTTAGCAAGTTCAGTAATTCCTGAGCTTCATGAGATCGTTGAAGAAATTATGAATGCACCAATTGAAGGACTTGAAACCGATAGATTGGCTGTAAATCTGTAATACGTACTGTTAAAATAGTTAAAATGAAAGCTACTCCCTAGAGTGGCTTTTTTTATGAATTTGACAATTAGTTTGAGGCTAATTTTTAAGAATTTAATTTTTACGCCACTTTACTAAAGTATTGCTTCAGAAAACGACAAATGTCAGCGATCGTAGTTAGTTCCATTCAGGATCGTGCAGTATTAAATAACGTTAAGAGCAATTTACACTTCATCGGGTTGCAGTAACTTAGGTTTAAAATACTTTGTTTAATTTAAGGAACGATAAAACCAACCAAAATGCAAAAACCTAATGAACGACTTAAAAATCAAACAGCAATTATCACCGGCTCAAGTACGGGTATTGGAGCGTCAGTAGCGCTTGCTCTGGGACGAGATGGAGCCAATGTCGTGGTAAATTATAATTCTTCTGAAAAGGAAGCGCAAGAGGTTGCAGACCAAATCAACGCTGACGATACCTGTGGTGAAGCGATCATATTTCAATGCGATGTAAGCAAAGAAGATGATGTGAAAGCGATGTTCAAAAAAACTATTGAAAAATTCGGGACAGTTGATATTCTGGTGGCGAATAGCGGTTTGCAAAAAGACGCTGCACTACACGAGATGACTTTAAAGGACTGGCAGCTGGTAATTGACGTAAATTTAACCGGACAGTTTTTATGCGCCAGAGAAGCCATTAAAGAATTTATGCGTCGAGGAATGCGAGAAGGTGTTTCAAAGTCTTTGGGGAAAATCATTCATATGAGTTCTGTGCATCAAATTGTGCCTTGGGCAGGTCACGCCAATTATGCAGCTTCTAAGGGAGCGATTAATATGTTGATGGAAAGTATCTGTCAAGAGTATGCGCCACTTAAAGTGCGCTGCAATAGCATTGCTCCGGGATTTATCAAAACAGACATCAATAAGGATGCTTGGGATAGTGAGAATGCGACAGATAAATTATTCAAGCTTATCCCGTATAAGCGATTAGGTGTTCCAGAGGATGTGGGGAGTACTGCAGCATGGTTGGCTTCAGACGAATCAGAATATATTAATGGTACGACCCTTTTTGTAGATGGGGGGATGACGTGCTATCCAGGATTTACAACAAATGGATAAAAAAAATACAGAAGAACAAAAACGGCTTGATGCACATTATTCCAATCAGGAAGATTGGTTACAATGGGGACCTTATTTGAGTGAAAGGCAGTGGGGTACAGTGCGCGAAGATTATAGTCCACAAGGGGATGCTTGGGGCTATTTTCCGCACGATCACGCCCGTAGTCGCGTATATCGTTGGGGAGAAGATGGTTTAGCCGGTTTTACAGATAAGTATTGTAACGTATGCTTTGGATTAGCGCTATGGAATGGTAACGATGCGATTTTAAAAGAGCGCTTGTTTGGTCTTACCGGCCCAGAAGGGAATCACGGAGAGGATGTAAAGGAGCAGTATTACTATTTAGAAAATACGCCTACGCATTCGTACATGAAGCATCTTTATAAATATCCGCAGGCAAAGTTTCCTTACGGAGATTTAGTGCGTGAAAATCAAAAACGCGATCGCAAAGCAGAAGAATACGAACTTATAGACACGGGTGTCTTTGACAATAACGCGTATTTTGATGTAGTTACAGAATATGCAAAAGCCGGCCCTAAGGATATTTGTGTGAAGATCTCTGTGACGAACCGCAATACTAAAAAAGCCAAACTGCATGTGCTTCCTCAGCTCTGGATACGCAATTTTTGGAGTTTTAGAGATATGCCGTTTAAACCTTCGATCACAAAGAATGAAGATGCTAAAAATTCGGTACACGTAAAGCATCCGTATACGGGGGATTACAATTTCTACTTTGAGACGCCAGATCATCTGTTGTTTACAGAAAACGAAACCAATGACGAGCGACTTTATCTTCAGCCTAATGATCATCCGTATAAGAAAGATTTTTTCCATACGGCGGTCATCAATAAAGATTTCCGCCTTGCGAAAAAGAAACAGGATGGAACCAAGTTTGCCCCGCATTATAAGCGTAAATTAAAAGGGGGAGAGACCGTAGTCTTTAAATTAAGGCTTACCACCGAAACCTTGACTGATGCTTTTTCAGCAGATTTTGACGCGCTTTTTACGCAGCGTTATCAGGAATGTGTTGATTTTTATGAGGGCGTGAATCAAATTAAGGATGTGGAGGCAAAAGGGATTCAGCGCCAGGCTTTTGCCGGTCTTTTGTGGTCAAAGCAATATTATAATTATGAAGTAGAGCAATGGCTTAAAGGCGATCCCAAAGTTTCAACCCCGCCTGAAGCACGTCAATCGGGCAGAAATAGCAACTGGAAAACGCTACGCAACCACGACATTCATCTTATGCCCGATAAGTGGGAGTATCCTTGGTATGCCGCTTGGGATAGCGCTTTTCACTGCATCACGATGGCGTATGTAGATCCCGAGTTTGCAAAAAAACAATTGCTGCTTTTTACAAAAGAGTGGTATATGGCGCCCAATGGGCAAATTCCGGCTTATGAATGGAATTTTAGCGATGTGAATCCGCCTACGCAGGCATTTGCAGCGCTTCAGATTTATAAGATTGAGCGGGATACGATAGGCAAACAGGATATTGACTTCCTTAAACGTATCTTCAATAAGTTGTCACTCAATTTTACATGGTGGGTGAATCAAGAAGATCGAAGACAAAATAATGTGTTTCAAGGTGGATTCTTGGGTCTTGATAATATCGGAGTGTTTGATCGCAGTAGCGGAATCCCCGGTAATGCACATTTAGAGCAAGTTGACGGTACCTCGTGGATGGCGTTGTATTGCCTGAATATGCTCGAGATAAGTATAAAAATTGCTTTTGAAGATCCTTCATATGAGGAGATGGCGACCAAATTTTTTGGCCATTTCATTTTTATTGCTGAAGCCTTAAATAAGCTGAATGAAGATTACGAAGGTACGTGGGATGAAGAGGAAGGCTTTTTCTACGATAAACTGGTTTTTGAAGACGGAAGTTTTCAGCCGATCAAAGTACGCTCGATCGTTGGGATTATGTCGCTTATCGCCGTGCTGCATATCAGTAAAGAAACGTTAGACCGCCTGCCTAATTTTAAATACAGTGTAAACTGGTTTAGAAAATATAGAAAGGCAAACCTAAAATATCAGGTTATTCAGGAGTTTTCAGAAGAATCTGATTTGCTTCTGGCACTTGTGCCTAAAGAGCGCGTGGAGATTATGTTGAAGGCAGTCTTTGATAAAGACGAATTTTTAAGTGATCACGGGCTGCGCTCGTTGTCTAAAATTCACGAGGAAACCTATAAAATAGACATCAACGGCACCAATTATGAAATTAAATATGAGCCGGCAGAGTCTGAGTCTTCTATGTTTGGAGGTAATTCCAATTGGCGTGGTCCTGTCTGGATGCCTTTTAATTACTTATTTGTAACAGCGATTAAAGAATTTAGAGATTACTACGGAAAAAATCTTGAAGTCGAGTACCCTACCGGCAGCGGCAACATCTTAGGATTAAATGAGATTCGCAATGACTTGATGAAGCGCTTACTCACGCTTTTTCAAACCGATGAAAACGGAGATCGTCCTGTAAATGCACAGCACAGCGAGATTTACAAGGATCCGCACTTTAAAGATTTAGTCATGTTTTATGAGTATTTTCACGGAGATACCGGTCGAGGTATTGGAGCATCTCATCAAACGGGATGGACAGCTTTGATCGCCAATATGATTAATGAAATTTATTAGTTTTATGTCTAAAGGTTTTCTGATAAAATCAACGATACTTCTCGTTCTAGCACTTGTTACAATGAATACTACAACCGCTCAAAATTTTAAGTTTACTAAAGATCACGATGCTTTGCTGGTTAAAGACCTTGATAAATCAGCGGAGTTTTACAGCAGCATTCTAGGGCTGCCTGAAATTTATAATGCTGGGCTGGGGCCTAAATTCAGATGGTTTGCGCTGGATAATAAAGTGCAAATTCATCTTATAGAAAGTGAAGAAGATTTTACGCCGCACAAAGGTGTGCATCTGGCATTGAATGTAGATGATCTGGATGCTTTTATGGCTTTCTTAAAGGAAAAGAAGGTTCCTTTTGAAAACTGGCCGGGCGAAGCAAATACGACCAACACCAGACCAGACGGCGTAAGGCAAATCTACTTAACAGATCCTGACGGATATTGGATAGAAGTGAACACTAATAAATTATAACGTATAGGATGGATTTTTACCTTATAACCGCAATTTTGGTTGGTCTTGCTGCGGCATTTGGCTACATTAATTTACGCTTTTTAAAACTCCCTAACACCATAGGAATTATGCTCATCACCCTCTTGTTTACACTTGGGGTTTTAGGATTGAGTTATTATGATGATACTCTGTTAGAGGCAGAAAAGGAAATCATAAACAGTATAGATTTTGAAAAAGTACTGCTAGATGGGATGCTAAGTTTTCTCCTTTTTGCGGGAGCTTTACATACCAATTTTGAGCAGCTCCGCTTGCAGCGCTGGCCGGTTATGGTATTTGCCACAGTTGGTGTTCTCACCTCGACCTTTTTGGTGGGAGGTGCGATGTACTATGTGTTGATGCTTTTAGGTTTTGAAGTCGCTTTCATCTATTGTTTACTCTTTGGTGCGTTAATTTCGCCTACCGATCCTATTGCAGTTTTAGGGATTTTGAAAAAAGCAGGAGCGCCCAAAAAGTTAGAAACAAAAATTGTTGGAGAGTCTCTCTTTAATGATGGTGTAGGCGTTGTTGTTTTTCTTACCCTTTTCAAAATAGCCGGTTCAACCGAAGCAGTGACTCCGGTAGATATTTTGGAGCTTTTTGGTTTAGAGGTTTTAGGAGGAATTGGTTTGGGACTTGCAATAGGCTGGATAGCATATAAACTTCTCAAATCTATAGATGATTATGATATTGAAGTGATCATCACACTTGCAGCGGTGATGGGAGGTACGGTGATCGCACAGCGATTGCATTTATCTGCGCCACTGGCTATGGTCACTGCCGGTTTAGTAGTAGGCAATGATACAGTGCGTAAGACGACAATGTCACAACTCACCGAAACCTATGTAGATAAATTTTGGGAGTTGGTAGATATACTTCTAAATACCATTCTCTTTGTACTCATCGGGATGGAACTCTTGGTGCTGAGTTTTGAATTAAGTGCCGTTATTGCTGGTTTAATAGCGATTCCTGTGGTGCTTCTGTGTAGATATATTTCTTTACTCTTACCTATAAATTTCTTTGAAAAACACCTCGATTTTGTACCGCGTACTGACGTTATCATGACCTGGGGAGGTTTGCGCGGAGGTATTTCTATAGCCTTAGCGCTTAGTCTTACACAAGAAATGCATCGGGATTTATTTTTAGTAATAACCTATGTTATAGTGGTGTTCTCTATTTTGGTTCAAGGGCTTTCTGTAGGTACGATCATCAAAAAGTTAGGGGTAAGTCAGGTTTCAGAATCTTCAAGTCACTAAATACTTCTTAGATAGTAAAAAATGCATCTTTTACTTTTAAAAGATGCATTTTTTATTTCCGTAGATATTAAAATCACTTTTTAGAAGATTTAAAATAATTTTTAATAATAATTATTTTATTTTTGTACAAGTACTTAAAGTGCCAGCCCCTGAATATGATTTTGCCAGATTGGGTTTAGGGACTCGTTCATATTGAACATTTGATCTGGTATTGGCCTCCGCAAGGAGGCTTTTTCTTTTTAAGAGCCTTAGTTGTCTAGCTTACTCTGCACGCTCCAAACCTTCGTCAATGCGCTCTTCAACTTCTTGTTCTACTTCCTGTTCCACTTCTGGAGTTTCAATAGGTTTTCCGTTTTCTAACCAGAAGGTAAAAAACATCGGGTAGTGATCAGAACCAATATTTGGAAGGCGCTGCATCATGTCTACCGTAACATTTGTAGAGTGAAATAAATGATCTATCGGGAATCTGAGATACCAATGATCGGCGTGAAACGTAGGGAATAATCCCCGCCCAATACGAGGGTCTATGAGTCCGGTTACTTTTGCAAAAAGCCTACTTACTCTTGACCAAACCACATCGTTTAAATCCCCGCACACAATTATAGGGTGGTTGTCTTCTAAAACACGTACAGCTTTCCCTACAATCAATAATTCTGCATCGCGTTCTTCTGAAGTTTCATTTTCGGTTGGACTTGGAGGTGCAGGATGTACGCAGATCAATTCTACAGGAGTGGCGCCGCCGTGATGCACTTTTGTGAAAATTGACGGTACATCTTTTTCAACCAAATAATTTACTTGTGTTTCAGAGAGTTCATATTTGCTGTACAAATGCATTCCGTAGAAATTATCAAGAGGAACACGTACTACATTAGGATAATCTTCTTCTAATTCTTTTAAGCCGTTTTCCCAGTCTTTATCAGTTTCCATAACCAGCAAAAGGTCGGGTTGGTGTAGGTTAACTTGCTCGATAAGTTTATGATATTCCCGGTTTGTTTGTAAAACGTTAGCGCTTAACAGACTTATCTTATTAAGCATTTCGGCATTATCTGGCTTTTTATGCTTCCGCGGAAAAATGCTGGTATAAGGAAAAACAACATACAACTGAAAACCGAGCGTAATGATCAGACTGATGAACACAACATACTGCCAAGGGCTCTGTGGAAATTCCAGTCCTAGGATCAAGCCAAGGATCATAATTTGTAAGACCGAAGTTTGTACGCGAATAAAATCCCAGCCTCTGATGATCCAATGCGTACCCTGCGTTAACGGAAGAAGGGCGATGACAATTAAAAAGAGGGCAAAGGCATATAAAACCATGGGGCGTTAGTTTGTGAGTTGCTGAAAAAGCTGTTCGAGTGAAGTATTCTTCTTATTAAGCTGGAGAATTTTTAAGCCGTTATCGTGAGCAAAATCAAAAATAGCCGAGCGCATATCTTGCGAAGTATCAAAGGTTATTTCATATACAAAACCAACGGTATTGGTTGCTTCTGCTACGCGATCCAGTTGCTGCAATAATTCGATCTCTATACGGTAATCAAATTCTACGACAATAATTTGCTCTGTACTGGTCTTGAGTTCTTCCAGTTTTTTATCTGCTACGATTTTTCCTTTATTGATGATTATTACACGATCGCATACGGCTTCTACCTCTTGCATGATATGCGTAGAAAGTAAGACCGTTTTTGATTTGCCTATAGTTCTTATGAGTGCGCGTATTTCTCGCAGCTGATTAGGATCTAGTCCTGTTGTAGGTTCGTCTAAAATAAGTACTTCAGGATCGTGAATCAATGCTGCGGCCAGACCTACGCGTTGTTTATATCCTTTACTTAGCTGTTTTATTTTCTTAGAAATCTCGGGTTGTAATCCGGTGAGTTCGATTACAGTTTCAATACGCTCCTTAGGCACTTTGTTCAAGTCGGCGTGTAATTTTAAATACTCTCTGATGTACATTTCAGGATACAGCGGATTATTTTCAGCTAAATATCCCACACTGCGTCTCACGGCTAAAGCTTCTTCCTGGGTTGAAAAGTTATTAACGCTGGTCGTTCCCGATGAAGCTTTGAGATACGTGGTCAAGATTTTCATCATCGTACTCTTTCCTGCACCGTTTGGCCCCAAGAAACCGGTGACCTCGCCTTTGTTTACAGTAAAAGAGACTTCATCCAGTGCCTTTTGGTCGTTGTAAAATTTAGATACCTGAGATACCTTAATAGACATAGTATGTAGAATTGGAGCAGGTTTAAAGTCTAAAATTACAC
>Ga0208449_1001488_pt1 | contig 12500 bp, 20 predicted proteins | sample MalvireepMed_s17_FD_184247 | JGI IMG/M metagenome (GOLD analysis project Ga0208449, IMG submission 184247) | Marine viral communities from the Global Malaspina Expedition - Malaspina viral metaG DeepMed_s17 (SPAdes) (version 2) | ecosystem: Environmental > Aquatic > Marine > Oceanic | place...
CTTCCTACAGGAATAAAACTTCCTTATGTGGTAACCCTCGACGAAGGAAGTCGAACGGTTCTATCCATCAGGAGGAATTATGCGCCCAACGATCCAACAAAAAAGAAAATCCAATATTTTGTCCATTTCAAATTTCTGCCAGGACTAGGATTTTATGGTTTTGGATTGATTCACATGATTGGCGGATTGAGTCGAACGGCAACGGTCGCTCTCCGCCAATTACTGGACGCAGGGACTTTATCCAATTTACCCGCAGGCTTTAAAATTAGAGGCGTGCGTGTCCGAGATGACGCTCAGGCCATTCAGCCTGGAGAATTCAGGGATGTCGATGCTCCTGGAGGATCATTAAAGGACGCTTTTCAATTTTTACCTTACAAGGAACCTTCACAAACGCTTCTTCAACTCATGGGAATTGTCGTGGCAGCAGGACAACGTTTTGCCTCCATCGCTGATATGCAGGTTGGCGATGCTAATCAGCAAGCAGCAGTTGGAACAACGGTAGCGTTGCTTGAAAGAGGTTCCAGAGTCATGAGTGCGATTCACAAAAGACTCTACGTTGGATTAAAAAGAGAATTTGAACTGTTAGCTAAAGTTTTTGCACAATATTTACCTCCTACTTATCCTTATGATGTGGTTGGAGGACAAAGAGAAATTAAAGTTCAAGATTTTGATCAAAGAATTGATGTTTTACCGGTTGCTGATCCAAATATTTTTTCACAAACACAAAGAATTACGATGGCACAGACCGAATTGCAGTTAGCCATGTCGAATCCACAAATGCACAACCTTTATATGTCGTATCGAAAGATGTACGAAGCGTTGGGAGTTAAAGATATTGATAAAATTTTACCTCCGCCTCCGCCACAACAACCTAAAGATCCAGCGTTGGAAAATATTGACGCTTTAACAGGTAAACCTTTTCAAGCGTATCGAGGTCAAGATCACAGAGCACATATTACAGCCCATCTTTATTTCATGGCAACGAATTTAGTGCGAAATAATCCGCCAGTGATGGCTGCTTTGGAAAAAGATATTTTACAACACATCGGTTTGATGGCTCAAGAGCAAGTTGAAGTAGAATTTGCTCAGGAAATGCCAATGATTCAACAATTACAACAACAATCAATGCAGAATCCTCAAGCTCATCAACAATTACAACAAATGTCGATGAAAATTGAAGCAAGAAAAGCAGTTTTGATTTCTGAAATGATGGAAGAGTTTATGAAGGAAGAAAAACGCATTACTTCCCAATTTGATGCTGATCCATTGCTTAAACTTAAGTCTAGAGAGATAGATTTGAAGGCAAGAGAAAATCAGCGTAAAAAAGAGGAAACGGAAGCTCGAATTAATATCGATAAAGCTAAATTAGTTCAAAATCGGGAAATTACCGAAGATAAACTTGAACAAAACGAAGAATTAGCCGAATTAAGAGCGGATACGTCTTTAACAAAACAAAGAATGGCTAATCGAGCGAAAAAAGAATCCGATTATATGAAACGTAAGGATGTAAAGACCTTGAAAGGCCCAAGAAGTTAATTTATAACAAGTAAGGAGGAAATATGGCAAAAGACAAAGATTGGCAAAAAGGATCTGGCTTTGTAAAAGAACCAAAGGTTACTAAGATCGTGGGTACGAACAAAGATGGTTATGGCGACGCTAAAACTATTGAAGCAACTAATCCACACAAATCTCAAACTGTAACGGTTAAAGGCACAGGTAAAGCTAGAAAACAGACAGCAACTTGGTTCTAATATGTGGTTCGGATTAGCAAAGATTGCTCTACAAGCAGGAGCTAAAGTTTATTCTAATAAACAAAGAACTAAGATGGCTATGTCGGATGCCGCTTTGCTCCATGCCGAGCGCATGGCGCGAGGAGAAGAATCTTACCAGGGCAAATTGTTAGAAGCCCGAACAAATGATTTTAAGGACGAATTCGTCCTTTTGGTTATTTCGGCGCCCATAATTGTGCTCGCCTGGGGAGTTTTCAGTGACGATCCGGTAATGATGCAGAAGGTAGAACTTTTCTTTCATCATTTTGGCTCACTGCCGATATGGTTCCAAACTTTGTGGATTACCGTCGTAGCGAGCATTTTTGGAATAAAAGGAACACAAATATTTAGAAATGGAGGTAAGAAAAAATGACTGATCTAAAACATCAAAAAGCTCTCACTAAGGGTAAGGGCTGGGGTCAAGTTTTTGTTGAATCTGTTAAAGGAACTACAAAAAAGATTACAACTAAAGCTCAGAACGTATGGGGTGGTGTTAAAGCAACTCCTGCCATTCTTAAGAAAACTTTTAAAAAAGACTAGACTTGAATTTAACAATAAGCTATAATCATTAATCAAGGAGCAATATATGGCACATAAAAAACTAGGAGTTCAAACTAAAGGCACAGGACGAGCAGCACTGCAATTTGGTGGTGTGGCCCCCGTTGGTGGTGTTGGTACTGCACGAAGAGATATGCGTTCAGGATATTATCCTGATGACATGGGCATGCGTGGCGGACCCATGTACAACAAAGGTGGTCGAATAGGTCTACGTGATAGAGCTTTTAAAAAAGGTGGACGAGCTGGCTTTAGACTAGGTGGTAAGACAGACAAGATAGAAGAACTTGGTAGAGTGGATGCTGAAAAAGCATACACGAAAAAAGGTAAGAAAAACCTTAAAGCTGAAAAGAAACGAATCGTTAAAGAACTTAAAGCGTAATAATGAGTAATTATTGGAATACGTTAAGTCCTATTCATAAGACGTTAACGAAAGGTGGACCATATAAACCTGGTTATAAACCTCAGTTATCAATTCATGAAAAAGGTGGACGAGTAGCTCTTAAAGAAGGTGGAAATGGCAAATGGATTCAAAAAGCCATTGATCCAAAACATAAAGGATATTGTACCCCAATGACCAAACCGACTTGTACGCCAAGACGTAAAGCTTTAGCAAAAAGATTTAAACCAGGTGGAGATTTGCATAAAGGATAATATGAGTTGGTGGAATAAAAGACAGAATATAGAGCCCATTAAAATTAAGCCTACTTTAGGCACAAAATTAACAGAGGCTTATAAAAAGAAATTAAAGAAAAAAAGAGTAAACGGAAAAAGAAAATAAATATGGCCGTAGAGGATCCATTACAAATTTTATATAAACTTAAGAAAGGCTGCGAAATTAGAATTCAAGCCCTTGCGATTAATATTACTTCGGGAGGGGTTGACAATATGGAAACTTACAAGTATATTACGGGTCAAATACATGCACTGGAATCAGTGCGACAGGAAATATCTAACCTGCTAGAAAACAAGGAGCAACGTGACACTAAAGGAACAATCGTCGACATCAAACCAAGAGTCCCCAAAGCATAAATTAGCTTTGGAAGAAAAATACAAAAACGAACATAAAAGATTACCGAAGCCAGCGGGCTGGCGAATTTTGGTATTGCCTTTCAAATCAGCTGAAAAGAGTAAGGGAGGAATCATTTATTCTGATCAAGCGATGGAAAGAGCGTATATTGCATCAACTTGCGGAAATGTTCTTGCTATAGGTCCTCATGCCTATGACAAAGAGCGATTTCCGGAAGGCCCGTGGTGCAAGGTAGGAGATTGGGTAATATTTGCCCGATATGCTGGTTCTCGAATTCAAATCGAGGACGGCGAAGTCCGGTTGTTAAATGACGATGAGATTTTAGCAACAGTTGAGGACCCAACAGATCTCATCCATGTAACATAGGAGGAAACTATGCCAGAGAAAACTGAAGAAAAAATCGAAAAAAAGAACGAACCGATGGTGGAACTTGACACTTCAGGCCCAGGAGCCGATGTCGAATTACCCGCGGACAAGGTCACTGAAGCAGAAGTGGAGGTAAAAGATGACCAAGAAACAAAGACTACTGAAGACGTTGCTAAGCCCGATGACGCACCTGCGGAATCTGATAAGCAGCCTGATGTTCAAACTAGCAAACCACAAGAAGATAAAAAGCTAGAAGAATACAGTAAAGGAGTACAAGGCCGAATCTCGAAACTGACGCGCAGAATGCGTGAATCAGAACGTAGAGAAAAGGCAGCGTTGGATTATGCCCAAGCGGTGGAATCTAACCGACAAGCAATGGAATCCCGATTCCAAAAAGTGGATAAGGATTATGTTGCTAAACTTGAGAGTAGCGTTAATAGCGGATTGGAAGCTGCCCAAAAAGAACTGGGAGCAGCCATTGAAGCTGGAGACGCCAAAGCTCAAGTCGAGGCAAACAAAAGAATAGCAACGCTTTCTTTTGATCATGCCAAACTTTTAGCCACTAAGGCAGGAAAAGAGGAAGAATCGGTGGGAGAACCTAAGTTATCTCACGGAGGTTATCTTCCTGAGCGAACTCCTCGGAGTTTGCCAGATCCTGATCCTAAGGCTGAGACCTGGGCTGGACAAAACCGATGGTTCGGGCACGACCGAGCGATGACGTTTACAGCCTTTGAAATCCATAAGGATCTTGTCGACAAAGAAGGATTTGATCCTAAGACGGATGACTACTATGCGGAAATAGACAAAAGAATAAGAGTTGACTTTCCCCATAAATTTGATAAGAGTGAAACTAGAAAAACGTCCGAACCCGTTCAGACGGTTGCTTCTGCGACAAGAAGCGTGAAACCAGGACGCCAAACTGTAAGACTCACACCTTCACAGGTAGCAATTGCTAAAAAATTAGGTGTGCCACTCGAAGAATATGCGAAACAATTAAAACTCACGAAGGAGGCATAAGCATATGGTAAAAGAAACAAAAATAACTTCTCGTGCGAGTCAAACTAGGTCTAAAACTGAAAGACCTAAAAAGTGGACTCCTCCAACATCTCTAGATGCTCCCAAAGCGCCTGCAGGATTCAGGCATAGATGGATTAGGTCTGAGATTGTCGGTTTCGACGATACCAAGAACGTCATGGGTCAATTAAGATCCGGGTGGGAATTGGTTAGAGCCGATGAATATCAAGATCAAGACTATCCCGTTGTAAAAGACGGAAAATACTCTGGGATTATTGGGGTTGGTGGCCTATTGCTGGCTAGGATACCCGAAGAGATCGCGAAGCAACGTGACGAATACTTCAAAAAACAAACTGAAGCACGTGACGAAGCTGTAGACTCCGATCTAATGAAGGAACAGCATCCAAGTATGCCGATCAATATTGATCGACAGACGAGCGTAACCTTCGGTGGTACAAAGAAAAGTTAATTTTTTAACAATTCTCTCATCACTGAATTTTTAATAACCGTTTACAGGTAAAACTGTAAACACACGGAGTAACAACTATGGCAAACAGTAATACACAAGGGTTTGGCTTGATTTCTCAGGGATGCATTGGCTCAACGCCAGCTCCTCAAGGACAAGGCAAATACTACATAGATGCTGCGTATGACACTGATTTATTTCAAGGCTCTGCAGTGCAGAGTAAAGTGGGATATATCAAGACTGCGCAAGCTGCTATTACAAACCTAAGTATTGGTGTGCTGAATGGTATCTTTTATAACGCGACGACTACTTTAAAGCCGACGTGGGCTAACTGGTACAATCAACCGATTACTCCAGCCAACAGTGAAGACTTAACGGCGTTCGTGATTGACAATCCAACACAACTTTTTCTCTGCAGTACAGATGGTGCAGTAGCGCAAGCAGGATATGGTAAAACATATGGCCTGACTGTGACTGCAGCAGGCAGCGAAATAAATGGACAATCAAGTTCAACGTTAACAACCGGCACTGTGAGTGCTACCGCAAATCAGTGGAGATTGATAAGAACTGCTGAGGACCCTGAGAACAAAGATTTAACTGCCGCTTATACGTCAGTTATCGTTGCTCACAACCTCAATCAGTACTTACAAAACACTGGTACTGCTGGTATCACTTGGCAATAATAGGAGCATATAGAACATGGCGATTTCACGATCACAACTAGTCAAAGAACTAGAACCTGGCCTAAATGCACTATTTGGGCTGGAATACAGACGTTATGATCAGGAACATAAAGAAATTTATGCAACTGAATCATCTGACAGAGCTTTCGAAGAGGAAGTTATGTTATCGGGATTTGCAAACGCAGATGTTAAACCTGAAGGTCAGGGCGTAAATTACGACGAAGCGCAAGAAACCTTCACAGCTCGTTATACTATGGAAACTGTCGCTTTAGCTTTCGCTATTACAGAAGAAGCCATGGAGGACAACCTCTATGACAGACTTTCTTCTCGTTATACAAAAGCTTTGGCAAGATCTATGGCAAATGCTAAACAAGTAAAAGCAGCGGTCCCATTAAACAATGGACTACCTGCTGTAGCTACATTCAAAACAGGTGACGCTGTTTCTTTAATAAACGCGTCTCACCCAACGATTGCAGGTACGTTTAGTAATACCCTCGCTACTGCAGCGGACCTTAACGAAACATCATTGGAGCAAGCATTAATTGATATTGCTGCATTCACTGATGAACGTGGTCTTAAAATTGCAGCTAGAGGAATGAAAATGATCATTCCTTCTGCGCTACAATTTACTGCTGAGAGGATCTTAAAGTCTCCTGGTAGAACAGGAACAGCAGATAACGATATCAATGCTCTAAAAAACATGGGAATGATCCCACAAGGTTTTAGAGTTAATCACTATCTTTCAGATACTGATGCTTGGTATATTATCACCGATGTTCCAAACGGGATGAAACATTTCGACAGAGCCCCATTGAAAACTTCAATGGAAGGCGATTTCGATACTGGCAATGTTAGATATAAAGCTAGAGAAAGATACGTTTTTGGCGCATCTGACCCTAGAGGTATCTATGCATCACCAGGTGCGTAGTAACATACACACAAATCTTAACTAAAAAAAGATGGGGCGGCCGCAATGTCGCCCCATTTCTATGTTATAATTAAGAAATTAATATGAAAATTTTTCTAATAAAAATTCGATACAATGGCTATTCTGCTGACTTTAAAGTCACAGCAGAAGATTCTCCTCAAGGTATTGAAAACTCTATCCTTGACAAACTAGGAAAAAATGAGGTAATATTTGAAAAAAATGGATTTACTGTAAAAACCGGTAAATGGATAACCTATGAGGAGGTTACAAATGACCCAAGATCTGTACATACAAAAGAAGTCCTTGGAGTTAGAATGGCAACAGGAACACCTGAAGGAGGGCAAATATAATATTAATATGTCCTATATTGACAAAAAAATTCAGGAAATTGTTAAGGAAATCATTGCCAAAGAGTTTGAACAAGCAACGATTCAAACAAAAATAGAAGACGCCAAGAGCGAAGTTTCGATAGCCACTTAAGCGCTATCACCAAAATCAAACATTGTTGAGGGGATACCTTGCGCTATTTGAAAAAAAGTAGTATAAATCGCTTACTATACAATTATTAATTTGATGTAGACGAGTATAGTCGACGGCCTAAAGACTACATCATATAAATTAGGAGGATATAATCATGGCAACAACATTGTTTAGAGGCCCGGTATTAGTAGGGAAGAAAAACGAAGCAGGAAAAACTGGATTCAATATAGAACAGAAGGATTCAAATTACACTGTCGTTATTTCTACTGATTCTGGAAAAACCTTTTTATCAAACACTACGGATGTAGTATTCACACTACCCGCAATTGCTATTGGGAATGTATTTACATTTGTCAATACAGCAGGAGATGGTGGAAACAACTTAACCGTTAGTCCCAATGGGTCTGATGGTATTTTGTACTTAGGATCTTTAACCGACGATAAAGACGTTGTTAATACTGCAAGTACATCAAAAGTTGGAGACTATGTGACCATTGCATCTCTGAACTCAACTGTTTTTTGGACAGTTGTAGATGTTCAAGGTGTTTGGGCTAAAGAGTCTTAATAAATAAACTGTGAGCTCCTTCGGGAGCTCACAGAACTAGGAGAATAATAAATGAGTCCAACAGACGTAAAACAGACCATTGCAATTAGTTCAACGGATACTTTACAAAAGTACATAGGAACTGTGGCTACTGATATTGGAGTTGCAAGAATTAAAGCCGTGCAGGCACAATCAAGTGCAGCCGATGCTAGTGTAAAAATTTATAACGCTACGGATGCGACTACAGCCAGTACTTTGGTATTTGAAGCTAAATGGGCTACAGCAGCGAATGAAAGTTTTACTTTCTACCTTCCTCCAAGAGGTATCTATTGTAGCACTGCTATGCACGCGGTTCTCTCGAATTGTGATTTTTTAGTAGTTACATTCGATTAAGGAGGGCATTTAAATGGCTACTTCAGGGACAACGACTTTTGAGAAGTCGTTCTATATTGATCAAGTAATCGAAGATGCTTACGAACGAATCGGTTTGCAAGCGACCTCGGGTTATCAATTAAAAACAGCTAGACGATCCTTAAACATTCTTTTTCAAGAATGGGGAAATCGAGGAATTCACTATTGGGAAGTAGGAGACACCAACATTAGTCCGGTTGAAGGTCAAGCGGTTTACAAGCTTTATCGTTCGGCAGCGGATGCTACTGCTGGCGGAAGTGATCAAGCAACAACCGTAAATAATGCTAATTCATCCGAGACCATATATGGTTTATCGGATATTTCTCAATGTGAATTTAGAACTTACATTAATAATACAAGTGGCACTCAAGCTGATTTGGCGATGACTAAAATTGACCGTTCAACATATGCCGCTTTTTCCAATAAGCTAACGAAAAGCACACCTACTCAATTTTGGGTTCAACGTTTTATTGATAGAACAACTTTAACAATTTATCCGACTCCTAATTCTACAGCGGCGGCAGCAACAAGTAAATTACATATTTATTTTACCAAAAGAATCGAAGATTCCGGAGACTATACTAATGTAGGTCAGATTCCTTATCGTTTTGTTCCTTGTATGGTGGCAGGCTTAGCTTTTTATTTAAGCCAAAAATATAGTCCACAACTGTCTCAACAAATGAAATTATATTATGAAGATGAATTAGCTAGATCTTTGGCTGAAGATGGATCTGCTGCTAGTACTTATATAACCCCTAAAACTTATTATCCGAGCGATTAATGGCAAAATTTTCACAAGGTCGATATGCATTATCCATTTCTGATCGATCAGGTCAGGCTTTTCCTTATTTGGAAATGGTTAAAGAATGGACGGGAGCATGGGTTCATATTTCTGAATATGAAAAAAAATCTCCTTTAATAAGTCCAAAACCGTATGGAGCTGATCCTCAAGCTTTACAAAGAGCACGACCAGCACGAACGGAATTTTATACACCAACCATTTTACCGAATAATCCTTTTACCACTACGGGTTCTTCGACTACAGTAACTGTCGATCAACCTGATCATGGCCGTTCGACGGGAGATGCGGTTCGTTTTAGAAGTGTGGTATCTTCAATAGGTGGAGTAACACCGTCTATTTTTATGCTAGAAACAACTTTAGCTTCGGATCTTACGGATTCGGCAACGACGATGACTTTAACAGATTCATCTGCTTTTCCTTCCACAGGATATATTGTCGTTCAACCAGGAGCCAATGATAATGAAACTATTAAATATACAGCTAACAATACAGGCACCGGAGTTCTTTCTGGTTTAACACGAGGTTCTTCAGCACCGACTTATAATTTAACTCCTCAAACAACTACGGCTTCGGCACATGATTCAGGCGTAAAGATAAGAGGATCTTATTCAATTACCAAAGTGGATGATAATAGCTATACCTTTACATTGGTCACTGCCGCTAGTAAAACACAAACAGGAGGAGGTTATCCGGCTTTTGCAGGGCCGGTTAACGCTAGAGCATAATGGCAGGATTTACATACGCAACATTAACCACAGCAATTGGTAGTTATACCGAAGTAGGAACCAGTGTTTTTACATCAACGATTACAGATCAATTTATTGAAAATTCAGAATATCGTATTATGCGCGATTGTCCTATTGATGCAGATCGAAAAGCTCAAACAGGGAATTTAGTTACAGGTCAATCTACAATTAACGCTCCTGCAGGCTGCTTGTTTGTAAGGGGTGTGCAAGTTTATACTTCTACAAGCGTTGCTACAGGGGCCAATGAATGGCTTGAAAAAAAGGATAGAACCTATTTACAGGAATATATTCCTACTGAAACAGCGACGAATCCCCCTAAATATTATGCAATGTTTGGTGGTGCAACAGGAACGACAGATACGACTTCAGGACGTATTATGTTTGCACCAGTTCCTGACAGTACGTATGTATTTAAGGTGCATTTTAACGCAAAACCAACAGGTTTAAGTTCGGGTAATACTACTACCTATCTTAGTCAATATTTTCCAGCAGGCCTTTTATATGCGTGCCTAATAGAGGCTTATGGCTTTTTAAAAGGTCCGATGGACATGTTGACACTTTATGAAAATAAGTATAAACAAGAATTAGAGAAATTTGCTGCGGAGCAAATTGGAAGACGGAGACGGGATGATTATACGGATGGAACGATTCGAATACCCATTCAGTCACCAACACCGTAATAGGAGATAAACATGGCAATAACATCGGCAATTTGTAACAGTTTTAAACAAGAAATTTTAGAGGCTGAACATAATTTTACTGCATCGAGTGGGAATACTTTTAACTTAGCATTATACGATAGTGATGCAACTTTAAATAAATCTACAACGGCTTATACAACTTCAGAAGAATTAGCTGATAGTGGAGGATATACGGCAAAAGGAAACGCTTTAACAAGCGTGACTCCTGTATTGTCTACTGATACAGCGATTTGTGATTTTGCAGATACAAGTTGGACTTCAGCTTCGTTCACTGCGCGAGGTTGTTTAATTTTTAATGATTCACATGCAAGTGATGCTTCGGTCTGTGCCATTGATTTTGGTGGAGACAAAACCGTTACTAGTGGAACTTTTACAGTAGAATTTCCAGCAGCAGCCGCATCAACAGCAATCATACAAATAGCATAAGGAGTCCTTCCTTATGGCTAACACTTGGAATCAAGCCTTAACCACCTGGGGTCAAAATGCTTGGGGTGAACAAGCTGACGTTACTCTTACATTAACTGGTTTATCAGCAACTACAACTTTAGGAACAGCAACCGCTTCTTTTTATCCTGGATGGGGAACTTTAAACTGGGGTGAAAATGGTTGGGGATCAGTTGACGAAGCAGTCGTTAGACCAAGTGGAGTTTCAGCAACTACAAGTGTAGGAGCCATTACACCAGCCGATGTCATGGGACTCACAGGAGTCTCAGCTACTACTTCTTTAGGAACCGTTACAGCGGTTGCGGATGTAACAGTCTCTTTAACAGGAGTTTCTGCAACTACTGCCGATGGTTCATTAAATATAATAATTGGAGTTCCTTTAACAGGAGTCTCAGCGACAACTGCTGTAGGTTCTCCTACTGCTGTAGCAGATGTTACTGCATCCTTAACTGGCGTTTCTGCAACATCTGCTGAAGGAAGTGTAACAATTACTTCGAATCCTACCGTTCAACCTGCTGGAGTTTCAGCTACCTCTAGTGTAGGGGCTTTGGATCCTGCTGATGTAATGGGACTTACAGGAGTTTCTGCTACTTCAGCTATTGGAACCTTAAGTTTGACGATTGATGTTACTGTTATTCCTACGGGAGTATCGGCTACAACTGCGGTTGCAGTACCTTATGTTATTCATTATGCCGATATTGACACAGGATCAAATACATCGTATACAAATGTTGCAACTGGGTCAAATACCAGTTATAGTGATGTAACAGGTAAAGCAGCTTAAGGAGATTTTAAAATATGCCATCAACATATACAAATTTAGGAATTCAAAAAATGGCTACTGGCGAAAACGCTGGTACATGGGGAACTAAAACTAATACTAACTGGGATATGATGGAAAATATCGCAGGAGGTTATGTAGCACAAGCTCTTAGCGACGGAGGCACAGTCGCTTTAACGAAAAGTGATGGTGCTGAATCTGTCTTAGCTACTCGTGTTATTAAATTAACAGGAACGTTATCAAGTGGAAATGCTATTGTAACAGTTCCAGACAGTATTGAAAACTGGTGGATCGTTAATAATGCTGAAGGTGGAAGTACTTATACTGTTACTTTTAAAACCGTTTCAGGTACAGGAGTCGAGTGGGCTGCAGGTATTACAGGAGCCAAACTTATTTATACAGATGGAACAAATTGTGTTGATGCTAGCGCAAGTTTCGGAGATGTAACTCTTACCGGAACACAAACTTTAACAAACAAAACTTTAACTTCACCAAAAATTGGAACCGATATTTTAGATACTGGTGGAAATGAATTAATAAAACTAACGGCGACAGGATCAGCAGTTAACGAAATTACTTTAGCTAATGCTGCATCGGGCAACGACCCTCGTATTACCTTAAGTGGAGGCTCTACGAATATAGGACTAGAAGTCCTTCCTAAAGGAACAGGAGCTTTTGTTGTTCAAGGAAATGCTGATCAAGGTGGAGAAATTAGACTTTATGAAGATACAGATCTTGGATCTTTTTACACAGGATTTAAACCAGGCAATTTATCAGAAA
>Ga0208449_1001492_pt1 | contig 12476 bp, 11 predicted proteins | sample MalvireepMed_s17_FD_184247 | JGI IMG/M metagenome (GOLD analysis project Ga0208449, IMG submission 184247) | Marine viral communities from the Global Malaspina Expedition - Malaspina viral metaG DeepMed_s17 (SPAdes) (version 2) | ecosystem: Environmental > Aquatic > Marine > Oceanic | place...
GATCACAAACTCTGACCCCACATAATCAACCGCAACGCCCTCCTGATATGATGACCAAGAAGAGACAAGGATAATAAACCCTTGTCTTTTTTTGTAAAAACTAATTAGATTATAGACAGAGGGAGTTTATATGGCTGAATTCACCCCAGAACAACTGCGAAATCTTATAACTCAACTCAGAGAAGCGCTCGAAGGCATCCTGGGCGTCCAAACCCAAACCACCGAGAACCTAACAGCCCTAAACATCCAACGCGAGCGCGAAGCCGCCACAATGCAAGCTTCTATAGAGCAAGCGAAACGAAAAATCAAGCACGCCGCGACTGCTTTAGATCAACAACAGGCACAGATAGCACTAAATAACACGCTGATAGAACTAAATGACACACAACTGGACCAGCTCAAACAAGAGTACGAACAAGGACAATTAACCACTGCTATGTATAGAAAGCAAGCAGGTGAGCTTTTGCGTCTTAATAAAGAACTAAGAGACAGTAGCACCGCCATTGAAGATGCAGCCGCAAAATCCAAACAATTAGATGATGTTCTTGGGCAATTACCGTTTGGTAGCTTTATAACCAAAGTGACGAAAATGCGTCAGACCTTCTTAAAGTTAAATAAAGTTGTTCCAGGTACGCTTCCGCTCGTCTTTGGCGCTGCGATGATTGGAAGAATGGTCCAATTTGCCCTTGCGTTACACCAAACCGAAGCCGCATTTATGAAGGCTACAGGGGCCATAAGAGACTACGCGAGAGTTGCCACAGACGCTTATTTAGCAACACGGCTATATGGTGTGACTGCTGCAGCAGCATCCGAATCGGCACAAGCGCTTTATGGAACCTTTACCGATTTTACGTTTGCTTCGACGGCCCAACAGCAATCCTTAACCCAAACCGGCGCCCTCCTAAATAGACTTGGCGTTTCATATAGTGATTATGCCAAGAACATACAGATGTCCACAAAAGCCTTGGGGATGAGCACCGAAGAGGCAGAAGCGAATCAAGCAGATCTTGCGTTAATGGCCCGCAACATGGGTGTGCCAGTGGCGCAACTAAGTTCCCAATATGCTTCAATGGCTCCCAAATTAGCTAAGCTTGGTAGTGCCGGCAATAAAGCATTCAAAGATTTAGCGAGAGTACAGAAAATTACTGGTTTGGAAATGGAGAAAGTATTAGCCATCACTGACAAGTTTGACACCTTTGAGGGTGCAGCAGATCAAGCAGGTAAACTAAATGCGGCCTTGGGCGGCAATTTTGTGAATGCGATGGACCTAATGATGGAGACCGATCCGGCCAAGCGTTTTGAGATGATTCGCGATTCAATTACACAGACTGGCTTAAGTTTTAATGATATGAGTTATTATCAAAGGAAGTTCTTTGTAGACTCAATTGATGGATTAAACGATGTTGGTGACCTAGCAATGATGATGAGCGGGAATATGGACCTCCTCGCCGGGTCGACCGAAAAAACACAAGATGAGATGATAAAGCTCAAAGAAGCCGCCGCCGCTACTCAAACATTAAGTGAATCTTGGCAATCTTTGGTGGCCTCTCTTACGCCCGCGCTCACCCCTCTTATAGATGGGTTAGCTAAATTTTTTGGGTATATTCAAGATCCGAAGAATGAAGAATTTTTGTCTTACTTAAGAATCGGCCTAGGCGCCATCGCCGTTGCCTTGGGGTTGGTGGCGCTTGGGACTATGGCTGCTCTGGCTCCTTTGATTATTATGGGGGCCAAAATTGCGATCGTTGTTGGTATCGTCGCGGCCCTCGTAGCGGGACTCGGAAAATTGCTGAGCCCTTTTAAGTCACTTGGCAATCTCCTTTTCAAAAAGAAACAATCTCCATATACATTTACTGAAGGTATTGAGAATTTAGCAGGAACAGATGGAAAAAGCGGATTTGGAGGGATGGCTCGAATGCAGCGCGCTGTTCTTGATAACAACATTGGCGCCGCCGCAACCGGGGGATCCGCGCCGGTCGCCGCCGGCGGTGGGGGTAAAACTGTTATCGAGATACCCGTTGTACTCAATGGTGCAGAAATCGCGCGAGTGATTGCGCCAGATGTGGAAAAACACACCAACCGACAAAGAGCAGTCACAGCAAACAATAGATATTAAAAAGGGATTACAAAATGGCAGACGATATAAAATTTGATGGTGGTATCTATGCGGAAAGCGGTGGTTCTTATTATAAAATAACAGATGCCTACGCAAACCAACTAGAGACTTTCATCTCTTTCTATCATGTTCCTTCGGGAAAAGAGGTATATTTTAAAGCATTTATAACATCTTTTAATGAAAGTTTTAATTCTGATTGGACTTCCGAGCAGGTTTTCGGTAGAGCAGACCCTATTCAAACTTTTAAACAAAATCAACGCAACATCGCTCTTAATTTTAAAGTTCCGGCCGCATATGATGGCGAAGCATATGACAACTTGGGCAAAATACAAAAACTAATTCAATTTTTATATCCAACCTATACAGATGTAGCCCAAGCAAACACGATCACACAATCCCCTCTTGTAAGAATGAAAGTGATGAACTTATTGAGAAAGGCGCCCGTAGCGGGTGCCGGCTCGACGGCACCTGAATTGTATGCTGCATACACTAGCGGCGGCTCTGCGGCTGCTAATGGTATTCTTGGTGTAATTACTAATTTGAGCGTAAATCATAATATAGAAGCTGATGATGGAGTGATTGAAAAGACCCAAAATACTGTGCTCCCTAAATTATTGGATGTAGCTGTTAGTTTTACTGTTATTCACGAACACCCTGTTGGGTGGGATGAGTCAGGTGATTTTGGTAGTTTAGACGAAAATCGCTTGTTTCCTTATGGTGTTCAGTTGTTTGATGAAGTTGTCACAGAAGAAACTGACGCAGCAGGATGCAATGGCAACGAAGGGAAGGATTCCGCAGGAAACTCAATCGAAGCCGAAACTGATAGCAACACAGGAGATACTGACAACACCGCCTGCGAAGCAGAAAGCAAAGCGGACGAAGCGGCCACCCTCGGCGGTAGGGCCGACGATTCATTAGCCGAAGCTGGCGCACACCCAACGGGGATATCTATAACCCGCGAACGGATTTGATTTGTGGGAGAATAATAAATTATGCCAACGAGATATAACAACACAAGAAAACTTATAAACGATAGCGAATATTACAGGTCTCTTATAAAATCGCGAGATGTAAAAAGAATAGAACAATACGCCACACCTGTATTAAACAATCCCACAGTTGCTCAACGAGCATCCTTAAGAAAAACAAAGCATATCTGGAAATATGGGGATCGTTTTTATAAGCTCGCGCATCAATATTATGGCGATGAGCGTTTTTGGTGGGTTATTGCGTGGTATAATGCAACACCCACAGAGGCACATCTCAACACAGGCGATGTAATCAGAATCCCCCTCAATATTGAAAATATCCTGAGTGTTTTAGGAGTATAGAAAGTGGGAAGAAAAGAAGACTACAGAGAGGCTATGGAAGCTAGCTATGGTGCCATCAAAGACGCAAACCCAGAAGCGGTTAGTCAGTGGGATAGTTTTGATGATTTTTTTGCTTCCGATCAGGGAAAAGAAGCCTTAAAAGATCCTATCGGAGATCCCAATTCTACAGAGTACAGTGACTTAACCGGAAAGGAGTTAAGTGATGCACTTATTGAGAAAAGTCAAGAGAACATGATGACAGCTATAGTACAGAGTGATCCTGCGTTCATCGAGGCGAAAGAAGCGTATGAAGCAGCAGCCGGCGAAATGCAGACGGCCGTCGCCGTTCGTGATGTCGCCACCGGCGAAAAAGGGAACGCCTTCCACCGGCTTACCCTGGGAGCCACCGAAGAGGAAGCCGACTTGTTGATCAGCAAACGGCGCACCGCATTCCAGGCAGCTCGCAACAAGAAGCGCGAGGTTGTTACCGAATTAAGGGCAAAACTTGAAGCTTCTCTGGCGGCCGTCACTATTGTGAATTTTTCAGAACAATGCTTTTTAATGGCTAATATATTTGAGTTTGTGAATTGGAAAGAATCAAATGATATGGGATTTGGAAAAACAATGCCCGATACTGATGGAACAAACAATGCTTCGCTGTTGGTGACAGGTTCTCCTTATAATTTTATGAACAAATTAACCCAGAATGCCAACTATAAGGCATTCTTTAATATGAGTGTGGCTGAAATATCTTCTCTACAACCAATGATTAGGTTGTATAAAATCTTACAAGATCAAAATGGAAACGAAATCGAACACGAAATAAAATTTGATTCTCATTATACCACCTCAGAGTCCCCCGGTAGTAGCGCAATCTCCCAAACGGTTGGGTTCGACAAAGACGGGAAGCCGACCACCGCCGGCGGCAGTGACCTGGAAGATTTTATGAAGAATAAAAATACTAGAGGTCACGGCGTGGGTATAAAAGAGTTTAACTTTTCTTATGAGGGACAAGACTTTTTTGCTCTTAAAAAGTCTATAAAAGCCAAGCTTGTAATTATGGCTAATGATTTTAGTGAATTATTGAGAGACCGCACCGTTACGATTAACGGCACCCCTGAAACGTATAAATACATTGATCTAGCTTTGAAAACAAGCAACACCCCCACAGCCGAATTTAAAGATAAATTAAATATAAAAAGTGAAGCGGTTTTTAACAATATGGCTCGATTAAACTTTCGTTTGAAAGCTGTGGTTGGTTGGGCGCGCCCACAGGCAAATGGAATAATATCTACAGAGTTGAGAGATGCGATATATGATTCTTACATAACTCTTCAATTGTCTCCTATAGTTCATGCATTTGATTTCGATGATCTCGGCCGCGTAACATTTACATTAGAGTATTTGGCTTATGTAGAAGATGTGTTTGATGAAGGTAGTTTTAATATCTTTACCGAAGAGAAGTCGGTACAGAATATAACTCGAAGAAATCTTGAAGCAACCGCGTTCAATAGGTTTTGCAACAAAGAGTCTAATGCAGCCCTAAAAGAAAATGCTACCGAAGAAATTACGCAAGATAAAAAAAGACTTTACAGTGATTTAGAGACCAAAGCAATTAAAGAAGAAATCATCTACGTCGCGCCTCTTAATTATGACGACATTGCGGTTTTTAATGATTTGGGTCCCTACTATAACTATGAATATAGTGCTCAGATTCAAACAGCAACAACCGCGGATATGGCGAGTGAGATAGTTGATGATGCACCACCGCGCAACCTCGCCGAAGCCAAGGCTCAGTACACCGCGCGCACCGCGGAAGCGAAAACCGCCGGCGCCGCATTAAAGAAGACGGAACTCGGCACTCCCGAACGTACTGCGGCAGCAGAGAAGGTAGAAACTTCCGTAGAAGATTGGCGCCGATCTCAACGCGCTTTACGAGACGCCGCCACACGAAAGCGTCTCGGCCGTGGAAAATAGGACACATTAAACAATGGCAGAAATAGAATCAAAATATATGGCCATCGGCCCAAATGGCACTTATCCTATTACTTTCTTTTATGTGAGCGATCTTGTAGATCTTATAATGAAAGAAATTGAGAACGCCTTTTCTGTAAAGGAACAAACAATACAATCAGCAGATAAACCAGAGTCCGTAGACGATGACAATTGGAAAGCTTTAAAAGATAACCAATTGGTTGACTTAAAAAGAAAGCGCGCTCAATATAAGAAATTGAGAGTGGTATTTGGGCCTATAGAAATCGTCAATCCTAAAAAACCGAGCGAGAGTAAATCAATAACAATCGGAGATTTGCCCATCTCTACAAAGTATTTTCGCGAATGGATGGCTAAGAAAATTGAACAAGAAAATGATAATGTTTTTAGTTTGGCAAGTTTTTTAAATCAATTTTTAATGGAATTTATTAACGATACATTGAACTCTGATGTTTGTTTTGGCGGACAATTAAGACAATCCACTCGATTATTTCAAGCCGCAGTTACTGCCTATAAACCCTTGAAAGATGTCGATGAACTTAGTAAAAAAATCCAAACACAGTCGGCCCAGACTTTTCGCTATGATATAGATCAACACCAAGTCGAACAAAAATCAATTTTAAACGTATCGGGAGACCCAGAAACTCCAGGCGGTCGCCCTGCAGATGGTCAAGAAAGAGAAGTACACTATTTAATATTCTATGCTGGCCGAGTCCAACCTAAAGAACAGCAAGGGGGCAACCGCGTCACCGACGAAGCCCGCGGCGTTTTTCATTATGGAATAGGACAAGATAAAGGCATTGTAAAAACAATCAACTTTCAACGTCAATCAGCGCCTTCGCTGAAAATGGTTCGTTTTGAACAAGAAGGATATGATGGGTTGCAACAATTACGTGAACAATACAATGTTTCAATAAAAACTTACGCCAACGTTAAAGCAATGCCGGGTTGTTATATTTATGTTGAACCCAATAGTTTCTCTCCCAGCAGCGAGATTGATTTAACGTCATTGGGTGTTGGCGGGTATCATATGATATCGAAATCAGAACATAGATTTGCCCCAGGAGTGGCGGAATCCACCCTTACGGCAGTATGGGTTCATGCGAAAGATCAGGAATTTGAGCAGCAACCTGCTGGAGATGTAGAGAAACCATCAGACCCCATAAAGAAAGGTAAGTGCGATATTACGGCAGCGCCAGCAACAGCGGGAGCAACCTAATGTCAATTTTATACGCCAAAAGCAACCAAGAAGGCGCCCGAGATCTTTTTGAAAAACGAACAATATACAAGATCGACGCGACAAGTGACACTTACTCTAATTTGGTGGATTTTAACTTTGGTGAAAAGTTTTTATATGGGAGAGTTAATCGTTTCTATGTCCCAATGGTCTTAGCTCCCGCTTTTATAGGTACAAAAACATTTAAAAGAACCGCCGATCCAAAAAAAGCGCTTTCTGCTTTAAGCTTTGTTGTAGATGCGTTTGAGCAAATGGCCCGCCAATTTGAAAAGTGTGCCGAATTAAGGAAAATTGATACAAATGATCGGTTTTTGACCAATTTAAAGGTTTATAAAGCTTATGAAGATCATAATGTCTTGTATGGCAATCATAAAAGTACATACCTCAGATCCCTAAAGACGATCTTTAAAAATCAACGCATTAAAGTTAAGAATTTTGATGAATTCATAAAAGAGTTAATGAACATTTTACAGGGAACAGCATATAGAAATGCGTTTACAAAGCCTGGGTTTATTAAAGGTAAAAGCTGCCCCATGACATGTTCTGGTTTAGCAATCGAGATAGCCGACCTAGATGCTGCAAATGATGAGGAAAAAATCAACCAATTTGTCAATAGTTTAAATTGGGATTTTTATTTACAAACTTGTGCCTCCTATGGGTTTATGGTAGATAAGACAGTGCCGTGGAGAATAGTGGCAGATATCGGTTCTGTCCCATATCGATCAGCAATGTTTGATTATGCTAAAAATTATGGTTTGAATTCAACAACGGAGATTATTCACTTCTCTTATAGAAATGCCTATGTGAAATATTATGAAAACTTTAAACTACAATTGCTTTTTCTTTATAATAACGTCAAGTTAAAAAGTTTTTTAGAACTACAAGACTGTGAGGGTTCCACGATCTCCAAAAAAATAATCCCCGCTTCGTACACAATGGAATCTTTATCTAAACAATATACAGAATCCGATTTTATGAAAATGTATTTTCAAATTAGATTCATGGAAGAGGAATCTCCATTTTCCGATGATCAAAAATTTATGATTGTGGACGACTGCATAGAAATCATGTTAAAGTCAGGGATATTGAAAGCTTTAAATGTTTTTGAAAGAATTTTAAATAAAACATTTGACTATAACGGCTCCCTGAGTTATATTAAGAAGAGGTTCGACATTATTAGAATGGAACAATTCGAAGACGCCGAGATAATTTAAAGAGGGGGCGATGTTTTTTCAAGCTATTGACGATAAGTCCGCGTGTATAGGAATATATACGGAGGGCAAATTATATTTTGAGAATTTCCCCGCTGCCCTTACGAAAACCTGGCGCTATAGTGGCTCCCTCAAAGATGAGGATGTGGAGTATGGGTGGATATATGCTTTAGGTAACAGTCTTAAAGATGTTTGTCCAGCGGATTATGAAGAAGAGTTGGCGATTACCGAAAAGAAACTCAGAGCCTATATTAAAACATTTAAGATTGCGAAAGTCAACTTAAATGATCATTGTATTTTTGATTTGGTTCCTCACGACTTTTTAAAGCGTTTCTGTGAAGTTAAAAACCGCATCACAGAATACGTTTTTGAAACAATGCCCAAGCCGCCACATTACCAGCATTTGTGTGATGTTGAAAAATTGCTATATAAGATACGCTACAACAAGCTGAATCTCAATACCACAGCTTGTCGCCATTTGATGCTGTCTAGCCTGGATCGCAACAAAGCTCAAGAGCTAGCCAAGAACTTTAAGTATATTGATTATAACCTCTTTGGTACGGTCACAGGGCGTCTCACAACACGTCCTGGTTCCTTTCCTATACTCACGCTTAAGAAGGAGTTTAGGAAGCTCCTGAAGCCTAATAACGACCTTTTTGTGGCATTAGATTATAACGGCGCTGAAGTCCGCACGTTCTTGGAACTTGCTGGACAAGAACAGCCAAATCACGACATTCACGATTGGAACGTCAGGAATGTGTTTGCGAACACTTTAACTCGCGACGAAGCAAAAGTGGAGTTTTTTGGATGGTTGTATAATTCCCTAGAAGATCCTGATTTGGGCGAGATTTATAATAAAGCTAAAGTACTTGACGAGTGGTATGATGGCGAATATATTATTACACCATATCAACGCAAGATTGCGGTGGATGATTTTAGGGCACTTAATTATTTGATTCAGAGCACAACGGCAGACAGAGTGTTGTCGAAAGCCGTTATTATAGACAAAATGTTGGAAGATAGAAAATCTTTCGTTTCCCATATACTTCATGATGAGATTGTGATAGACTTTAGTGATGAGGACAGGGATATTATAATGGATGTTAAAGCTGCGTTTGAAGACGGGTATCTCGCTACCATGAAAGCTGGCAGAAACTATTTTGAGTTATTTGAGTTGGGTCTATGATTTCTATCGTAGGAGTAGGGAATGCCGCGGCAAGCATTGCACAGAAGTTTGTTCCTATTAAAAATTATAAAGTATATCAACTCAACGACAAAGTTGAGCGACATACGAAATATAAACGTAAGATTAAGTCTTTTGAGCGCCCCGAAGAATATGAAAACAATATACCTGATTTAAAAAAATTCTTTTCAGAGATTACTGACAGAGTTCAAGTTTTTATAGTTGGCTCTTCAATGAGTTCAAATTATTCTCTTGGAATTTTAGAACAACTTAAAAATAAGCAAATTGAAGTTTTCTATATTAAACCTGATTCAGAGCTTTTGACCGGAATTCCGAAATTGGTGGATAAAGTAGTTTTTAGTGTGTTGCAAGAATATGCGAGATCTGGATTGTTGAAGTCCCTTACGGTCATCAGCAACGAATTGCTCGAAAATCACCTTGGAAGCGTCCCAATTAAGAAATATTATGACACTCTCAATGACTCTATTTTTTCTACAATTCACTATTTAAACTTTTTTGAACATAACGAGCCCGAGATTGGGATGGTATCCAAACCACTCGATATTTGCCGTATTAGAACCATCGGTTTGCTCAATATGAAAACTTTAGAAGAAAAGTGGCTTTTTGAGCTTGACATGGATCGAGACATATGTTATTATATGTGTATAAACAAGGAAAAGCTAGAGACCGATGGAGGGCTTCACAAAAGATTGGTCGATTTGCTCAAACAAAAACCAAGGAATGCTTTCCGTAAGATCTCGTATGCAATTTACGAGACTGAATATGAAGATTTTGGGTTCTGCGTTGCCCTTACTAACGTAGTACAACAATACGCTTGACAAGCTACGTCAAGTGTGCCACAATAAGATATCAAGGAACGCTTGATATTCTATAAGTCAACAAGGAGACAACAAAAATGGCAATTGATATGGAACTGATGCGACGAAAGCTTGCATCCCTTCGTGGAGAAGGAAACGGAGATAATACTCCATCTGTCTGGTTTAAGCCAGACGAGGGCGATACGGACATTCGTATCGTTCCAACAAACGACGGGGACCCCCTCAAGGAGATGTCTTTCCACTATAATGTGGGCGAGCATCGCGGCGGTGTTCTTTGCCCGAAACGCAATTACGGCGAAGCGTGTCCTATCTGCGAGTTTGCTTCCGCTTTATGGCGCGAAGGAACCTCCAACAACGACGAAGACAGCAAGAATCTTGCTAAGTCTCTCTTCGTTCGCCAACGTTATTTCTCGCCCGTGGTAGTTCGCGGTCGTGAAGACGAAGGCGTTAAGGTTTATGGATATGGAAAGAAAGCTTACGAGCTTCTTTTGGGTTATATCCTTGATCCCGAATATGGTGATATCACTGATGCTCACGAAGGCACTGATATCGCCCTAACTTACACCAAGCCCAACAAGCCTGGTGCATTTCCACAAACGAGTCTAAAGATGCGTCGACACACATCCCCACTGCTCGAAGATGCGGAATCTATACCTGCCCTCCTAGACCGCATCCCTGAGTTCGAATCTCTATTCGAACGCTTGACGCCCGAGCAAGTCGGCGCTATTCTAGATGAGCAGCTTTCTGGCGATGGTTCTGCCGAAAGTCGTTCGTCTGAGACAGTGCAGTACTCCGCAAAATCGACCAATGATGTTGATAAGGCGTTTGACGAACTGATGTCCTAGAATAATTAGGCTTGTGGAATACCGATGGCAGACCGGGAACAAATAGTCTGCCACATTTTTTATATAGGAGAGCAGAATGGCGCGAAAAGCCAAAACTAAACCTGGAAAGGTTTCGATGCAAGACTTAATGAGTCTTGTAAATAAGAAAGCCGGCGTTACTGTCGCACATGACCTTACAGGCGAAAACCCGACAGAGGTCAAAGAATGGATTCCCACTGGCTCTCGCTGGTTGGACAGCATCATTAGCAAAGGAAGAGTTTCGGGGATTCCTGTAGGTAAAGTTACAGAAATCGCAGGACTTGAATCAACCGGAAAGTCTTATATGGCCGTCCAAATCGCCGCAAACGCACAAAAGATGGGAATGATGGTAGTTTACTTTGATTCAGAGTCGGCTATCGATCCTTCCTTCATAGAGCGCGCAGGATGCGATCTGGAGCGTCTTATGTATGTCCAGGCATCCTCGGTCGAGTTTGTGTTAGAAACGATTGAGGAGCTTCTGGGGGCCACTGACGAGCAAATGCTGTTTATCTGGGATTCCTTGGCATTCACTCCATCGGTGTCTGATGTAGAGGGTGATTTCAATCCTCAATCATCGATGGCGATGAAGGCAAGGATCCTCGCTAAGGGAATGTCCAAGCTGGTTATTCCTATTGCTGATAAGCGTGCAACCTTCTTGGTTCTTAATCAGTTAAAGACCAATATCCCCCACGGGCCAAACGCACGTATTATCGCGATGACTACGCCTTATATCACCCCCGGTGGTAAGGCTATGCACTATGCGTATTCGCTGCGTATTTGGCTCACAGGGCGCAAGGCGAAGGCTTCATTCATTGAGGATGAAAAGGGATTTCGCATTGGGTCCGAAGTTAAAGTACGACTCGAAAAGTCGCGCTTCGGCACACAGGGCCGGTCGTGTGCCTTCCGCATTATGTGGGGCACCAACGATATTGGTATTCGTGATGAAGAAAGCTGGTTTGATGCTGTTAAAGGCTCGCCGTGTCTTACGAGTGCGGGAGCATGGTATACTTTGACAATGCCGGGAGGATATACCAAAAAGTTCCAACCATCCAAGTGGAATGATTTAATCACCTCTGACGATGAATTTAAAGCTAATGTTGTTCGTCTAATGGATGAGGAGATAGTGCAGAAATTTGATCGTCGCGAAGGTGATGCACAAGATTTCTACGCTGATCCAGAAGATCTTACCGTTCCATTAAAAAATTAGGAGATTATAATGAAACTATTAACAATCGCAATATTTGGGATGCTGATGTCCAGTTGCACTGCCAGCGCTCAACATCGCCACGCACCACCGCCCGCTAAGGCAGGCGTTCACACTCAGAGTGTCAGGGCATGGGTATGGGTTGAAGGTGGTTGGAGAAATGGCCACTGGGTAAAGGCACATTGGGAACTTGGTTATGTCATTCCCGGTCTGTTGAAAAAACACCCGCGTCTTTACATCAGATTTACAAAGGGCACCCACAGCCCACCGCCTCACCCGGCACATCGCCATCGTCGCCATCGTCGCCATCGTCGTTAAAAAACTACTTGACAAAGCCTCCCAGATTTTGTATAATATAAATGGTTGGGAGGCATTTTTGTCTGAGCTAGGCGCTGAGTACCGGTATTCTACTGATGCCCAAAAATTCCATAAATATAAGGGCCGCATTAAGCGCCATTTGGAATTGGCGCGCAGGGTTGCCCACCAGTCAACTTTTGACGGACCCAGGCACGGGGCAGTCT
>Ga0208449_1001495_pt1 | contig 12459 bp, 17 predicted proteins | sample MalvireepMed_s17_FD_184247 | JGI IMG/M metagenome (GOLD analysis project Ga0208449, IMG submission 184247) | Marine viral communities from the Global Malaspina Expedition - Malaspina viral metaG DeepMed_s17 (SPAdes) (version 2) | ecosystem: Environmental > Aquatic > Marine > Oceanic | place...
TCACGACTCAGTCCCCACCGATACCTGGCAGCTTCCAGAAGGTCGTGTACAGCCTCGTTGGCCGAGTCTATCAGCAGATTTTGAAGCTGGTTCGCGCTGGTAAACGCGGTGATATCCGGCTCACCTATTACGCGGAGAGCTTCATTGATCGTCGCCCCGAGTGTTTTCGCCATTTACGAGCACCTAAACCACACGGTCAGAGAAATTTCATCACCGTCTGCCTGAGAGTCGGTGGTCAATATCAAATCTCCGGTGCTTCCAGCCGCCGTCTTTTGTATCCCGCCTCGACCATGCCACGTATAATCGATGTCCACAAAGTCTGTTGACCCGAGGACAGATCCATGGATGAACTGGTTGCTGGTCGCGTCAAAGTCGAGCGCGAAACTAATGCCAGCAGAGCAGGCATACGCGATCCGCTCGATTGCCAGGGAGTTTGTATACCCATCGCCTAATGCTGACAGATCAATAACTTTTGTGGCGGTCAGGCCGTTGCCGTCTCCCCATTCTGCTTGCCAGGACACGACACCCCGATGCCCGATCTGCCTAGTAAGAATATCAGGAGTTGGTGCAGCCATTTGCTGTTCCCTTTCTCGTAAACAGGCACCTCCATGTGCCCCCGAGTTGTGGCAATATTATGTAGGTGCGGGGCCACCAAGGCCCCGCACCTATACTTACTTTTTCGCTGCCTTCTTTGCCTTCTTGGATTTCTTGGCAGGCTTCAGGCCAAGTACAGCATTCGCTTCTGCAACAGTGAAGGTGTCATCGGGGTATGTGTTGCTCCACCGACGAGCCACGTCATCTGTTGTTCGACCGTGCTCGTTACATTGATGGGTGATGAACGCTTTTGCATTCTCAGATACAGCCATACATCACTCTCCTTACGAAGCGACTGTATCAGGGAAGAGTCGGCCAGACTGATTGATTGCATCAGCCTCATAGTTTTCGGCACACATGCAAGAGCCAGGATCAAGCATCGATCCCAATGTGCCGTATCCCATGGTGTTCCCTTCGATCATTCCCGTAGCTGCCGCGGAGAAGATGATGGCCTCACCATCCGTCATCACGTTCCTGGCGACATAGCAATCGAGATGGGCTACGCCGGAATTGATCGCTCCCGTATCCCATTGATTGGTGTTGTTCTGACCCATAAACAGGTTGTCAGTGATCGTGATGTGATGGGCACCAGCGGCTTCAATCTCGATCGCCGCATCCGGCCCGTTCGCTGTAATCACAAACCGGTTACGGATGACGGTCGTATGCAAACCAGCTGCCGGAATGGTGATCGTTTCAAGATCATTGCTTCCACACTGGAACGTGCAGTCCCTGACCGTCAAGCCTGCTGCACCAGCATCGATGCGCGACGTGTTTGCCGCTGAGCTGGCATTGAAATGCAAGTCTTCGATCACGCAGTTGGCACCCGTTACACCGATACCATCACCCGTTGAACTCAGATTCAACGTGATCGCAGACGGCTTTATAGGAGAGTCTCCTGCCTGTCCTGCGATGGTGATATCATCCTTGCTGATCGTCACGGATGACGTGAGCGTCAATGTGCCCGGCAGCAAAACGATCGTATCTCCCCGACCTGAGACAGCCGCGCTATGAGCACCTGACAGCGTGCTCAACGGTTCTTCTGGCCGAGTGCCCTTGTATGTATCAGAGGCACCGATGCCATTGACGGCAGGCGTGCCGCCGCCTATGAAGAAAACCTGGCCTCCAGGCTTCTCCAGGTTGACCCATCTGCCGTCGATTTTATCAAGTCTTGCCATTGTTTCCTCAAGAAAGAATTGGAGACGGGGGCTTTGGCCGAAGCTACTCACCCCCCTCTGTCATACCAGCGAGTCTACACTGCTGGCGAGGTTTCGTTACGCTCCAGGTGAACCGAACACACCGCGAGGATCTGCCCAGCCACTAGACTGACGGAACAAGCCCTTGAACTTGATATCACCCGTATCGAAATCGTAAACGTCCGAAGTCGTAAACGATTCGCGCTCATACAGGTTGAGCTTGTGGTTGTCATTCGATGCCAGGAGAAACCAGGCGTCCGTATCGGTCAGGTAGTCCCAGACCTGCATTGTCAGGCCCAGGCCGTTGACCGGCTGTACGGCGTTGGTGTTGTCCTCTGGCGTCTGGTTGCTGTCGAGGATGCGAGCAGCATTGAACTGATTGTCGGGCGACACGAGCAGCGTCTCCGGCTTGACCTGGAGTCGCTTGCCACCACCATCACGGAAGTTCCTGAAGTCGATCAGAGCCTGCTCAAGACTTGTCGTCGAGAGGTCGGCAGCTGTCGACAGCTCGTTGCGATAGGAAGCTCCGTTTTCGCGAACGTGATCGGTCGCGAAAAGTTCCTTACCGTCCGGTCCTGTGTAGCTGCTGTCGAAGCCGTTGTTGAAATGGTTCGACAGAGTTGTCTCTTCCGTGGCGTAGGCCATGCGGCCAAGCTCGGAAGGACTGTCTTCCATCACACCATAGAGGTCGTCAGACCACTGCTCCATCGTGATGCGTATACCCTTCGCAAACACGGTGTGCGTGTAGGTGTTCAGGAAGCCTTCTACCGGCGAGTCATAGTTGATGCTCTCGCCTTCACTTTTCTCGTCCATAATCCCCAAGCCGCCGAATGTCAGCGAGTGCTCACGGATCTGTGTCGAGTCATAGGTATTGAAGATTGACCTACCAACGGGGTCCCGCTGAGACCACGCTTGATACACGATCATGTGTATACCGCGTAGAGTGGTATCATTCGGGAAGTTGGCAGTCCTTGCTACTGCTGGCATTATCCAATCCTCCTAAAGACGTTAGATACCAGTATTAGAAACGACCGCGCCCTTGTAGTTATGGGCGTGCTCGTTAAGCAGAACTCTCCAAACGGCATTGTCTCCTGCCGAGTTTGCTGAATTTGCTACGACATCGAGAATGCGGCACGTCGCCACCGTCGCTGCCAGGCTGCCAAAACCGAGTTCGTGACCCGACAGGTTCGTGGTAGACGAACCTGTTCCGGCTACGTGATCGCAGTTCTGGAAAATGGTAGTCTGCGCTCCCGTTGCTGCGGCATCATCCTGGGCGTGATACTCCTGCTGCGGATGGTCTGCGACAGCGACGGTTCCTGCTGTCGAGGCAGCAAGAAGGTCGAGGGTCGAGCCGAAGATGTAATCACTGCCGGCATCAGCTGGCGTGATGTTGCCGTCGTTCTCGTACTTGACGAGATCGTTGATGAACAGTGCCGTGGAGTTACTGGCATCGACACTGTATGGTCTCGCTCGCAGCAAAGGCGTCGCCAAAAACCCATTAGGGGTATCTGCATTTGCCATCGCTTTTTCTATCTCCTATGCGTATATCGATTTTCGCCAGGGACCGGAGTTGGCAATGCTGCATCGCCAGAGTCGACACGCTTTTCTACTGTGCGTGACAGACGCATGGCATTTTCGTGCGGCATCCCCTGCCTCCGGTAGTAGTCGTATGCGTTCCTGCCTAAATCACTCTGCGAGTTCTCGCGGTTCTCCTGCCTGGCGACGGTTTCGCCCTGCCGTCGAACCATCTCCCGCTTGAGTGCGTTGCGCTTTTCTTTCAGCTGCTTGGGAACCTCCATCAGCACCAGCTCGTTTGCGCGAGCTGACGTGTCTTCGTGCGAGTGCTGGTTCGGCATATCTGCGTCCCCGCGCTCGACCATGACCATTCCCCGATCTTTGTATCGGTCGACGTTCTTGGCCGTCACCCACCGAAGCTCGCCACCTCGACCTCGGACCTTGTCCTTGATCTCGTCAGCGACATAGAGGTAGTCGAAGTCTTCGAAGTCGTCGGTCACATCCATGCCCGTTGGGTTGAACTCCTCCAGTGTTTCTCGGGCTTCGATGTCCTTCAGCTTCGTGTATGCATCCCATCCCAATTCCGTCCAGTGCAGCCGGGCAAACTCCAGCTTCGTTTCGTGCTCCTGGTCCAGGTGATGACCAACGGCATTCTTCTGCTCGTCGACATCCCCGAACGTCGCCTGCCAACCACAAAACGGGCACTCGATGTTGCCTTCGGCATTGGGGTCCAGCTTGGTCATTGCCCACAGTCCCGACACGGACGGCTTCGTGACGACCCTGGCTTTCTTCTGCTGCGTTGTAGTCGCCATCTATCCCTCGTCTCGGGTGTGGACAAACGTCCGTTGAAAAGCGGGTTGCGTCTGCTGCATCTCGGTAACAGGTTGCGCCACCTGGGGCTGACCCTGGGGCGTTCCCATCGTTCCACCGAGATCACGCAGCTGCTCGATGGTCATCTTCCCAAACTGCCTCGGGAAGCGTTGCTGGATATCGCGCAGCTGAACGTCGTTGTTGTCTCTCAGCTGCTGCTCGGTAACGCGAGGTGCGCCAGGCTGAAGAGGATTGGTGCCTCCTCCGTTTGGTGTCGCCGGGCGCGTTGTCGGCTTGATCTCTCCATTGCGGAGCATATCCGTCCATACCTGGTTCAGCAGATGCCGTTGATTGTTCTGCTGTCCCCAGGCTGAATTCTGCCGTATCGCATTGCCCATCCTTCTGCCGATTTCCTTCTCAGCAGTGTCATCGATCAGACCGCGAGCCTTCATTCCGGCCAGCTCTTCAGCCATCTGCATCGATGCCGTTACGCTGCCGAGCTTCGTATCGAGTTCGTTCTGCAAATCGCTACGAATCTCACTCCGCAAACCTTCGACTGTTTCGCGTGCAACGTGTTCGGACACACCCCGAACGGCCTGGTAGGCTTGCTGACCATCCTGGTCTTCACCGAATGGCCTGCGTATTTCATCTACCTGGTTGTCCGGCTCGGCAGCTGGTGCTTGCTGCTGTCCATACTGTTGTGCCTGCTGGACCTGATTTGCCAGCAGTTGATTCTGCTGCTGCACGAGGTTCAAAGCCTGTTCGGCTTCGCGCCTTCGTGTAGACTCTTCCCTCAACCGGTATGATGGCACCTGGCCGGATGCCTCATCAGTGTCGTCGGGTGCCGCTCCTGGATCGGGCTGATCTATCGTGTCAGCCGACGCAAACCGAATCTCAGGTTCGGGATCGGGAGTAGGCGTGCTCCCCGCCGCGCTATCGGGCGCAGCTGCCGGTGCCTGTTGTTCTACATTTTCTTCGGGCATTGTCGCAGCCTATCGCGTGATGGTGTCGTGCAGTGCTACGTGATTGTTGAAAAGGCGTGCAGGCCTTTACCACATCTTGCGGCTCGGGGTGCCAGACTTCTTCTTCCCCGCTTTCTTCATACCACCTTTGTTAGACTTGCTGGCACGCTTGCCACCTCCAGAGTTGGAGTTGCTGCCACCGTCATATTTTTTCGCGCTGGGCATCTACTGGATCACCTCCTCAGGTTTGTCGTTTCGCTTTGTTCTGCTGCTTGTCACGTCGAGCGGCTTCTGCCTCCAGCATTCGAGCGGCTTTCAGCAGCTGCCCAACACTCAGTCCTTCTTCAATCATCACAGGGTCCGGCGTCGGCCTTCCCATGATCTCGGGAGGGGAGTCGGCAAAATCCATGAAGACGACCTTGCGACTGCTATTGACCCTCGTCCGCATTACGGACTGTTTCGTTGCTACCGGTAAATCGAGTATGGGCATCCTTCTCTAGCCGCCTGAGAAACTCATAGATATCTCGCACACCCTGGTGCTGTCCTCCGCGATGCATTCTCTCGTCAGGGTCGACCCCGGCACGCAACGTGTTCAGAGCTTCCTGGCCGGTACCGTTCACCCTCTCCAAAACCTCGCGAAGGATGAGGTCCCAACCAGGGTGCAGGCTGACCTCCAGTATTTGCTGCCAATCCTCGTTACTGTGATTCACGCCGCCTCTGTTCTTCGGTGAGCTTGTGCAACCCCACGCCTGTACCACCCAAAGCCAGCCATCGCTGAATCATCAAGTCGTCAGGATCGAAGGCGACATAGTTGTGGGTCAGCTCTTCCTCGGGTGTCTCAATCAGCTGAAACTTCACGTCAGGAACTTTTGCCTGCTGTTGCTGCAAAAACTCCATCGCTTCTTTCCGAGAAGTGAACGAGCCGGACAACCAGTTCGAAGTCCAGGGGATACCCGAGTCTGGATTGATTCCTTTGACTGTAAATGGTTGCCGAGACCCCTGATCGCGATACTTTACCCCTTTGATGCCTGCGTGCAGCATATCCATCGATGCCGCCTCTCCCGCCGCCTCATCGGTCATCCCGCTTGCTCGCAGATTTTGCTCAATAGCGTGGTGGATGTCTATGCCCGTAGCCTCGGGATTGATCGCCCACGACCCGCCTGTTGCTTGCGCCTCGTCGAGATAAATGGTGAGTTCTACTTCGGCTGCATCGAGATCAAGCCAATCCTGCGGAGTTCTTTCTGGATATTTGTATTGTGAGGTTCTCCAATCCCATTGCGGGCCCCCGAGCTTGTCATTTGCTGCCTCGATCTTTGCCTTCAATTCCTCGATGCGCTTCATAACCGCAGGATCGTCGGTTTTCCAACGCAACACCGACTCGGTATCCTCCAGGTGTGCGCGGCCGCTCGACGGCGCGATGCTCCCCCGGTACACCAGCTCAGTTAGCGAGTCCTGGATCTCCTCGCTTTGCTCGGAAAACGGCAGATCGTGGTGCAGAAGATCCTCTGGTGATACCTGGTAATCGATCTCTGCCATTGCACCCTTACGGTTGAACGTTGGCGCGATCTCTTCATTAAACCATTTCAGTGCCTCGTCAGAATAGCTGCCCAACTCCGCACGTTCTTCGATGCCCATCAGGTCGCCATCGATCATCAGGTCTTCCAGCACCTGGCGTTTTTCGTTAGCAAGGTCATGAGCCCTATAACCTTGCTCCTGAGCTTCGACCGTCCGAGGAAGACGCGGCCAGGCAACGTCGGCTTCATGTTCCAAGTCTTCGTAAATCTTCAAGACCGGCGTGTCCCCAACCATCATCTCCGTGTCATATTCCACACTGCGATCACGATACCCTCGCGGCACGTCCACCTTGCCACCCGTATAGTGTCCTGCACCGCGCACCATCGCTCCTTCACCGCTACGGAACCTCTCATTGCTGAAACGACCCAGGGGGAAGCCCTCTTCAGGCGCAAACCGTTCTGGTGTGCCGTGCCAGGAACGTATACCCTTCGTAGGTGCTTTCTTTCCTGCACCGATTGTCCTTGCCACAAAAGGTGCCGCAGCTCCAAGCATCGGCGCGCCGATGTCGATCGCGTGCTCGATCGGGTTGGCTGTCTCGGGCAGGAACCCTGCCAGGTCGCTACCCAGGTCGCGAAGGTTATAGGCACCCTCATCGGTGCCGATCGTCGTCCGTATCAGGGGAAGAGCTGGCAGCTGCTCAGCCAGAGCCTGTATCGCCGTCATCAGGTTATAGCGTCCCGCCTGGGGATCATCAGGATCGATTTTGTTTGGATCAGCCAAGTTGTGGAGGTCCTCCACCTGTTCCATTACCCTGGGTTTGCGCCTGGTAGGTCTGTGCGAAGTTGCTGACGCCACCCTCCGTAGGTATCTGTGCCGCAGCTCGGTTTGCCGTGTCCGCTGCCTGGGGCATCCCCCCGCCGCCCTGCTGCTGTGGTCCGGCCATCTGCTGCTGTGCAGCCTGCTGCTGCATCATCTGCTTCTGCTGCATGGCCTGCTCATGCATCTGATAGTGTTCGCTGATCGCTCGCTCAGCGTTAGGCTCCTCTAGTGCCGACCACATCGGCCCATTCAGGAACTCCGTGATCTTGTCCATGTGATCCTGATCGTTGTCAGCCGGATTGACGGGAGCTGGTGCTCCCGGTCCGAAGACGTGCTGGATCATCTGCGCGTTTTCCTCATCCTGACTCTTGGGCGTACCTGCCGACACCGCATTGTGGGGACCGATGAAGGCTTCGATCTCCTGTTCGCGATATCCCATCGATCGCAGCAGCTCGGCGGTGACCTCCCACAGTCTTCCCATATCCTGGCTGACCAGGGGGTTCTGTCCGAGAAACTGGAAGGCTTGCGAAGCACGCTGAAACCTGTTCTGCTGAGCCATCATTCCGACGTTGGCACCAAGCCTGAAGTCGTACATCCCTCGGAACCAGAGGTCGTCTCGCGTCAGATTCTCGCGGGAGATCGAGGACCGCTCGCCCTCCAGCCTGAAGGACCTCTCCTGGGGTCCCCACTGCATCTCCAGGTTGTATATCAGCCGGGCCAGGAACGAGAAGGACTCGGCATCCTGCGACAGGGGCTGAGCCAGCCGAGCTTCAGCTTCGGCCTTGGTACCCAGGAAGCCGGTGGCGTGACGTGCCGACGCCCCCGATTGGGGAGAGATACCCAAAAACAGGTCGGTGATGCCCATCACACGCTCGATGATCGTCAGGAGGAGGCTCTCCTCCTGGTGGTAGAACGAGGTGACGTTCTGCACCTGGGGTGCGACGATATCCCTGGGGTCATCGACGGGCACCAGCTCCAGGGGTCTGAGGGTGATGTCATTGGGGTTGATGTAGCTGGAGGCGCGAACGAAATACCACGGAAGGTTCGTTGCCGTGCCCACGTCGACGCGCATGTTGTGGATGGTGTCCAGCTCCTCGGAGAGGTGCTCGACGATCTCCATCACGCCCATGGAATAGAATCGGTTGCTGATGGTCTGGTAGTGCAGCTCCAGCAACGGACGGTCGCCGGTCCACATCAGGTCCGTCAAAAGAAAGCCGCCGAGGAAGATCCTGGGGTTCTTCACAATGAAGAACACCATCTCCTCATCCTCGCCGGTGTCAGGGTGGGGATAGGACCCGTAGTAGGTCAGGACCTCAAACTCGGGGTTCTGGCGACTCTCCGGCGTTGTCGCTCGGGACTGCGACCTGTTGATGCCGTCCATATTGTCCTGAAGCCGCGTGCGAGCATTGTTCTGGCCCCCGCCCTCAGTCTGTCCGGCGCGGGTCTGGTCGGAAGCATTGTCGATCCACCATTCCTCATCGCGGTCGTCAGCAAACAGCTCGGAGTAGGTTCCAGCCGCTTCCTTCTTCCGCATCTGCGACAGCGTTTCGTGGTGCCGCACATAGACCCAGTCCGCTCCACCGGGATTTTTCAGCCGGAGGGGCTGGAGGTTCATGCATCCAATAGGGGCGACGACATCGTCCCACTCCAGGGGATACATCACCGGACCCCGGTAGAGGGTGCCCTCCTCAATCTGCGACTCCTGCTGGTCTCCAGGCAGCTCAACAGGCTCGCCGGTCTCCTCATCGATCGCGATCTCATCGCCATACTGCACCGGCTCCAGCAACGGGTTGACGACCCGATAGCGGTAGGTGTCGTTGACATAGCTGACGAGGGAAACGGAACTGCCGTGGATAAGTCGAATTTTCGAAGCGCGGGACCACATCTCGCGAGCATTGGCTCGCTTGGGCTGGAGGTGCCACTCGACCAGTTGCGCGGAGTCTTTCGCCACCTCCTGATCGTCGTTCTCTTCCCAGACAGCCTGAACGAGCGGCGTCTGTGCCCACATCGTATGAACGAGGCGAGCATTCAGCGCGTCGACGAGCCAGTAGGGCATCTGAACGTGAAGGTGAGATGATCCCGGCCAGGGTCCCTGGCGTTTGGCAAACTCCTCAACCTGACCTCGGAACATCTGATCGTAGGTCTTGTGCTTTCCGGCCCACACTTCGCGAGCAATGATGCCGTCCTCATAGACACGGACGCACATCTCCGCGATCTCCTCCTGCTCTTCTTTGGAGTATTTGAGCGGCTCGGGATCGGGAAAGGTCGGAGCCTGCCGGATGTCGACAGGTTCCTCTGTCATGGCGAGGGGGTCCAACGCCTCATTCATCAAGTCGGAGATACCCAGGCCGGACAAAGCACCCTGGATGTCGCCCCCAAGCTGATCTGGAGGTAGTGCCATAGCTACGTGCCAAAAAAAGCCTGGCCGCTGCACGGAGAGGTGCAGCTCTCGCTACGGCAACGACCAGGCACAAAAAAAACGACCGCAAACGTACAGATCGGGGATTTGCCGATCTGCACATCGGTCGTTCTTCAAGCAGGCGAAGGGAGGTGATTCCTCGCCACGGGGGTTTGCGCGAATATAAAGCTATTCGCTACCCGTTGTCAACACTACTTCAAAAGGCCCTCTTTTTTCATCCACCTTTCAGCCTGCGTCCACACGTCGCCCAGGCGATTTCGAAAGATCTGCTGACCCTCCAGGTCATTGACGATCGCTGATCCGCAATATTCACAACTTGAGTAGTCCCGACCGTCATCGCCGCGCACACCCTTCCAGTTGCACGTGGAACTTGTGCAACTCTTCAGGTGGAGGGCACAGTCCAGGAGCGCAAATCGGGAATTGTCTTTGATATCCTCTTCAAATCCCGACCAATCCAGGTTGTCATCGAGGTCTCTGAGCGTCATAGGTAAAATTATTTGTGATTAGATAAGAAAATTTATGCCGGTGGCCGGTCGGGTCACATGCCGGCCACCGGCATGTGACCCGAAATGACGCTTTTTTGCCTGTTTGCTGTCAATTTCGATCACAATACCTAAGAATAAGGGGACCCCCTTATTCTTAGGTATATAATCCATCTAATATCCCCCGTTTTCTGCGCGGTTAGCGCACGAGTCGCATTGGTAGCCTAGCGCACGGTCTGCCCGTGTCAGTCGGTTGGGTGCTTTGCAGTTGGGGCAAGACAGGTTGCGAGGGTTGTCCTTGCTGGCGGCGCGGAGTGCGGAGTTTCCACCAGGATCTGCGAACTCAGACCTGTCGTCTGGGTACATCCACCTGTCGTCTGGGTACATCCACTCTGCCTCCTTCACGTCAGTATCCACTGTTTGCCGACCCCTGCCATTCATGCGCCTTCTTTGGGGTTCGACTCCCCCTCCACGCCATAGACCGATCAAGGCCGTTGACGGCAAGCCAGACGGGGACGATATATTTCGGCTCCGACCTCTGAATAGCCTGGTCAGCCAGGTCAGTCTTGAAGTTTACGCCACTGCTGAGCGTTATCAGACGGCGTTGGGCATTGCTACCCAACGATGATCCGAAAATCGGAAGGTTCGTACCGGGGTAGTGCAGCTCATCATCGAGCATCCTGTTGATGTCCTTCCGCGCCTCCTCAATATCGACCTTCACATCGCGAACTCCCGCACGGTAGATCGTCGACACAAACGTCGGAAACCGCTCCCGAAGCATCGGCACCGGCTCATCAGCATAGTGACTGAGACCCTCAATCCGCTTGAGACCATCGACCAGGGCGGCGGGATCATTGGGACAGAAGACCATCGACGCCAGATACTTGTCCTTCAGCCGGATCGCCTCCAGGTAGATGTCCGAGGCGATCGTAGACTCGGTCTCGTCGATGATGATATACTGACGCTCCGGCAGCATACTGTCATCCTCACCATACCAGCAACGCTCAGCAGCGACACACAGGTAGGCATAGCTGGACTGACCATAGTCCGTCGGAGCAGGAAAGCCGACACCGAGGACGGTGCGCCGGACGATATGGCTGAAATGCTGGTCGCCAGCCTGGAAGAGCAGCTCCACACCCTCATCCCCGAGGTTGCGAGCAGCCAGGAACATCACCTCTGCTTCAGCCATATATCAACCCCTTCTCAAACAAGGTCCAGGACACCGATGTTATGAATCGACCGGTCATAGGTCGGATGTGTCGTATAGCTGATATCCTGACTCGACCCCCACGTCGCCATAGCCAGGGCAACGACGATATCGATCGGCTTGCTCTGCTGCTGCTTCACAATCCGGTATCCCCGCTCCGACGTCTTCGCCGCACACCAGGAAAACTGATTTCGAACGGTAGCATCCCTGTAGAGCAGGAAGTCACCACGCTGCATCAGCATCTGCAAATTATTGCCGATAGCGACCATAAACTCACCACTCTGATTTACCTCCTGAAGCTGATGGGCAAACCCATCTTCAGCAAGACGCTGTGCTTCAGCCGCCCACTGGTGAGGATCAAACCAGACACCAGCAACACGCTCCTTCTCCAGGAGCTCCCGAACATAGGCAGTGACAGCAGGAATGTGAACCGGAGGCTCCCAACTCTTATGGCAGAATAGAACGTGCTTGTTCCACTCCTGGTGGCGGTAAACGCCACAGACGGCAGACGTATCACGCTTGTAGGCAATGTCAACTCCGATATGCAAAATAGGTGCAACGCTATCCATCACTTTTTCCCCTCTACCACCTGAAAACGACCAAAAGTGCCGCCGATCTTCTGCTGCGGGCGCATCTCACACACACCCGCCGACCAACCCGCAACATTCACCAGGTTGACGACCTGATTCACCGTCAACGCACCCGACAGATACTCAATGCTCAATTCAGCCTCCCACTCCGGCCAGAAGGCACGATACCGCAAGTCCGCGACACCACTGGCATTCCTGACCGGATCCTCACGCATCGTCGGCTCATGATCACTCTCGATCTCGACATGCTCACGATCATCAGCACATCCCAAAACAAAGAACATCTGCCGAGCCTCAGACATCGACAGACCATCGACAACACGACAGCCATTGACCATAGCCTGCTTGAAAGC
>Ga0208449_1001498_pt1 | contig 12445 bp, 14 predicted proteins | sample MalvireepMed_s17_FD_184247 | JGI IMG/M metagenome (GOLD analysis project Ga0208449, IMG submission 184247) | Marine viral communities from the Global Malaspina Expedition - Malaspina viral metaG DeepMed_s17 (SPAdes) (version 2) | ecosystem: Environmental > Aquatic > Marine > Oceanic | place...
GGAGAACTATCAAAATGAAAACTGTTAATATTAAGGGGAAGGACTATGTTGAGGTCAATGAGAGGATTAAGTATTTTCGGGAAAAACACAAAAGCGGTCGAATCGTTAGTACCTTGCTAGACAACAGCGACGGGCATTGCGTATTTAGGACGGAAATTTACCTGGAGGACTCGTTGGCGGCGACAGGCCACGCCAGGGAGGTCGAGGGCGACGGCATGGTGAATAAGACCAGCTACCTTGAGAACTGCGAAACGTCGGCCATAGGGCGTGCCCTGGGGTGCCTGGGGATTGGTATAGATGCGAGCGTGGCAAGCGCCGAGGAAGTCGGGAATGCCATCGCCCAGCAAGCCGCACCCAGGAAAACAAAAGCAGGGATTTCGACGCTAACGGTTATTCCTCCGCCGTCTTCTCCTGCACCGCCATTGTCGAAGGCGGTTCAGCACGAGCAGAATAAAAAGTGCTTCAAAGAGGCACTTAAAAAAAGAATTAAAAAGTGCGGGTTGCGGGTTCAGCTTACAGATAAAAAAACCGCAACGGCGATATTATTGGACGTTTGCGACGACGCGGAAGTTCTCGGACAATGCCTGGTGGCGGAACTTGACGCGCCGACGAACCTCATGGCAGACGACGCCGCTCAATGGCAAATAATGACAGAGGTTATCACGGGTATGCCCGCGATTGATTTTAAGCGATTAATGGAAGGAACAGGAAATGAATAAGGTTATAATGTTGGGCAATATCGTGCGTGATTTTACTTTGAAATCCTTACCATCAGGAACTCAACTAGCAGAGCCGAGTATCGCCTGCAACCGGGTATGGAAAGACAAGGACGGGAACAAGCAAGAGGACGTTTGTTTTGTTGACTGCAAGGTCTACGGAGACCAGGCAGAGAACATGGTATTGTATTTCGGGAAGGGAAAGCCCGTCCTCATCGAGGGCAGGCTACAACAGGAACAATGGGAGAATAAGGGCGTCCAGCGATCTAAGCACGTTATTGTAATTGACCGATGGGAGTTTGTCGGAGGCAAATCTAGCGAAGAAGAACACGCCGACGCGACGCTTGAGTCCACCCTGGAAACAGACAATGAGGAGGTGCCGTTCTGATGACGCAAGGCGAAAGAATATTGCAATATCTGCAATGGGGCCATGCGATTACACCGCTGGAAGCTGCGAGGCCTCCGTTTAATTGTATGCGGTTGGCGGCGAGGATTAACGATCTTCGCAACAAAGGACACACGATTCACAGTGAGACCGTGAACAATAACGGAAAATCTTATGCTCGGTACACTCTAATAAAGCCGGGGAAATTGTTTTAAACTTATTATTGGCAGGGAGGCCGCCAGATGGAATGGTTCAAAATGTACCCGTCTAAGTACCTGGAGTCCGAGAACGTCCACGAAATGAGCCACTCGGAGGAGGTGGCGTATTTTCGATTGATCCTTAAGCTGTACGACAAAGGGGGTAAAGTCGAGGAAAATTTGACCAAATTATGCCGAACTTTTCGCATAAAAACGACCAAAAGATGTTCAAAAGTCTGGGAAAATATAAAATTTTTATTCCAGGTTTCCGACGGAATGATAAGCCACCCGCAGGTCACTATACAGCTACAACGCATTGAGAGCGAAAGACTTAGGAAGTCTGAGGGGGGGCGAAGGGGTGGCTTGAAAGGGCAAGGTATGCCAAAGGATACCTTAAGCAATAAAGAACTAAGAACTAAGAATACAGAAGACAGAACTAAAGAAGAGGATTTTTCTCTCCCTGTTTATGAGTTTCACGACGAGACAGAGAGAGTTGTAGATGCCTGGCTTGAGGCGGCAGGACTGACGACTGCCCACTGCCAGGAACACAAGCGTCAGCAGATAGATGCAGCCGTCCGCGTTCATGGGGCGGACAGGGTTGAGAAGGCATTGACGGCGAAGCGAGTAGTACACCCTGGGTTTGTGCTGTCCTCACTTGACAAGGGCTCGGCTGATGGATATGACGGCAAATATGACAAAAACGGAAATGCCACGTCGCCTGACCCGAAACCTATATGCGATTACGAAGGCTGCAAGTACCCGGCAACGTATCACCAGAAAAATGGGGTCAGGCGATGTGGCGCCCATCTGCCTAGCTTGATGGGAGTATGATGAGTAAATATCACAATATTCGGTCGGGCGGCTACGATTCCAATCTGGAGCGGGAATATGGCCACAAGCTGGACCTCCTGGTCAAGACTGGCGCCGTGATTGAATATCTCCACCACCCGCCAAGCGTTAAGCTCTGCAACGGCACGATAACGTGGGCGATTGATTATTGGGTACGATTAAGAGACGGCGAGGAGGTTTACGTCGAGGTCAAAGGTATGCCGACGCGGGAGTTTCGATTGAAGTGGAAGTTGTACCAGTGGCTCCGGGGCTATTGGGATTCCGACCTGCTGCCGGTAATTATTGTGCAGCAGGGCGGCAAGATATATGACAGCGTAGGTGCCGATTTGATACTAAGGAAGAAGATACTGTGACATGGTTAGTGATACCCGAAAACTCAGATGCCTCGACCTGTTCTCAGGAATCGGGGGAATATCCGTCGCCCTCCAACCCTGGTGCGAAACTATCTGTTATTGTGAAATCGACCCATACGCCACCGGGGTTCTCATCAAAAACATGGCAGAAGGTAACATCGACGTTGCGCCAATCTGGAGTGACGTTACGACTTTTGGACAATCCGAAATTGACCAAGTCGGACCCATTGACATTATCTGCGGCGGTTTCCCCTGCCAGGACGTCAGCGTCGCAGGCAAGGGGGCAGGGTTGGCAGGAGAGCGAAGCGGGCTGTTCTTTGAAATTATCCGACTCATTCGCTTGGCTCGACCCCGATTCGTCTTCCTGGAAAACGTATCAGCGTTGCTTACTAGAGGCTTGGATACCGTACTCAAAGAGCTTTCCGAAAGCGGGTACGATGCGGAATGGCAAGTGTTGGGAGCGGACGATGTTGGGGCCAATCATAGAAGGAAGCGTGTCTGGATATTGGCGGACTCCCAGCGGAAGCGATGGAGAGGGCGGGGTTATGGAGATGCGGGAGGGTGCGACGGGACGGTACAAATTGCGAGACCACGTGCAGACAATCAACCAGAAATTCTGGCCTACGCCAATGAGCAGGGATTACAGATCGGGAATAAAGAATCGGGTGGGGCGAATGGAAGGACCAGACGGACTAAACGATTTTGTAGTAATGTTTTCGACACCGAGAGCGTCAGATTGGAAGGGCAGCGGCCCGGTAGGGAGCAAGAGTCATACGCACATGAAGGACAGGCAGTATTTATGCGCAACGGCGAAGGAAGCGGACCAGCCCACTGGGCAACTGAACCCGCAGTGGGTAGATTGGCTAATGGGCTACCCTTTAGAGTGGACCGCCTTAAATGCCTAGGAAATTCGGTCGTTCCGCTATGTGCGAGGACGGCGTTTGAAATGTTAATAAACAGAAAGGGATTCTTGTGAAAAAATGCATAATATTGTCGGTTGTGTTGTTTGTTTTGGGCTGCAACGCGAAAACACTGCACCAGGGGACGGCAGGAGGCGACGCAGAGGGGAAAACGGTCACGTCTGACCACCTGGCGACCCTTCCTGCGGTAATGATTGACGGATTTGAGGATCAAACGGACTACGGCGCTGGATTCCAGGTTGACGAACTTGATGCTTTACAGCAGACGGTTACGGCTGTGGCACCCCTGGCGGTCGCGCTTGGCGGGCCGGCTGGTGGCGCTGTGGTAGGCGTTGCGCTGACTGCCCTGGGGCTGGCGAGACGGCACCGACGGGTGTTCGCTGACGCGAAAGGGTTCTTGCAAGTGGTTCGGGGTATTGGCAAAACCACCAGCGGCGGCAAGGTATCCGAGGTCAACGCTGCTCTGTCGGCTAATCTTAAAGAGGCCACCGACGAACACGTAAAAGCGAGGATTAAAGAGTTGACGACATAACTGACTTTTTTCGGGACCGCCCTGCAACGAACACGAACTGGCGACCCTAAGCTCATGAAAGGCTTGGGAAATGTTGCGGGCGGTCTTTTTTTGATATAAGGAGCGCATACGTTGCCTATACGTTGCCTATACGTTGCTTATAACCAGTTTTTTTGATTTTTTTTTATTTTGTTGGTTGACGAAGGGGGTTTGGCTGTCATAATTCGCCCGAAAGGGTTATATGATAGCCAAAAATCAGGTCAAAATAGAGAACGTAACGCTGTCTGACCTTAGGCCATTTGGGGGTAATCCACGGAAAATCTCCGACGAGGATATGGTCAAGTTGCGCCGGTCTATCCGGGACTTCGGGTTTATTGACCCGGTTATCGCGAGAAAATCGGACAACCTGGTTATTGGTGGGCACCAGCGGGTCCAGGCGGCTAAGCTGGAAGGTATGGACACGGCGCCGGTGGTTTATGTGGAGTTTGACGACGCGAAGGCGTCTTTACTAAATATTGCTCTGAATAAAATAAGCGGAGAATGGGATTGGCCCAAGCTCGGAGACTTATTTCAGGAACTTGACGATGGGGAGGTGGACCTGGCGGTCAGCGGGTTTGACGAGTGGGAGGTCGAGGAGTTATTAAACGGCCTCGATATGGCAAGGGGGTCGCTTCCTGAAAGGTATGGGAAAGATTCGGGTTCTGGGTCTCTTACTTCTCGTTATCTCGTCCCACCTTTGTCGGTCCTGGACGCTCGACAGGGGTATTGGCTTGAGAGAAAAAGGCACTGGAACGAAAAAATAAATGACAGGGGACAGGCAAGGGGTGATGCGAACCTGACCGCTTCCTCGCCAGTGATGGACGCGTCGCGTGCCTGCCCAGTTAGTGTCCTAGACCCGGTAGTCGCGGAGATATGCCTGCGATGGTTCTCTCCGGGCGAGGGGACCAGGGTGTTCGATTGCTTCGCTGGAGATACCGCGTTCGGGTTTGTGGCCGCTTCACTTGGGTTCCAGTTTAGCGGGACGGAATTGAGACAGGAACAGGTTGATTTCAATCGTAAAATGTGCCGTAGAAACGGACTTAGTGTAAATTATATTTGTGATGACGGTCAGAATATCGGAAAACACCTCAAGCCAGGGTCGCAGGACTTTTTCTTTTCCTGTCCTCCGTATTTCGACCTTGAGGTTTATAGCGACAAACCAAACGATGCGAGCAACCAGGAGGACTTCCCCTCCTTTATGAAAATAGTAGATAACGCATTGTCCCGGTCGATGGAATGCCTGGCAGAAAACAGGTTTGCGGCTATTTTGTGTAGCGAGGTCCGGGACAAGCGGCAAGGCAACTCATACGGCGGGTTCTTAAGCGCTATTAAGGAAAGTATGGCGAAGGCGGGAATGTTGTTTTACAACGATATGGTACTGATCGACCCACTTGGTACGTCGATTTTAAGGGTTAAGAACCACATGAGGAACCGAAAGGTGGTCCGAGCGCACCAGAACTTGCTGGTGTTTTACAAAGGGGATATGACGAAAATACAGGACAATTTTCCCATAATAACTGACGAGACTTTCGATAATGAAGGCGAAGATATGGAATAAATCACTGTGGCTTTCGCGGGATTATAAGAACGCGGGAGAGGCACAGGCGTTTTCGCAACTGCTGAAAGATAGCGGGTTTACTATTCTTCGGTTTGTAGACTGGAAATTCCTGCCGTTTGGGTATACGGCCTTGTGGTTGTTGGCGGAGTCGCATTTCGCCCTTCATTCGTTCCCAGAGGAGGAAAAGGTTTACGTAGAGCTAAGTAGTTGTAACGCAGAGTATTACGAGAGGGCGGCGGCATTGTTAGACCAGTTAGAACAGGCGGTGGCGGTATGATTGCGGAGCCTGACGAAACCACTGCCAAACAGAGAAAATTGCCTCGCGGCAAACACCCCAACAGCCTGAAGAACCTGAAGAAGTTTAAGCGGGGCGTGAGTGGGAACCCGGCAGGGCCGCCAACACAAAAGATGCACCTCTGGCGGCACATACAGAATTACGCCGCGATGGACCCGAAGCAGTTGAGAGGTTTGGATCTTGAGGGGTTGTCGATGGCTCAACTAACCGCCAGGGGGTATGTTTTGGCAATGACTAAAGGCGATTGGCAGCGGATCAAGGAAGCCCTGGACAGGGACGACGGTCGCCCGTCCGAACACGTTGAAGTTGACCAAGAGACTCGGATTGTTATCGAGCGAATATGAAAACCAAAAAAATACAAGTGGTCGGCAAAGTGTATGATTACCTGGCGAACAGCGAATTCCGGGTGAATCTGCTGTATGGGTCTGCCGGGAGTTCGAAGTCCTGGCAAGTAGCTATATTTCTGCTGGTTGAGAAGTTCCTCTCTGAGCAGAACATCCGTATCTTGGTTTGCCGTAAAACCCTTCCCTCGCTGCGTAAGTCGGCCTACCAACTCATGATGGACAGGTTGGCGGCGTTAGGTGTTAAGGCCAAAAACAATAAGACCGATATGACGTTATCATTCGGCTCAAATAAAATTATGTTCGTATCGCTTGACGATGTGGAGAAGCTCAAATCTATCGAGGGCATCAACTACGTCTGGGTCGAAGAGGCGACCGAGATTACACAGGCCGATTATCTTCAGATCAATCTGAGGTGCCGGGGCCATAACTCTAACGGACCGAATGCTTTGTATTTTACGTTTAACCCAATAGACATAAACCACTTCTTTAAGCCGCTGACCGATATGCCGCCCGATAACGTTGGAGTTCTGCATACAACCTACCACGACAATCAGTTTCTCGACGACGCGTATGTTGCCGAGATTGAGGGCCTGATAGACCAGGACGAAACATACTATAAGATTTACGCCCTGGGACAGTGGGCCGCTCACAAAGGGCTTATTTACAGCGGGTGGACAAGTGTTAAGGCCGACCGATGGCCCGACAGATTCGACGAGGTGGGGTATGGAATCGACTTTGGGTTCAATAACGCTACGGCTATTGTGGAGGTTGGGACCCTGGATAATGAGCTATATTTCAGGGAAATAGTCTACGATCACGGCCTGACGAACACCGAACTGATTGCACGTATGGACTCCCTGGAACTGGATCAGGGGGCGGAAATGGTTGCCGATTGTGCCGAACCTGACCGTATCGAGGAAATATACCAGGCGGGCTATAATATCCACCCAGCGGATAAGGGGCCGGGGTCGGTGCAATATGGCATCGACGTTATTAAGTCGCGAAAATGCCATTATCACGAAGACAGCGCAAACCTGTACAAAGAATACGTAAGTTATAAATGGCGAGAGGATAAAGAGGGGCGGGTATTCGACGAGCCGGTGAAGTTCAACGACCACGGCATGGACGCGATCCGCTACAAGGTCGCCTCCTCCGATAACGTGCCACAGGTGGTGCTGATGGGAGGCCGAGAGAGAGCCGAGCCGTCCAGCGACCTAACATTGACTTACGGAGACCTTTACGGAGCGTGGGAAGATTAATTAAGGGTATTATCATGAAGGCTAATATTGCAAGTGTATCAAACGGCTTTGTGACCATTTGGTTTGAGAGCGACACCGGGGCTGTCTGTGGCCCTGGAGATGTGACCGCCGAACTCGCCGCGAGTGTTGCCGAGTCGTTTAACTCCAGGCCAGAACCCACAAAAAAGGCCTCAAAAAAGACCTCAAAAAAGAAGGTTAAATGATGGGGGTATTAACTGCCATTCGCGACCGCTTGTCGTGGGCTGGCGAGTCTAAGGCGGCGAACCTGGCACGCGAGGCCCAGGCGCTTATCGCGGCTATTACGCCAAAGTTTCAGTTGCGAGACTTCGATTCCCAGGATCGGGACTACCTCAGATACGTTCAGCAGTATAACGGGTGGGTTTATGCCTGTGCCTCAAAGAACGCGTCCAGTGTGGCACAGATACCTCTGCGATTGTATTCTGCACCAACAGCAGCGAGGCAGATGCGTGATAAGGTCGCCTGGCGAGCGATAGATAGGCGGCACAAACAGTATCTGATGACTAAGTCGCACCTGGGGCCGCTGCTCAATAACGCGGCGGACGTGGTGGAGATTATTGACCACCCGTTCCTGAACCTCATTAGAGAGGTCAACCCACAATATAACGGCTTCGAGTTGGTCGAGCTTATGGAATTGTCCCTGGAGCTTACCGGCAACGCTTACTGGTATGTCGTTTTGCAAAACGGCGTCCCGTCCGAGATATGGCCCTTGCAGAGCCAGTGGGTTAATATCAAGCGGGATTTATTAAAGGGGATCAAGGCCTACGCTTACGGCAAGGAGGAAGCTGACATACAACAGCTTGAGCCTGAACTGGTGGCCCATTTCCGATTCCCCAACCCTAAAGACTACTTTTACGGACTCGGACCGCTTGAGGCGGCACAGTTGCCGGTTACGCTGAATAATAAGTTCGATATATTCGAGAACTCCATACTGGACAACAACGCGGTAATGCCGTTTGTTTTCAGCACGCCGCAAAACCTCAATCAGGCGGCTATCGAGCGGTTGCGTGAGGACGTCAATAAGGTTCACCGCGGATTCAAGAAGGCGGGCAAGTTCGGACTGTTCACCGGCGGCCTGGAGCCGAAGAGCATGGCGGCAAACCCGAAGGACATAAACTACACCGACGGACACCGAATCACCAAAGAGAAGATCGCCGCCATATTCGGTGTTCCGCTTTCCCTGCTGACTACCGAGGACGTAAACAAGAGCAACGCCGTTGAGGGAAATGTGGCGTATATGCGGCACACGATCAACCCTCGGCTCAAGCGAATTGAACAGACAATCAACCAGGACATTATGCCGTTTTATGACGACCGCATATTTGTGGCGTTTGATAATCCTGTCCCAGAGGACAAAGAGTTCATGTTAACCGAGGCGGACACCCGCCTGAATAATTACAGTATGACAATTAATGAGTATCGAGAGCGAATGGGCGAGGACGAGGTTGAGTGGGGCGGGGAACCGCTGGTGACGGGCCAGGTCCACCCACTGAGCGAGACCCCTGAACCGATGGCTCCGCCGGCGGTCGAAGAACCCGAAGTCGAAGAACCCGAAGACGCCGAGGAGCGGCACGTTCACTCACATGAGTATAAAATTGCGAACCCAATCGTACACGCCGCGGTCGAGGCCGACATGAAACGGTGGCTTCGCGTACAGTCAACGGCGATTATTAAGGCGACCGATGATATTGTCCTGACCGACCCTAACGTGATCGACGTGTTTGTCCCCTGGTCTGATATTAAGCGCGACGGCGTGGAGACTGTCGGTGCGGGGCTTCACAGGCAGTTTAACGACGGGGCGGTCGAAGGTGCCAAACGATTACGGCGTTCTGGGATTGAATCGGAATGGAACGTCAGGAACGACCAGGCTATTAATTACGCCAGTCAGTTCGCGGCAGAGCGTGTGACATTGATAACCGACGAGACCCGCCAGGCACTTAAGAAGCTGGTCGCTGACAGTATCCGGGACGGCGAGACAACCGACATTCTTAAGAAGCGGATATTACATATGGGCGTGGGGCTGAACCAGCGGCAGATTAACGCCCAGGCGACATTACGTAAGAAGTTGGAAGGCTCGCCGGTCAATGTTATCGAGGGCCACATTACCACCTTGAGAAATAAACAAATAAACTATCGGGCCGAGATGATCGCCCGAACAGAAATGAGTAAGGCGTGGGCACAGGGGAATATGGCAAGCTACCGGGAGTCGGGCCTGGAGGAGAAGGAGTTCTCCGCCTTCGACGATGCCTGCCCAATCTGCGGTCCGATTGACGGTAAGATATTCAAAATGCAGGACCACTCCGTTGATATTCCTGTCCACCCGAACTGCCGGTGCGATTGGCTACCAGTAATAAATTTCTGAACAAGGACACAAGATATGGAACAATACAGCGAGATTAAACACCTGTCGTTTGCCAATGCCTGTAACAAATTTACGGTCCAGAATGGCGAGCGAGAGTTTGTGGCGACTATTACCACCGACCAGGTGGACCGAGACGGAGATCGAGTTGACCCAGCAGGTATTGACCTGGCGAATTTCAAAACTAATCCTGTTATTTTATTCAACCACGACCGATTTGAGCTTCCTATCGGTAAGGCCTCCTGGATCAAACGGTTCAGTGGCGACGAGGGTAATGGTATCGTGGCTAAGGGGGTAATTTCCGAGAAGACCGAAAAGGCAAACGACGTCTTCAACCTGATGCAGGAGGGGATTTTATCTAAGGTCTCCATCGGGTTCGGGGTCAAGCAGATGCGCGAACCGACCGAGGACGAGACGAAATCCTCCCCGGATTTACGGCGGGTGATAACGAAAAGTGAACTGTTTGAGTTCTCGGTGGTCGGGCTGCCGTCGAATACGGGTGCGAACATCGAGGCGGTATCGAAGGTTCCCGCGTGGTTGCGGGGTGCCGTGCTGGAGGACGAGGATTTGATCGACCCCGCGGTAGACCTGGCGGACATGGCGGTGCCTGTCAAGCTATATGACCCTGTGGCCCTGGAGACGCTGGTTCAGTTGACCGACGCACCCATGTCTCGTGAGGAAATCGCTGCCCAGGCTACCAAGGACGGAATCGAACTATATGAGGTGAGAGTATTAGGGCGTGTAACCTGATGGCGCTGCTGGAATTGTCGTTGACAACCGGGATTCTTCGTGATGCCCTGGCCCAACGGTTACGACAGGCCAGGCAATCAGATTGGTAAATATTAATTTTAATGAAAAGGAATTGTCTGATGGATAAAACAGAAATCAGAGTGATTGCCGAGGGTGGTTGGTCCTATGCCGGGAAAAACCACGAATGCGGCAAACGGTTCCACATCGACAACGACCAGGTTGCTAACCTCCAGAAGTATCTGGACGATCAGGTGATTGAGGTAGTCGTGCCGACTCGTGTAGTTGACGAGCAGGACCGCACCAAGATCATAACGCAAACGGTCGATCAGGTCATGACGAAGCTCGGAAAGGCGGACAAATCCGCTGGTATCCGTGTGACCGACCTGTACGATGCGGACCCCGAATACGTCGATAAAGGCGGATTCTCTAGTTTTAGCGACTACGCTAAACAGATTTATTTGAAGGACGCGAAGGGCAACGTAACCGATACCATGAAAAAATGGTTATCGGCAGATAAGGCCGCGACGTCAATGGGCGAAGCGATTGACAGCGAGGGCGGCGTACTCGCTCCCGCGGCTTTCAGTCGTCAACTACTTACCACGCCTGTCGAACAGGCGATTGTTCGGCCTCGCGCTCAGTTTGTCCCGGTCGAGACAAACAGCGTCGAAATCCCTGCTATTGACGCGTCCAGTCACGCGAGCAATCTGTACGGCGGCGTCTTGGCTTATTGGGTCGATGAGGGTACAGCGGGTACCGCCTCTAAGCCGACATTCGGCAAAATAACCCTCAAGCTGAACAAGATGCTGGTCCTGGCTTATGTGACCTCTGAGTTGCTTGAGGACAGCGTTATCTCACTGGAAACGCTATTACCGACCCTCATGGGAAATGCGATTGCATACCAGGAGGACGACAAGTTCCTGAACGGCAACGGCGCCGGGGTTCCACTAGGAATCTACAACTCTCCTGCTAAAGTGACCGTCGCTAAGGAATCCGGGCAGGCTGCGACAACTATCGTGACCAACAACATCACGAAGATGTACAGCAGAATGCACCCGGCATCTATAAATAGCAGCGTCTGGGTATGCCATAACGACACCTTCCCCGAACTGGCGAACCTTACGATTGCTGTCGGTTCTGGCGGTAGCGTAGTTGGCGTCCTGCGAGAGCAAGTTTTGCAAGGCGTGCCAGTATTTACGTTATTGGGTCGCCCGGTAATCTTCACTGAGAAGGCCGCGACGCTTGGCAGCGAGAACGACATCGCCCTGGTCGATTTTGGTCAGTACCTGATCGGCGGCAAGAGCGGCGGCAATGTGGTCAATACGTCGATTCACCTGAAGTTCGATCAGGACGAGACGGCGTTTAAGATTCGGCTTAGAACCGATGGGCAGTGCTGGTGGAAATCTGCTTTAACCCCGAAGAATGGTAGCAATACAGTCAGTCCGATTGTAACTGTTGCTGTTCGTTCGTAAGAAAGGCGGTAATAACAATGAGAGTTACTAATGAAAACGTGATTATTGTAGAAGGCATTGAGCCGCTTAACATTACGGGTTCCGCTAAAGATGGCAACTATGCCTCTTTGAAGCACGCAGGCCATGTTACCATCGTCATTCAAACTGGCGCTTGGGCCGGTGGCACGAGTGCCGTCACTTTGAATCAGGCGACGGCAGTTGCTGGAACCAGCGAGAAGGCGTTGGCTTTCTCGTATATGTGGACGAATGACGGTGCGGCAGGCGCAACGGCCTTGACCAAAACGGCTGTCACGTCTAACACGTTCAACCTGGATACGGCGAACTCGATGTATGTAATCGAGATTGATACTGACACTTTAGATGTGGACAGCGGTTTCGACTGCGTTCAGTTGGCACTGGCGACTCCCGGTTCCAACAATGATT
>Ga0208449_1001500_pt1 | contig 12434 bp, 7 predicted proteins | sample MalvireepMed_s17_FD_184247 | JGI IMG/M metagenome (GOLD analysis project Ga0208449, IMG submission 184247) | Marine viral communities from the Global Malaspina Expedition - Malaspina viral metaG DeepMed_s17 (SPAdes) (version 2) | ecosystem: Environmental > Aquatic > Marine > Oceanic | place...
CACAAGATCAGACAGTCTCAATGGATATCTGTCGGCATCTGAGAGGCTAGGATCGAGCATAAACTGTAGGGCAAACCCTGTTCTTCCGTAGGAAGCCTCTCGCTCCATTAGGTCTTCTGAGTCAAACCTCTTGGGGTCTGTGGGCTGTCCTTGGAGTTCGGTGTCTTCTTCGATCTCTTCGTGTATTTTTGGGGACAAAAAGTCTCCATAACCCCGCCTTTGTTTCTTGCTGGGGTATCTAGCAGGCCATATCAGGGTCTTGAAGCCCCTCTCTGGTAGTGCTGCGTAGATGCTGGACTCCGTCTGGGGAGTGCCAAGGAAGACTATGTTCCCATCGGGCTTCAATACAGCATCGAATTCCTTGATTCCTTCACTTAACTTGTCCCTCATTGTCTGAGTAGCAGAGTTATTCAGAGATTCTACGTCATCAGCCACTATGAGATCAGCACGAGAACCTGTTATTTGACTGGTTATTCCCTTCGATACGACTGAAGGGGCATGAGATGCTGGTGCTGGTCCCACATCAAAGGCGATTTTACTGTTCCTCTGAGATTCCAAAGGTTTAAGGTGTCTCAGTATAGGCATTTCGTTGATTAGACGCAGTGTGAAGGTACTGAAGTCATCTGACCGTTGTTTTGAAGCAGATACCACGAGAATGTTCTTACTGGGGTCTAGCAGCAACTGGTGACACACATACGCTGAGGTGATCCATGACTTACCCACGCCTCTGAAGGCCTGTACTACACGTCTCTTTGGTCCGTTCTGGATGTACTCTGCTATATCGTACTGAATAGGAGTAGGATCAGGTAGATTCAGGTGCTTCCAAGCAATATACAGAAAGTTACGGAAATCTTGGAGTTGATTATCCACCACCAGAGCCTCTACTAGATAGTCCGCCCAGAGTGCCGCCTCTCCTCCTGCGTGCCAACCCTGTATTCCCTCCGCCATAAGGAGTTAAACCTGTTACACCTCCGGCTGCTTCTTGACCCCCCTGCTGCATCCGTAGCATCTCCAGCATCCTTTGTCGTCTACGGGCTTCCCAATAGTCTTCGATGACTGGGAATTTCTTTTGATCGTCAGGTCTTCCTACAGCGTCCGCAGTCTCGCTGGTTCTCTCAGGGTTATCTATGGCTTCTGCGTCCACAGGAGCAGGTCTCTGAGGAGCCTGACCCGTCTCGGTGTTCGGTGAAATAGTCATTGGTACACACATTAGGCACTCTCCAGTTCTATCTTAAAGGGTAATGATTCCGCTAGTTTGCCCAGTGCGTCATTCTGTTCTGGGGTAGCATCTATTCCATTGTCTTTGAGGAAACCACGGGCTACATTGAGTTCAGCAGCATTGGCTTCCCCTGACATCACTCTACGTAGCAATTCTTCTGCTACGGCTCTGTGTAAGTTTGAGAGAGTTTCTTCTTTGTTCATGTTGAATTCCTAAATATCCAAGAGACAGCAAAGGATGCCAAGCCGCCCACGGCAGCCGCTGCACCCATCAGTGCTGATTTTCCTTGTTCTAAAGTTCGCATTCGTTTATCAAGCCTCCCTAACTCTTCGTTGTGGTGCTGTTGCATACTGATTAAGGACTCTACTTTACCTTCTAGGCGGCCCAGTGCGATGAGAATATTCTTTGTATCTTCCATTATTACCCTTAATCTCTTGCTCTGTAGTGACCCGTTATGAAGAACATTACATCTGTACTTGCTGCTATGTCATTATCATCCAAGTGTCCCATTGAAGCCGAGGTATTTTGTGGTCCATGACGGAGTGCTATAGTTGTAACACCTGGATCAAGAATTGGGACTACGGAAGGATTGTTGTCTATCCCCACAGCATCAGAAGCCGTGAACAACAATGTGCTATAGTTATAGGCATCAGCATGAGAAGCCACTGGAAGGCTTTCTACAGTAACATTTCCCGTATTGGAGCCTCTGTTGGCTCTGCAAGCCATGTTGAAGAAGACTCTATCGCCTACCCGCGTAAACCAGCCTCTACTAGCATCTGTTCCGCCTGAAAGAGAGCCATCGGTTGCTGCGTTTCCTACAGTATTCGCAATAGTAATAGCATTTCCGTCTGTTCCTGAAGCATCTGCTGTTAGTGTGATTTTGGTAGACCCACTAAGAGTTGCGGTAACTCCAGGCACTCCTGTATTCACGCCGGTATTTGCACTAGCAAATGCGTGATTGTAGGTTCCCCCTGATCCGAAGAATCCGTTAATAGCGTCTACGGCGGTCTCTGCTAAAGTCCCTGCACTAGGTCCAGAACTACATCCAATCGCTGTTGTGGTAGAAGTTGTAGAAGCAGACCCCGTAGCATCCACGCCCTCAGTAAGTATGGTGTAACTCACCAAGCCTACTGTAATACTATATGAATCGTTAATAGTAAATCCAGCGTAATCTATTGCATCCACATAGGTAGCCGTTGCTTCTGCAATGCCCACGTCAGTAGTCCCTACTTTTACTACAGGGGTGAACGTGCCTTCTACTGCGATATCAGGAATATCAATTAACGCACCTGGAATCTTTCCAGAAGAGTCTAATTTAAGGATTTTATCGACATTGGCTGCTGATGTAGATACGACAGCCTTATCTGTCATGTCGTCAGCACTCACCATTGCCAGGTCTAGTTTCGTAGTCATTTTTTAAGTTTCCTTTTTAGATTTATGTATCGGTTCGGACATGGGTAGGAGTCACCAATACCCCACTGTAAACACGCACCTCAAGTGTAGAGAATGAATATGATCCTGAAGCAGTATAGTCCTCTTCTATTACAAGTTTACCTGAGTTGTGTGGGGCTGTGGGTCCATTTGGTGCAGTGTCTGGATCATGGGAAAGCGAAAGTTTTGTAGTCATTGCACCTGTCGCTCCAATTCCTGCAATTTCACCCGTCCAACTAGGCAAGTCATTGCTCGTTCCTTGCGATCCTGTTTCGTTGGTTACGCTTCCTGAAAGTATGTCAAGGTGGTGGTTATGGTGGCTATTATTCCAGAAGGCTTTGAAGTACAGATTGTTTTGCCCACTATTCGTCTGGTGTTGTGTAAAGATTATCTCAGCACTGAAATACGAAGGACAAGTAAGTGTTGTTGTCAATTTATCTAAGGTTGCTATATCACCTTTATCCCATTTGTAATGATATTCTTTATAGGCAGGTGTTGAGAGAACCAAGCCTCCTATCGAGGGGACGGAATTATCGCCTTCCATCTCTACGACACCACTGAAAGTAGAATTTCCATTGGTTACATCAAAGTCTCCTTCGACAACTTTTGTATATCCTCGTAGGTAGTTGCTACCATTAGTTGTCGTTATGTAATTTAAGGTGCTTGGTAGATACCGCATGGTAGGACCCGAACTGCTTATACTAAACGATCCTGTATTGGTTGCATGCGTAAGACCGTTACTGCTTCCCCCGTCGATCACGAAGTTCCCCGCATTAACCTCCAAGTCTCCTACTACGAGTACCTTGTCGCTCTGCGTTTGGATAGAATGAGACGGATTAAACTGCATCAGCGGTCCGTCAGCATTAAACTTAATTAGTTTCTCGCCCCCAAGGTTACTCTCAATTATGCCCGTCCCTGATGTCAGTACGATTTTCCCGCCAGGGAAAAAGTCTCCAGCCGTAGTAACGTCCCCATTCCACCTAATATCGACCATATTATCCCAACTCGTATCCTCAAGATTCCTTCTTGACATTAAGAATCCGATGTTGGAATTTCCCACGTCGTTCTTCGCACTCAATAACACCTCAGAGCCGCTTGTGTTGGTCCCGTGGCGAGATCGTATTTGTATTCCCGCTGCATTGCTCCCCTGCGAGTATTTCCCCACCCTTATCATTTCTCTTTCTATCCCTGTATAGTTTAGGGCACCCGATCCTACCCGAAACTCCCCATCACTATTTATCCTAGAAAGATAACTTCCACCTTCGTCCTGCCACTCTTGGAGATTGGCTGATGTAGTTTCTGACTTTCTACGGACTTGCAGAGCAACCGTGGTGTCCAGTGCGTTTACGTAGGGCTGTGAGACGACGTTTCTAGATGCCCCGAAGTTTCTAACGGCTATAGCCACTCCGTCAGGGATTGCGGGGTCTGCACCACCAACAAGAGTCAGTGTGTAATTCTCGCCTGACACAGAAACCACGTAAGTCGCTGGAGACTGGATGACTCCACCTACCTCCACTAGATACATGTTGTCTACTTCTGAGGAGGGTACAGGGGATGCCAGTGTGTACACTCGATCAGACCCTACCTCATCGTCTCCTGTAGTGAACGCCCAGTATTGTGGGTCCGTGGCTCCAAATGCTGTGCCATAGATTTGTAGGTTGTCTACGTACTCTTTGGTGACTACTTCGTCATCATTCACTGGTAGGGCTACGTTCTTTATTTGGGTAGCCACGCCACCTACCAGACCTGCTGCGGCATCCAGTTTACCATCTGTATCAAGCGTGATTTGTCCAGGGCCTCGCTCTTGGATTCCATATAGCAACTGTTTGTGCTGAGTGTTTAGATCGCTGGCTTTGAGAACACTACCGTCTGTGAAGGTTCTCTCAAGTTCTGAGGTAGGAGTAGTACGAGTGATCCGTACCATATCTGTGGCTGCTAAGACGGAATACTCATCAATTTCATCGAAGTCTAGAGTTATCTTGAGTGAACCAGTAGTGTCTACGGTGAACTGCTCAGCGGTAAGGACAGTTTGGATTAGGGTCGTCCCATTGGTGATTATGACACCAAGGTGGTCCGTAGAGGAGTAGTTGAGTGTGAGGTTGTCGAAGATTCCATCGGTCTGCGTTAGAGCAACTACCTCGCCTCCTACGTCCACTCCAAAATCAATATAACTGTCTGCCATTTTTTAGTTTCCTTTTATTTATAGAGCCGACGTATATGCCAAGATTTCCCACTGAATCTCTGCGTATTTATCGCCGTTGTAACTGCTGTGCATGTTTATGAGAGCAGAATTATCATTTTTCGTGACGAAGTTGACTTTTATGGGGTCAATCAGGAGGTCTTGCGAGCCACCGCTGGCCTTATTCAGTATTCTAACTTTTACTTCATAATTTGCGGCACCAATGTCAGCCAGATTTCCTGAAAAAGTCAAAGTTATGTCGTCGGTGTTGTTGGTGGTTACAGTTACGTCGCCATCATCAATGTGCCAATAAGGGGTGTAGGTATCAACTCTGTCATTGCTATCCACTTTGATTCTTGCTCCCCCAGTTGCCATAAGAGCAAATGTTCCTACCTTTGGCGCAAGTTCATCCACATAACCCTTAGTAGCCGCATCCGTAGCGTCTGTGGGTTCTGCCATGTTCTTGATTTGACAGTCGCTCCCGCTAGGTGTTGTCGCCTGAGTGAAACCTAAGTCAAGGTATCCGTTCTCTCTAATAGCCAAAAGTCCAGTGCAATATACGGAATCACTTTTTGCTAATATGGAGTGATCGTTATTATAATAAAGGGATGGACCGCTTCCTGTCAACCACCCAACTGATCCAGTATACTCAGAAGACTTAATCAATCCCTCCCCTTTAAGCGTAATGATTCCACTGCTTGATTCGGGACTCACGATAATTCCGCCGTCTACTGTGAGGTCTCCTTCGGAAGTCTCTAGGGGTCCTTTTACGTATGTCTTATCACTGCGCACACTAAGATAGCGGTCAGTGCTATATTGCATGACAGGACCGCTTGTATGAAAGTAGATTACACCAGGATTTGTGGCTTCATTTGTAGACCTGATTCCCGGACTGCCCTCCGTGGGGGGTATTCGTATTGAGTCAGCGGTAAGTTGTCCAGCCGCCGTAATGGCTCCCCCCACCGTGGTTTTGAATACTAACTCTGTCCCATGATATTGGGCAATACATGAAGAAGCCGGGTTTGCTCCTGACTTTCCCGAAATACGAATACGCGAGAATTGGTTGGCGGCATCGTCGCTTTCATATCTTCCTAGATGAATACCTGCCGTGTTCGCGGCTGTAAAGTTTCCTATTTCGATTCCTAGTCCTGTTACCTGTGTATCGCTGTCGTCGTGAGTTCCATCTAACGCCCAGCCACTAGAAATTAAGATGTTGGGATCGTCAATACCGCCCTTGCCTATTCGGAGAGACCCCACATTATTAAAGTAAGCAAGAGTATCTCCACTTTCATCTTGCCACTCTTGAAGAGGTCCTTCTGTACTCGCACTGAGCCTTCGCACTTGCAAAGCCACGGTTGTAGTAAGATCGTCTGCGTGTTGATACGGCTGCGATATGACGTTTCTGGAGGCTCCAAAGTTTCTTACAATGATCTCTACGCCATCATCTTCAATATTTGTAGCACCCCCAACAAGCGTTAAGTAGTACACTCCCGAAACGAGAGTTACTGTATAAGTTTCGGGGTCTTGTAGAACACCTCCTGCCTCAACAAGAAACATGTTTGATGAGGTAGTCGCTGGGTCAGGGGTGGCTAAAGTATACACTCGATTAGCAGGCGTGGTGTCAGAAATATCAGCCTCTGCTGTTGTAAACGTCCAATACTGAGGGTCCCCCGCACCAAAGGCCGATCCATAGACAGCGGCGGAATCTACATACCCTTTTGTTGCTACTTCATTGTCGAAGTCAGGGCGTGCTACATTCTTGATCTGTGTGGCTACTCCAGCGAGATTAGAAGCAGCATCCAGTTTACCATCGGTGTCTATGGTAATGTCACCCTTGCCTCGCTCTTGGATACCCAGTAACAACTGCTTGTTCTGCGTATTGATATCGCTGGCTTTAAGGACGGAGCCGTCTACGAAGGTTCTTTCTGCGACAGTCGTGGGGGTCGTTCTGTAGACTCGCACCATGTCTATGGCTGCTAATGAATCGTAATTATCGATGGCAGAGAAAGTCAGTTGGATTTGTAATGAAGGAGAAGTAGTTACTACGAATTGTGAGGAGGTTAAATCAATTTTGTCTAGAGAAGCCCCGTTTGTAATAGTTACGCCGAAGTGAGCCGTGGAGACATAGTCCAGCGATACATCAAACAGGCCGCCTTGCTGGGCTTCACTGAGTTCTCCTATGACCCCAAAGTCGGTATAATTATCTGCCATTGTTTAATCCTTATTTCTTCTCTGGAATATTTGCTGGGTTTATGAATAGTCTGTCTATTCCCTGATCTACGCCGGGCATCTTCATCATCCATATAAGAGATTTGAAATTCCTTAAGTCTTCTTTAGATAATTTGTCACCTCTGAACATCGCACCAGTGCCTTCTCTGAATGCTCTCCAGCCCTTTCCGTATAGTATGCTATATGGGACAGAGCCTCTGATTGGGTCAATGCCTAGTCCTGTTGTCCTCATAGATGGATCAAATACAGGCTCTTTGCCTATGAGCCACGATGCGCTGTCGATGAGCATTGGGAATATACTAGAATATGAGCCTTTTAAGATTCCTGCTTTAATCAACTGATCTTCTTGGAATCGCCTAGCCAAGTATAGTTTTCTCTCGTATTCATCCATAGAAGCCGCGCGGTAGTACGTCTGCATCTTATATGCGAGTATGCCAAGAGCAGCAGAGCCTACCATGTTTGCGGCTTCTGTTGCGTCTAAACGAGAAACACCAGCCGCTAGTTGTTTGGATTTAGAAGCAAGCATGAACACTCTATATTGTGCAAAGAGTTTTCCTAAGCCTGTATTCACCCAAGCAGGAGACTCTCCAAATGACTGGCGTTGAATCGTATGATCAGTGTGCCGCTTCAGAGCCAACGCAAACTTATCCATGATATATAGGTCTTTTATGTTCTCTTGATTAAAGGATTTGACTGCATAGTTCCCGAATATACCGCTTTTTTCCACCTTTATTATATCGGTGTTTCTCAACTCCTTGAAGAGCCTGTCTAAGTCAGCCTCGTCCAGACCTATTTCTGACATACGTTTCTTAGAGTTCTTCCACCACCCCTTGCTTAGAGTGACCGCTTTCCCATCCCACTTATATGCTTCATTTACAAAATGTTGGAATGATGCCTGCCTCGCCCATGTCCTTAAAAAGGTATCCATAGGCATGATGCCAGTAGGAGCCAAGGCTGCGGCCATGCGGCCATATTCAGTATACCCAAGAATACCCTTAGCCACATAATCTTCATCAAACTGCATCTCATCTAGCCTTCTTATCATGTGGTCGCCTATGCGATAATCGACACATCCCGCAAAAGTTTCTATTTCTGCCGAGACATCATCGGTCATTGCTCTACCAATAAGACCCAACCCCTGCCGTCCCTTGGCAAGGTCTGCTATACCCATAGTAAAAATGCCTGCCGTATCTTTCAGACTAGGCATTGTTCCAAGGGCTGCTTTGGTACTTGTTCTCGCTACTAAAGAAGCAATTTCTGGAACTTGAGCAAAGCCCAGCGTTGGTCCAATAGTCCCCTGTGCGAAGGCATTCATCGCCATGATATGCTGCATTTTTTGCTTGTCCATATAAATAGGCTGTCCAGTCAATGCTCTGTATGTATGATCGGCAGCCCACATAACAAAATCAGCATCATCTCCTGCTTCCAATGCTTCCTTCTGTAGCCTATTTAATAAGGTCTGTATGGTAGTATTGGGCTTGCCTGTCAAGGCTTCCATGCCTTTTCTTACCTCCACCCCCGCCGATATTCTCTGAGCATACATAGAAAGAGAATGGAGGAGGCTGTTGTTGAAAAGTTCGTCAATACGAACAACCCTGCTAGGCTGCGTCTTGTCGAGTGGCTGCATAGTCATCTCAAACATTTCATCCATAGCGTGTCGTCGTTTGCCATAAGAAATGTGAGGCTCTCGCTCTAAATGTGGAATAATCAAGTCCATAAAGGATTCTACGATGTCCTCTGAAAATTCTCCCGCCTTCTTTAATTCTGCCGTTAGAGACTCTTGTATTGGGTCTAGTAAATACTGTTGTGTGTCTTTCCAGTGTCTGTGTGGCTGCGGATTTCTTGCAACATCTAGTATGTGTTTCCCTAGAATTTTTGCGGCTGCCTCAGTCTTCACTATCGCTTCAAACGACTTGTGATTCCTTATTGCTCCAGTTACAAGAGCATTAAGTTGGGGTTTCCCCATTTCTTCATCAAGCGCAATCGCTTTAGGACCACTCCAATTTCTGGGAAAGTACATCGGATCATCAGGAATTGCGTCAACGAAAACCCCGTTGTCTTGTCCGTGTTTTTTAGCAAACCTGAAGAACTTACGAATAGCAGCGACGGCATGCGCTGTTGCAGGGTCAGTAGGGTCTCCCTCAGTCCTTACAGCAGCCACAATAACATCATCTTCTAGTTTTCCCCCCGCCTTTCTCGCCATGTCTCTTGCTTTTATTACTTCAGGCCACACCGAGTCTATCAGTCTTCTTCTGTTCATGTTAGACGCTGTCCACACATTGTATCCATGTTCTCTAGGGACTTCTAGAAAAGCCTTAGTAAACCGTCTTGTAAACTCACTCTTATCAGCCAGCAGTCGGTAAGAAACGGGAGTTGTAGCAACATCAGGACCTATTTTATCAATCGCTCTAGCAACAGTCTCTCTGCCTCCTTCTCCATGTCCTGTGATTTTGAATTGTCCGGGGTCTATTCCTATTTCATCCACCTTGAGATGGACCATATAAGGTCCGGGGCCTACGCTTCTAACCTTGCCCCCAACAACCAGTGCGCTGTCTGGAACCCCTGATACGGGGTGTGGAGCATCTATTACTGGTGCTGTCCCCTTAGCCATCTTGCTTTTGGCTGCAAGTGCAGTCTCAGTTCTGCCAACAACTTGAGATGCATCTAGCACCATCCATTGTTGCCCATCCTTGACTCCATCAAATCCTTCAGACCGAAGCATCTTTGTAATTGTTCCGGGACTCACCGCAGTTTCATAAAAGTGCTTATTTCCCCTTCTTGCAATTTCAGCACTCGCCCAGTTAGCATCCACCTTTTTTGCCATCTCAGCGTGAAGGATTTTCATGGCTTTTTTCCCCCACTCACTTGTTCCCCTGATAAACGGCTTTTTAATATTTAATAGAACTTCATGTACAACCCCACCAGCCCTCTTTGCATATCCTTCAGCCACTGATCGTCGAAGATCGAAATAGATGCCACGACCAGTCAACGCGAGTGATCTTGGCGTATCCTTTGGCGACAAATTTGATACCCTTGCTGCTCTGCCTCCGTGAAAAACAGTCACAGGATTCCCTCCATCATCTACAACCTTTGTGCCAGTAACCTCATGTTTAACACCTAGTTTCCTACGGGCTTCTGCGATATCCTTGCGAATATCGGAATGCTTTCTTTTATATACTTTTATATCAAGAGTCTTAGCCTGGTCAAACATCTCTCGTTTACTGAGCGATTCTACTGCTTCCATTCGACGTGCTTCAGCAATATCTGCACGAATATCAGAATGTTTTCTTTTGTATGTTTTGATGCCCAGTCGCTCCGCCTGAGTGAACATTCCTTTTCGACTAAGCGACTTTATTAGTGGGACATGGCCGAGGGCTTCCATTCGACGTGCTTCAGAAATATCTTTACGAATAGCGGACTGTGTTCTTCTGGAAACGCGGCCTTTCACACTGTCGATTGTTTTGATACCAAGAGCCTCTGCTTCTTTGAACATATCCACTCGACTGAGTGCGCCTGCGGATTCAACGAATTCATCATAGGGAACCACTGTCACCTTGACTTGCTCTTGCATTGTTCTATCAACAACCTCTTTCAGAGTGTCATCACCCGCTTCCGAATGCAGAGCCGCTGCTTGTTTCAGTTGTGCTGCTTTAGACATATCCTGAAGTTCTCTCAAGAACAAGCCGGGCTTCCATGCAGCAAGTCCACTACCTAGCACTCCCGAAGCACCTACAGCAATCATTGCATCTAGTGGTCGTAGAGTCTTGTCGAGAGCATATCTAGTAGTCTCCAGAGGGATATCTATTGCTGTAGTGATTGCCAGTGCTTTGCCTATTGCTCTCGCTCTGGTCACTCGACCAGCAGCATTACCTAGTCCCGCTACGGTTCCCGCTGGACCTCCCACAGCCGACGCTAGTAGAGTCAACAAGACCGCTTCGCCCCCAGCAGCAACCATCACCATCCCAAAGCCGGAAGCCATTCCTAAAGGCCCTCCAGAGAATAACTCAGCACGTCTCTTCATGGTCATTCGTGCTTCATTTGTTTCATACAGAAATTCTGAAAAGGACTCAGAACTTGTGGCAACTCGCTGTGCAGTGTGAGGGTCTAGGTCTGATGCATACTTCTTTATATCTTCATCAGTAATTACATATCCTGTTTCTTTGAAATCAGGACTGGTCATTGATCTATACAGTTCCCCCGCTACTGTTTCACCTACAAAAGCGTTGTGAAGTTTCCCTAAGAAACCTATGTTTTTATCTGCTCGATATTTGTAGATGTTATTAAATTCTCTACGAGTTCTTTCAGCAGGAATGTCTGGTGTCCATAATTCTGAAAGAGACACGGGACGAGAGGGGTCAACTCCGCCGTCTTCTGGCGTTATTTGTGGATCAGCCATTTTTAATCCTCTTCCTCTTCACGAGTATGCGGGTATACGTATTTTTCTTTTAATCTTTCCAGTTCTTCTGGAGACATGCGTTCCAACCATCGTTCTGCTGTTCTAGATCGCCTCTCCATGTAGTCAAGGTGCTTCATCCCTGCCCATATGCCTAAATCTTTTCCTTTGTCAGTTATGTATGTTCCCACAGACTCTGCGACAGTCTTGCGAGTTCTTGGCTTATCTTTCCACTTTACAAGATCAACTATCTCTGCCATGGTCCAAGGGTTGTTGGTTTTCGGATTGTTTCGGTTCATTGGAGTCGTGCCGTCTCTGTCCTGCATTTTTAGTTGGTAGAGAGAGCCTCCATTTGTTCCATCCTCATACGGAAAGAACCCAATAATCTCGATGTCCACATCTTCGGTTCCTGAGAACCACTTTGGAGCAGCAGTTCTAAGAACGTCTTCGGCTGCTTCCAGTGCTTCAGGTACAGTAATATCTCTTTCGCTAGTTTTATTCATACTAAACCAGTTGCTCCTGACTCGCTGGTAAAAGGATAATGCTGTGGCTTCAAAAGTCCACTCATTTACATCCCCCCCTGTAAGGTAATCAACTGTATGTGCAATGTCGACAAATAACTTAGGAACTTCTGAGGCTACTGCAACTGCTGCGCGACCTGCTAATACTGGCCCTCCCAGTCCCAGTAGGTTTAGTCCGGGTTCCAGAAGCCTCGATCCAATGGGGTAATCCAGAACTTGTGGAATCTCATTAGAAAGATGATGATCCTTGTCTAGTTTAAGGTATCCCGTCATCGTTTCTTCTGTCATGTCTTGTCTATCGACCTTAATTCCGTTGTGCAGTGTGAACATTCGTTCTTCTCGTGCTTCCAGTGCTTTGCCTATCGACTGCTCCATGTCCAAATCTGTTAGCCACATCAGACCCTTAGCAACCATTCTAACTTCTTCTACAGCAGTTGTATTTAATCTATGCACACTTTCATC
>Ga0208449_1001502_pt1 | contig 12416 bp, 25 predicted proteins | sample MalvireepMed_s17_FD_184247 | JGI IMG/M metagenome (GOLD analysis project Ga0208449, IMG submission 184247) | Marine viral communities from the Global Malaspina Expedition - Malaspina viral metaG DeepMed_s17 (SPAdes) (version 2) | ecosystem: Environmental > Aquatic > Marine > Oceanic | place...
ACCCTAATTAGGTTGACTATCTTATTGGCTAGGCAACTGAAAACGTAGGGATTGAGTAAGGTAGGGATTGAGTAGGGATTGAGTGAACAACCATAGCACCCATGTTTGATCCATAGCACTCATGTTTAGACAAATAGATTCGACGGTATATCAGAAAGTGAGGGAATTATGCAGGACTGTCCAGTTTGTAAAGGTCTAGGGATTGAGTTAGGCACGCTCGGAAACATCACCCACTACAACTGTAGGGATTGCGGTATCACGTTCTCTGAACCCGTTGAAATGAAATGGGATGACGATACAACCGAACAAATCGCAAGCTATCTAGGATTACGATAAGAAAGGGGATGACTATGACTATAGGAGAATGGTTAGAAAAACTATCAGCATCGGATAGTAGCACCGAAGAGGATGCCAGAATGCTACAGAACGCACTCCGGAGAATAGGCCACAATCATGCGGTGGTTGTCTACGGCGTGGCATATCTTGACGGGCAAGGCACGATAGCAAACCCGCCCCGGAGTATCCATACCGTGGCAAAAAGTCTGTTGGCTGCTATCAAACCTATTGACGTTTAACGCTCATTAGCCTATAATATCTAACAGGTAAACATTAGAATGACGATGGAAAGAGAGGATTCAATAATGGAAGAGAAACAGGAGTTGTTTGATGCCACAGTGAGTGCTTTAGCACAACTTATGGACTCGGTTGACGGGTGTTACAAGTTCGCCCCGTGGGCTGAATCGGACTGCGGTATGTCAGAAGACGAGCAATTTGATGAAGCAGTCCTAACATGGGATAACGCCCGCGTTGTACTTGATAAGGTTAAAGCGTGGAGAAGGAAAATAGAAGAAGAGAGGGTTAAATAATGACACACTATAACGACATATACGACCCAATGTTGGATGCCCTGGATGAGGATGAGCAAGAGTTCCGAACTCGTGCGTTCACCTTCTTGTATCAGTTCTTTGATGAGGGTGATGACGATGGCTTCACCAACGTGAAGTCCACCCCGGAAAGACGCAAACTTGCTGAAGAGTTTCTCGCAGAAGAGTGTGAAGTTCGCAACGAATACCTCGAAACGAAAATGGGTAGGCATCGCATGATGTTTGATGACTACGAGAACACATTGTATGACGAGTGGATGACAAAGTACCACCCGGAAGAATGGGGTGAATCAGTCAACTGGTGGGCTGAAGGTACATCCTATGCAGGTATAGAGGATGCCTTCCCTCGGCACTTTAAGGAACTGATCAGTTCCCTACTACCAGAACTACGGCCATTACTCTATGCAAGATTCGCAGAAGAATACAGCTAGTTAGCTGCTTCAGCCCATGAATACATTTCATGGGTTGGCTCGGTGTAACTAGCACCGGAAAATATACATAAAGGGAGAACATGATGAAAGACTTCGACAAGGTGGAATTACTTGATGGTGACACGATTGAATGGCAAGGCACTTGGAAAGAGTTTGTCGGTGACAATACTGATTTAGACTATGTTGGCTGCGAGCATCTGGCAGACGGGCGCGTGGTAGACGCTGGACTGGAACATGAAGAAATAAAGGAAGTCGAAGATACTCTTGCCCGTGGTGAAGCGTACACATTTGGCGGTGGTGCGTCATCGGTTTTTATACTGAGAAAAATAAACTAATCGCACTGATGAGGGGGGCTTGCCACCCCCCGAAACTCCCGAGAGTCTGCGAAAGCAAATCATACACGAGGTGAATGGAAATGGCTAAAGGTAAACATACAGCAGGGCCGTGGATTAACGGCGGGGAAGGACGCTCCATTGGGCGTAACGAGGAGATGACATTTATCCTTGCGGCAACGCAAGAAAATGTAACAAAGAAGGAGCAGCGAGCAAACGTGCGTCTAGCTTGTGCAGCCCCTGAGTTACTGAAGGCGTTGGAAAATGCCTACGCTGATATTAACTGGTTGCTAGTTGAGGGCTTTGATACTAATGCAGACGAGTGCAACCTAGATGGAGTGCGAGATACGATTGCCGAGATAAAGCAAGCCCTAGCCACGGCGAAAGGAGAGGTGTAAGCATATGAGATTCCGGATCGTCACAACCCCAGGGAATCTCGCCAGGGATATTGCAGTTGCATGGAACGCACCAGAGATATGCCCGGAGTGCGAACATCAACTCCTGGACTCGGACGTTCTCAAGTGTCCAACCTGCACGGCAGCAGACTATCTAACCGATGAAGATATAGGGACCGAGGATTTCTAGTGCAATTATCGTTGGGGGGTTGGAAAAGGCTCCGCAACCCCCCGCAACCCCCGCAACTTTCGGGTAGCCCTACCACATTAAGGAAAGACATTCTATAACATCACCAATGCCCGGCTCGCAAGGAACAGACTCGGTTAGTCCTTTGCGGAGCCTTGCGGAACCTTTATCGGCCCTTGAGTTAAGCGAAGGGCTTTAACTTAAAGCGATGGTATCTGCCTCCGCAATCCGGGGCTGGCAATCCTGTTGCAACCCCTCGTTTTTTACGATACAATACCTTGTGGACAACGCTAACAATACATACTGGAAGGAAGGAAGGACTCATGATAGAACTCAGGATACCCAGGGACATGAAGGAAGGGGACAAGCTCCTGCTTTACCAACCGCTCGATGCCCAGTTTCACTTGGGCGTGAGCGCGGGTACGCTCAATGACTGTCGGCTGAAAGGGTATATCGCCCCGGATAACGAGTTGATCGCAGTGGGCCGGGGCTACGTCTACACCCTTGAACAACTGAATGCGTGTATCAAGGCCAAAGGCTGGGACAGGGAAAATATCAACGTAACAATTGAGGAGGCAAATCGTGGCGAATAAAGAGGTTGACATAATCGAGGGAGAGGTAACGCAAGCCTACACACCGAGCAAGAACAACGAGGGCAAGTGGCGTCCTGCGAACATCATCATCCAACGGGATGACGGGTCACAAGCTACCATAAAGCAATTTCCAAAGTCCGACTACGACACACGAGTAACGCACGAACCGATACAAATGCCACCTTGGTACGAGGCTCTGGACTTTGACAACCTCATTGGGTCTTGGGTGCAGGTGGCAGCAGTTCACAATGGCGAGTACAACGGGATCGCCCAGTACGATAGCGTCAAGACGTTCAAAGTATCCAGTGTCGGTAGCCCCCCGAAGCCACAGCCACGCACCGCACAGCCACAGACGGCAAAGCCATCAACTGCCGATGAGAACCAGATGCGTATCATGCGACAGTCAACCCTTGGATACAGTGCCACCCTACTGGCAGGGAAGGAGTTTGCCAGCCCTGAGATAATGATAGAGCAAACCATACAGGTCGCAAGCAAGCTGCTCGAGTACGTTATCTCAGGTGAGATGCCATCATTTGTTGATGAGGAAGCCGAAGCAGATATGTGGTTAGAACAACAGGAGAAGTATGACGAGCAACCCGATGAACAGCAAGCTGGGGTTGCTATGTTCGACCTGTTCGGAAACGCCGCAGATGATGGCGTGCTACCAGTAGAGTAGGAGAGTGCTACCATGCTTTTCAATGATTACCCGACGCATCGCAGGGCAGACCCGGAGACTTCCATGCAGGAAGTCCCGAACCAGAGGGAGATCAAGAAGAAGATACTCAATACCATACGCCAGTTCCCAGAGGGGATAACCGCAGGGGAACTCGGCCATGTGTCAGGGATAGAGGGGGTGTGGAAGCGGCTCTCCGAGCTGGAGAAGGACGGCTTCATCGTCCGAGGCACTCCGAAGTTGTATGCGAGGACGAACCGATGGCAGGCGACATGGAGCCTAGCCCAAGAGAGGCAACTAACATTTTTATAGGAGGTGTGCTATGACGAGTGTGCCAGAGTGTAGAGGTTGTGGCGAAGCAATGTTTATCGGACTTAATCTCGACCACGAGCAATGTGACTCGTGCGGATACGGGAAGCACTGCGGTTGCTGCGACACCCAAGGATGCGGTATTGAAGATGAGGACGAGCCTTCACGCAAGAAACCAGGCAAGCTGAAACAATGCTCCCGATGTGGACACATCGGTACAGATGTCATTGACCGCTTGCGTGGTTACGTAGATAAACCGTTCCGCTGGGTGGTGGAGTGTGGTGATTTACCTCTGTGCTGGGAGCGACAGGAACGCAAAGAGCCAAGCCAAGGAGATAAGTAATGGAGCCATATATCGAATTAGCCATTGAGCGGTGGGCCAGAGAATACAATGAAAAACATGACCGAGAGCTACGTGACTTGAAGCGTAAACGCTTGCCGTTCACCCACCCACACCTGTTCCGCGGAGATCCTTTTAAAGCAACAACAAGCCGACAGATTCTAGCGAGGACTCGTGCGATTGAAGAGGGGAATACGGAAGACGTTCTCAAGATGCGAGCTACTTTGAAAGCTGAAGCAGCCAACGAGGAGTTGGAGAAGAGAAGCGACGATGCCTAGACACGCAGACATGGACTATCCCCATATCTCCATCTGGTGCGATGACTGCAACCAGATGGAGATACAGGCGAATATGCTCCGTGAAATACGCAGACAGAACGCCCTCAAAGACGAAGAGATACGTATGAGGTATGCGGGTGACTGGACAGAGGAGCGACCACGCCCACGCCCACGCCCGGTGTACGTACCGGCAACAGAACCGAGGAAACCAGAGGTCAAAGGGGGTATGTCAATTGAACCAAGAAGAGCGTGAGTTCATCCTCGAAGGCGGAGAGGGTATCTACCATCTCTCATGGCCTCAGCTCAACGTCGAGGCACGGGTTGACCGGATACGGGAGTCGCATGACCACGAGGTCAGGGCTGAGGTTCTTTTCAATTCATCGCGCCCCACAAGTGGGGGACACCTGAGACAAGGGAGAATCATACTCACATCCCCCACCAGCCGTAAGACTATGGCTAAGTCACTCTCAGATCGCGACCCAGAGGTTGACTGGGACAAGGTGATGGAACAACTCTGTATCGCTGTGCTACAGGACTTCCGGACAGGCTCTCCCGTGGTTCAGATAGATGGGCAGACCAACCTCGCCGTGCAGGAGAAGTGGCTGATCGAGCCGATTGTGCAGCTCAGAAACCCCACTCTCATCTATGGTCCCGGCAGTACCGGCAAGTCATGGTTCGGACAGTACATCGCTGTTCTGGCAGATGCCGGCCTGTCCCACGGTGGCTTTGAAGTAGAGCGGAGTACGGCACTGTATCTCGACTGGGAGACTGACCAGACAGAGATAGGGTCTAGGGTCACGATGCTCAGAAGGGGACTTGGGTTAGAGGGGCAGTCCCACATATGGTACAAGAGCATGAACGCAGGCTTGTCCAACGACATCGAGGCAATAAGAAACGTGGTCGTGGAGAAGTCTGTTGACCTCATAATCGTGGACTCAATCGGGTCTGCCTGCATGGGCGAACCGGAGAGTGCTGAGGTGGTTCTCAGGACGTTCAATGCACTGCGTAGCCTCGGCGTGAGCAGTGTGTGCATAGACCATACCAACAAAGAGGGTGTCCTCTTCGGGTCTGTGTATAAATACAACTCCGCACGGCAGGTGTTCGAGTGCAAGAAAGACCAGCAACCAGACGATAACAAGATCATGCTCGGACTCTTCCACAAGAAGGCGAACAACTCCAAGCTACGCAAGGACATGGGCTTTGAGATCGGTTTCGGAGAGGATAACGTGACCATCACTCGCCGTGATGTCAGGGATACCGCACTTGAGGTGAACCTGCCGATACTGGACAGGATCTCGAATGCTCTCAGGCGTGGCGCACTCACCGTGGAGCAGCTCCTCGATGAACTCTACGACCCGGACGAGAAGAAGACCATATCCGAGAGCCATCTGAGGAAAGAACTGTCCATCGGGACAACGAGGGGCATCATCTCCAAGCTACGAGAACGCAACCACGAAGGCAAACAACTCTACGGCATACCAGCGAGGGAGCAAACCGAATGGCCGATATAAAAGCGAAAGACCTGCTGGTTTACGTGGATCACCTGCAAAAACAAAACGCAGATGACCTCGCTTTCTATCCAATTACCACGCTGGAGAAGGCTATCGAAGAACAGAAAATCATCACCTGTGAGGACAATGGGGAGACAGCAGGATACCTGTGGTTTGGAGCGGTGCGGAGTGGCAGAGATACTACTATCTACCAAGCGTGTGTAGACTACGATTCCAGGCGCAGGCATCTTGGGTGGGACATGGTTCGCAATCTCATATCTATGTGCTGTGCAGGGGGTGCTACAGGCATACGCCTGCGGTCTGCATCCAGCAGCGAGAGCAACGAGTTTTGGAGACTCATAGGCTTCTATTGCACCAACATCACGAGTGGCGGAATCAAACGGCAGAGAGACATTAACCATTGGCGAACAGACATTCAACCCACACTGTTTACTGTGCCGCCTGTGATACCAAGTACGAAAGCCACAAGTGAGACATTTTATGGACACATAAAACGAAGCGGCTTGAGCAGACCGAGTCGCTGGTCAAGGAGACACTACTGATGGCCGATATAAAAGTAGACCTGAGAGGCTTAGAGAAGGGACTCAAGTGCATCGAACTGGCTCAGAGGAACGGACTGCTCGTAGTCCCACGAGGCACGGAACTGAGCGTGAAGCGTGACACCGAATTTACGGACTACGATGACGCAGAGGCAACAACGGTCTTTGAGATGCTCAAGAGTAACCGTAACGACATACTGAGCGTCACCGCAGACCCTGAGAGGCTGCGCCAGGCGCTCTCTGAGGCACAGGAGAGGATGGTTGAGGCCAACAGGTGGCTTCTGACCCACATGGATCTCTGGGACAGGCTCGAAAAGGCGTACAGAACGCTGTTCCTTGGGGCAGAGGTCTGTGTGAGGGGAACAACCTGCTTAGACGACGCTGTGGTGCGTTGTAAGGCGTGTGAAGGAGGGACAAATGGCAAATAGAAAGTTCTTCTATGGTGATACTGTCGCCATTGAACGCAGGAGTGTGCCTCATAAGGGACACACGGGCAAGGTGGGCGGTACGCTCATCAAGATGGCTGAAGATGCAAGGGCCAAGACCTACTACCAGATCGCCTGTGAGTGTGGGTCAGACCTGACACTCGAAGCGTTCAGCATGGACATGATCGGGACACCGGCAGAGATGCCCAACGTGTCCATAACGGAGATGAGGATACAATATTTCCTCAGCTCCATCGGATTCCCTGGTGGGACGGTGGACTCGGCACTCAGCAGCCTCTCGCAGAGGGAGAAGGGCATACTTGAGAGGCGGAACGGCCTGACTGGGGATAACAAACAAACACTGAGAGACATAGCAAAGGTTGTAGGCGTATCCGCAGAGAGGATACGTGCGATAGAAGCCAGAGCAATGGAGAAGCTACGCGCTTCGGGGAGTAAGTGATGACGATGAACCAGATGCGGTTTGGCGAAATAGATAAGCCAGTCGAGGAACTAGCAAAAGAGGGGCTGAGTATCCTGATGGAAGCCAAGGATCTTTACAAGCCTGTCAAAACGTATGTCCTCACTTCCGGCGGTAACGATTCAACCACGCTGATGCACTTAGTTCGGCCTTATGTGGACGCTGCGGTTCATATCAGAACAGGCATTGGCGTACCAGAAACATCTGAGTTTGTTCGTGAGATCACTGCATATTTTAAGCTACCCCTCATAGAACTTGTGACCCCACCAGAAGTTTATCGAGACATCGTGTTAGGTAAAACCAAGAAGGGATTCCCCGGTCCGAATATGCACTACATTACTTACCACAGGCTTAAAGCAGAGCGTATCAGGAATCTTCAAAGGGATTATTCCAAGCGAGGAGAGAGGCTGCTTTTGGTCAGCGGTGTCCGGTCACAGGAATCAGAGAGGCGTATGTTGGGAGTCGGGAAGTTTGAACACCAAGCACCAACGTCAACGGCAACACGCTGTGCATGGGTGAATCCCCTGATTCATTGGACTTCCTATGAGATGAGCAGCTACCGCATGGCATTTCAAGTGCCAAGGAGTCCAGTGGCAGACAAACTGCATCGCTCTGGTGAATGCCTTTGTGGTACTTTCGCTCGTCCGGATGAGCTGAAGGAGATTGAGTTCTGGTATCCAGAGACAGCGAACTACATCAAGTCGATACAAGCAGAAGCCTTGGCAATGGGGAAGAAGTTTCCTTATTGGGGGCATCGTGCAGGGAAGATACCAAAGACCGCTGGGCCGTTATGCTCGGATTGCCTATTCAACATGGAAGAGTATGAGGGAGTAAGTGATGATGCAGATTGAACTTGGGCATCTGCCAGATAGGAGACTCAGTCCCAATGCGAGACTCCACCACATGGAACTCTACAAGGCGAAGAGAGATGCCAAAGAGGAAGCGATGTGGCTCGTGCTTGAGCAGGGCAGACCCCAACAAGCAATCGAGAAGGCGCACATCACCATCACCTGGGTAGCCAAGGACAAGAGAAGAAGGGATGCCGATAATCTTTTCGCTGCTCTCAAGGCAACCATTGATGGGCTTGTAGAAGTTGGCCTACTGGTTGATGACGATGCGATGCACGTCAGCTACACGCTCAGGTATGAGCAAGGCGATAAGGATAATACGATTATAGATGTAAAGGAGATAGGAGTCCTATGATAAATATTCGTAGGCCAAGCACGGATCACCGTCCGGGTCGTGCCTGTCGCTGTGCCGGGAGATGTAACCATTCTGAATACACTTTCACCATATGCCAGATATGCAATGGGCATTACTGCGTGAACCCCGATTGCGACTCATCTATAGGATATGCAGACGAGGAACATTTTGGATTGCGTTGCGACACTTGTCCCTACGAGAGGGAAACAGGGGGAAGAGGGGTGTTCCGGTTCTTGATACGCTTTCAGGGATGCCAGTCATTCTTTGAGAAAACTTGGGAACAGCACGGACATTATAAAGATGACGATCCAGAGGTTCTCCGTGGTTCGTATGATGCTGGAGAAAAGCGCATCGTGAGGTTGGAGAAAATATATAATTTCTGCATGAGCGCCCCTGAAGCCCTTCAGCTTCAAGGGCAGAGGATCTGGGGGCGCACTAACCACCACAGGGCGTATGAGCCTCCCACAGTAAAGTGGGAATACGGTCATGTCTATAGAACGTGGGAGGTGTGCGAGGATTGCCAGGTCCCAGTATATAAGTCCATCCGAAGGTATGAGGAGAGATTAGAAAAAGAGAGTCGGCGTAGAGAGAAAGAATACTACTATCAGATATCTGGACTCCGCAAAGGGAAAAAGATTCTCACCGCTGTAAAACGTCTATTGAAGGAGAAGAAAAAAGGTGCGGCTGTATAGAATATGCAGGGATGTTCTTGAAGCCCACGTTTCCCGCGCACATAGGACAACAGCGCAGAAACCTAATCAAACAGGCGAAAGCACTGGGAAAAGGAAAGGAGATACACACATGGCTACGAAGGTATCTAAAGGAAAGACGGCGCGGAGTTTAGCTTTGGCACACGATGGGATTACATCCGGTGTGGACTTTGCCAGAGTTATGTCAGCGTTAATGAGCGATGTGCTTGAAGGTGCGATAACACCTGAAATCGCCAACGCTACCGTTAATGCTGGCGGCAAGCTACTTAAGGTGGTGGAGATGCAGTATAAGTATGCCCCACCGAAGTTCGGGGAGCAGCCTATGCTGGTACTAGCCCCCCCGATAGACGCTATCGAGTAGGCTTGGCCTTATACCCTGCCCTGCCAGGGTCTGGCACCATTTGGGACAACACTATAATTGAGGTGAAGGAAGTATGACCTGTGTTATCTGTGACTCAACGAATGTTATCGAGATTCACTGTAAGGTTATCTGTAGGAACTGCGGGTTCACGAGGGATTGTAGCGACCCGTGATGATTGCGTTATGAATACGTGATGAATCCGTTATGGTGGCGTTATGAACCCGTGATGATTGCGTGATGACAGGAAGGAGTTGAGGTATGAAATGCTGTAGGTGTGGGCGTGAAGGAGATGATGTGGTTGACAAGATGCACTTCAACAAGATAGGGCTTTACCTGCTATCCGAGTGCGCTGACAGCCTCGCCTGCTTCAGGCGGAGCGAATCGCAGATCAAGGAGCAAAGGGGGGTGACACAAGGATGAACGAACTACGGGAACTCAGCTTGTTCTCCGGCTACGGGGGGTTCAGCCTGGGCCTGAAATTAACAGGGATACCAACAAGGACGGTGATGTATGTCGAATGGGAACGATACCCGCAAGAAATCATCAAGGCAAGGATCAACGACAAAATCCTCGACGACGCGCCAATCTGGGGAGATATATCTACCCTCAACGGTGAACAGCTTAGAGGAGTGGTTGACATCATTACGGGGGGATTCCCCTGCCAGCCCCACTCAGTCGCAGGACTCAAGCGAGGGGCTGACGATGAGAGGAACCTCTGGCCAGAAACCCTCAGAATTATCCGTGAGGTGGGACCACGATATGTCCTATTGGAAAACGTCACAGGTATCCTTTCTGCATCTTCTGACGGGGGAAGACCAGCGTATGGGGGAACCGTGGTTGGACAACTTGCCCAAGCGGGGTATCGTAATGTCCGATGGGAAACAATCGGAGCTGACGATGTGGGAGCTACCCACAAACGTAAGCGATGGCTCTGCTTCGGTGAGCTGGCCTACTCCGAGAACACAGATGACTCGTTCCATTCAAATCAGAGAGGACGGGTATCACAGCAACTTAAAGGAAGCAGTAGCGATGATGCAGAACTGGCCGACTCCGACAACAGCAGAGGCAGGGAAGATATCCAACCGTCCGAACTACGGGCAACAGGGGTTGAGCAACCATCCGGCGATAGTAGGAGAACCAGACAGGGAGAAGATGGAGAAGTCCAGAGGGGGCGATGGGCGATCTACCCAACCTGGCCACCTAGCCCCTCAGACACAGACGGATGGGAGCGAGTCCTCAATGAGCGACCAGACCTCGCCCCCGCCATCACCAAAGAGGCTGAATCCGAATTTCGTGGAGTGGCTAATGGCCGTTCCGATAGGGTGGACAGACTTAAAGCCCTTGGAAATGGACTCATTCCATCAGTGGTTACAGAATTTCTACGAAGGGTGACGATATGACAGGTATGATTTGCGACGACTGCGAAGTATTCACCAGGACATTGATCAACTGTGAAGGATGCCCGTATGTGGTGTGTCCGTCTTGCTACGAACACGAACATTCAGGACATCACCAGAGAGGAGATAACGATGGATAGCTGCTATGTGTGCGGTAACGACATCCCGGAAGGGATGACAATGGGAGCGAGAACGTACAAGGGCAGAACTATCGCCTACCACATAGGCTGTATGCACCTCGCCCCGTCCACCCTCTACGAGAGGACGGAACTGAAGGTGAGGAGATTCAGGTGGAGACTCAGGAGAGCTGTGAGAGCAGCGGTGCTGCGTGTCGTACCTGAATGGTTCCACCAATGGTTCCACCGCACCATATGCGTCAGACTGTGGAGCAGGAAGGAGAGGCGATGAAGAAGAAACTCGTGGCACTACTGGCTACACTCGCTGTGATCGGAGCCATCATCAGGATCGTGCGTGAATGGCTATCCCGATAAGAAAACTCCCAGAATAGTGCCTCTCCCCTTCCGGAGACTTACTGTTCTGGGAGTTCCTTTTGGTGGGCTTTTGCCCTGAGAGCGGAAATCGAGGGAAAACCGCATTTCTCATTGAGTAGTCTACATTATCTGTGTATCAAACACAACTCCACTATATTCTACCAGTGGCAGGCGGAGAAGCTCTCTCCGTGGCTCTCAGAGCGTTCCAAATAGGTTATTGCGTAGGGCGTGGTGCCCGTAATATACCTAGCTTGGAGCCGAACTTACTCCACTCACCCACGGTCACGCGGCCATCAGCCATCATCTGGATGCCGTAATCAACGGCATCTTTCCGCTCTTCTGCCGTGTCAAGGCAGGCGATGATCCTCTGCCCCAGGACAATCAGGTTACGCTTATCCTCTGGTAGAAACTTCAGTATCCAATTCATAACATCCTCCTTCTATCTCCTTATGTCCCATAGTTCGCATCAAACAGAACCTCACTCAACATCCAGCGTGCATACTCCTCCCTGTCAGTCTCTCCCTGCTCAATGGACTCTGAGAGGATACGCCGCCATTCAGGTATGCTTGCTCTACGCCACTCCGATAGAGCGCTGGCCTGCGACGGTTCTGGTCGCATCTCCTGCTCCTTCTATTTCCTCTTGTGTTTCACGCAATAGAGTGTGGGCCTCCGCCTCTTCTGGTCGCATCTCCTGCCATCGTTGTGGCGGTGGACGCATTGCTTCACATGTTTCTTCACGTTACTGTATCGCCGGAACTGCCATCGACACTTCGACGTTCTCTTCGTTGGTGAACGACTTGTATATGACCGAGGTCGCTACGGTGAACGCCTTGGTTGCCAAATCTTCATCGCCGCCTATCTCATTGAGGGTGACGTGCA
>Ga0208449_1001503_pt1 | contig 12392 bp, 21 predicted proteins | sample MalvireepMed_s17_FD_184247 | JGI IMG/M metagenome (GOLD analysis project Ga0208449, IMG submission 184247) | Marine viral communities from the Global Malaspina Expedition - Malaspina viral metaG DeepMed_s17 (SPAdes) (version 2) | ecosystem: Environmental > Aquatic > Marine > Oceanic | place...
ATCACCTCGGTTTCCGACGCCCGGTAGATGGCGCGGTGCCATTCGGGGTCGTCGGCCACATCTTCGTATAATCGCCAGAAATGGTTGCGTCCCTTGGGGGTGCCGATGAATATGGCAGCGCCCTTGCGGTCCACCAGGGCGGGACGGATGATCTCCGACCAGACGCGGGGGCTCATGTCGGCATATTCGTCGAGAACGCACATATCCAGGTAGATCCCGCGCAAGGCGTCCGGGTCATCCCCCGCCCCGGCCAGCCGGATACGGCTGCCATTCAGCAGATCAACCCGTAATTCCGACTGATTGATCCGGGTTCCGGGCAGATCGCGGGCATAATAGCACAGATAATCCCATGCCACTTGCTTGGCCTGGCGGTAATAGGGGGCTAGATACATGAAACGCCCGTCATTGCGCTCGGTCTTGATCTCCAGAGCCCGTCTGAGCAGTTCCGTCACCGCATAGACGGACTTGCCCCAGCGGCGGTGGGAGACGCAAATCTTGAAACGGGATTCATTTCGATGCAGATCGAATTGTTGCGGGCGGGGGGTATAGGGAATCTTGATCTCGACGGATGTCATTGCTCGCCTTCCTCGCCATTATGGGAGATGTCCTTGATTTGTTCGTGTAATTCGGCAATGCGCTCCGCTCTGGTGCGCCGCCAATCGGGCAAATCCGCCCTGGCAGCGGTCAGCAGTGAGGTATAGGCGGTCATCTGGTTGATCTCCAAGGTCCGTACCCGGTCGATCAGCTTAATAATCATGGTCTGGTTACCGCGCAGCGCCTTCATCATGTCGTCTTGCTGACCGGCAATATCGCTCTTCAGGTCTTTCAGCAGAAACTGGATCAGCTTCCACAACCCAATCCCCAGACACAAGGCCACCGCCAGGGGAATACCCAGGGTCTCAATCAACTTGACGATTGATTTGATTTCCATCAGAGGCGTCCTTGAAGCGCGACAATCCTAGCTATCAAGCTCTGCTTTCCTTCCGGTGAAGTTCTCCCACCGCTGCACGATCACGTCGCAGTATTCCGGCGACAATTCCAGACCGTGGCACATCCGGCCTGTCATTTCAGCGGCTATCATCGTGGTGCCGGACCCCAAGAACGGATCATAGACTGCCTGACCGATGCTTGAGTTATTTTCGATTGGTCGCTTCATACACTCGACGGGCTTTTGGGTGCTATGGCCTGTCTCTGATTTCATAGGCTTATCGATGTCCCATACCGTGGTTTGCTTACGTCCGCCAACGTAATGACCCTTGCTGTTTTTGCGTACTGCATACCAGAGCGGCTCGTGTTTAGGGTGATAATCGCCACGCCCTATAACGATGTTATTCTTGGCCCATATGATTTGCGCTCGAATATTCATGCCGCAAGCTATCAGGCTGTCCGCGACAATATTTGCCTTGTTTCCGGCGTGCCAAACATAGACCACGTCGCCGGGGAATAGCGCCCAAGCCTCGCGCCAGTCGGTTCTGTCGTCGTTCTCGACCTTGCCTATAGCCCGCCCGCCAATGGCGGACCCGTCTGCCCGCATAGCTTCATTCCGCCAATTAGCGTCATACTCCACGCCATAAGGCGGGTCCGTCACCATCAGATGCGGCTCGACGCCATTCAAGCACTTGGCCACGTCATCTGCGTTCGTACTGTCGCCGCATACCAGCCGATGGTTGCCCAACAACCACACATCGCCAGCAACCGTAACCGGCTCTTCCGGCAGATCAGGCACCTCATCGGGGTCGGTCTGACCCTCTTCGAATGGGTCGGCCATCAATTCCAGCAGCTCGTCGGAGTCAAATCCCGTCAGATCAAGGGCAAAATCCATGCTTTCCAGCTCACCCAGCTCCAGACGCAAAAGCTCTTCGTCCCATTCGGCTTCCTGGCCAACGCGGTTATCAGCCAATCTGTACGCCTTGATCTGTTCCGGCGTCAGCCCGGTGGCGACATGGATCGGCACCTCGCCCATGCCCAGGCTGCGGGCCGCCTCCAGGCGCGTATGCCCCGCCACGACCACCATCTCGGCATCAACCACTATCGGCTGCCGCCAGCCAAACTCCTGGAGAGAGGCCGCTACCTTGGAGATCGCCGCATCATTGCGCCGGGGGTTCCGCGCATAGGGAACAACGGCCCCGATGGCCACGTTGTTAATCTGCATTCTCTATTTCTTTCTGGGGGGTTACATCAATTAGTTCAGACGCTACTTCAGGAGGCTCCAGGGCAAAGGTCACGGTGATATTCTCCGGGATGCCCTCATGCACTTGCTTCACCGTATCGACCCAGCCAGCCCGCGACTTGAGCCAGAAGATACCGGCAATGGTATCCTTGCCCGAAGTCGCCCGCTTATAGAGCGTCTTGGCCACGCTCAAATTGGCCTTGGCAGCGCCGGTATCCAACTCCCGGCGGTAGAACTTGCGCAGGGTCTTGGGATTGATATCCAACAGCTTCGCAATACTTTGCTGATCCAGACCCATGCCTACCGCCGACTCCACTACCTGCCGGGTCTTCTCATCCGGCTTATGATAGGGACGCAGCTTTTTTTTTGGATTTTCTCCAGTTTCCGGCGACCACTCCATCATATCATCCATGACAACCCTCCAAATAAGGAACATCAGCTATAACCCAAACAAGACAGGCGATGCAATGCAGGGGGCGTCCTGGGGGATGGGGGATTGGGACGTGCCTATATATCCGGCATAGGCCAGCGACCGCCGCCGGGGCCGCCGATCCGACCCAAATCCGCCGAATCAAAAACCGGCCCAGGGACCCCCGGCGCAGGCCGTGGCCGCAGGGCCGCAGGGCAGCCCAGCCGGTTGGGCGGAAAGGCCGGGGCTACCGCCCAGCCCCCGTGGGCGCACAGAGCCGCGCCAGCCCTGCCGGGGTCGCCCCTGCGTCGGCCATGACCGCCCCGCCGAACCCGGTTCCTGAACTGGTTTGCGGTTTGGGTTCGAACTGGAACCGAAAACTGAAAAACCGCGCTTTTTGGCCCCCCACGGGTGGGTGGTGGGTGTAACAAACCCCTCCGCTCAACCCGCCTGTCGGCCCTTCTGCTTGGCTTTTCAAGGACTTATGCCCACCCTGCCTGGGTATGCCGGATCGCCCTGTAAGGGCACGTTACCGCCGACGGTTGGCGAATTTGTGGGACATCATACCACCACTGCCTGTCCTGATATCCAGAGTGCTGAACCTGTCCACTTGGATTGCCGGACCCTGATTAAAATTAGAATCCCCCTTGGTATTACTTGGATTCTTCCATTGGATTGTAGGCAACCCATTGCCGACCTGATAGGCACCAGTTGCCGACCTTCGTTGGCGGATGGGCATGTTGATCTGGTACTTGATGGTGCCGTTCGGGCCTTTGCCGTGGGCTTCGATCAGCCCTGCTTCCTTCAGGCGGGTCAAAGCATACCTGACGCTGCGCTGGCTGACCCCGGTCAGACGGCTGATGGTGGCTTGCGAAGGTCTGCTCTGCTTCCCTTGCTGATTGCCAAACTGGGCCAGACACAACAGCACCAGCTTGTCCGTCGGACGTAATGGCGTCTCCCAGATGGCGGGCAGCTGCTTCCACGTCATGCCACGGCGTCCAGTTCAAAGCGGGCCATGAAGCGACGCAGCCGGTTGACCGTGGAGCGGCGCAACTTGCGCGGCGATTTGCTGGCTGTCCGGGCCGACCGCATTTCCGATATCAGATGACCGTCCTTGAGCGCCTTCTCCCCAAAGGTCGCATCACTGATGCCGTGCCGCTCCATGAATTGCTCAATCTCTGCCAGAAGCGCCTCCTGGCCATTCATGCCGTTCATACTGTTAAATGATCTGTCCATTGTAATGTCTCTCCATATTAGTCCCAACTAACCCCATATTAAGCCTTGCAAACCCACCAATCAATCTTTATCGTCGGACCTGTTAATGGCACCAACAAAGAAAGAGGCTAATCAAATGACCGACGATTTTGATTTTGGCAAATACCTGGACGACCTGGGCGGCAGCGACGAACTGCCCCCCGCCGTCAAAAAAGCCAGCAACACCGAAAAGTATCCCTGCGAACATTGCAACGGCACCGGCAACTGGGTCGGCGGACGCAACCGCAACGGCGAACGTAAATGCTTCGCTTGCAAGGGCTCCGGCTACTTCAAGACCAGCGCCTTCGACCGCAAGAAAGCCCGCACCCAGCGCACGGCCTCAAAAGCCCGCAAGCTGACCCAGACCCAGGAAGCCTTCACCGAGGCCCACCCCGATCTGATCAAGACCTTGAGAAGCTACGTCAGCTGGAACGACTTCGCTGGCAGCTTGGTCGGGCAATTCGAAACGCGCGGCAGCCTGAGCGACAACCAAGTAGCAACGGCCACCGCGATGATCGCCAAGACCAACGCCAGCCGCGCCGCCAGGGAAGAGGCCCAGGCCAAGACCAGCGTCGAGGTCGATCTGACGCCCATCCGCACCATGTTCGAAAAGGTGCATCTGGCTGGCTACCGCAAGCCGGTGTACCGGGCCGACAACATCACCATCACCCGCGCCCCGGACCACGGACGCAACGCCGGTGCCCTATACATCAAGACCGCCGAGGGCGACTATGCCGGGAAGATCATCGACAATAACTTCCGCCCGACCGCCAGCGCCGACGATGACCTGAAGGCAGCCCTGCTGAAGGTTGCCGCCGACCCGCAAGCCGCCGCCGTTGATTACGGCAGACGCTCCGGGCAATGCGCTTGCTGCGGACGGCCACTTACCAACGCCTTGAGCGTTGAACTGGGGATTGGCCCCATTTGCAGAGACAACTGGTTCTAGGAGGCACAACAATGAGCAGAAGAGGGTTCGCACGTTTTCTTTTAATCCGCAACGCTGCCAAAAATGGCCAATGTTGCGCGGTTGTAACAAACAGCAACGGCAATCGGGGCCGTATGTGCAAGCTGCCAGCCGTTACTAAGAAAAACCAAGACGGCCAACAGTTCTGCCGGAGGCATGAAAACGATGGCTAGCAAGCAATACCGCGAAATGCGGCAACGCATTAAAATCAACAAGCAATCGGGTAGCTACGTTGTGATCTATCCGGCTGCCGGACATCCGGGTTATTCGAAAGAAAAGGTGTTTTCACCAGCTATCGGATTCAATGCCTACGCCAAGGCGCGGCGCTTTGCCAAAATCAGAGCAATTTGTATGTGTTTGGAGTCAGAACACTTCGCTTATTGTGACCATTAGGAGGAACAACAATGATTCCCGACCAGATTCAATCCCAGCAAGGCGACCTGCTGATCGAACAGCACCGCCGTCAGGAAATCGATGACCACGCTTTGGAATGGGGCCTGGAGGCGCTTGGCTACCACCCGCTATTTATTGAGCGCACCATCGTCGATAACCATGCGGAGCAGCTTGATGACAGTGTGTGATCCGGTCGTAACCGTATTGGATCGGCTCCATGCCGCGCACGATGCCGCTCGGTGCGTGGATATGCAGAAAATGTGGGCGGCGAAAATCAGGCAATTTCAACGCAAAACTGGAGGCTATTATGAAGTTGATAACTCAGGAAATCAGAAAGAAATTACTGGCCAACCACGGCCACGACGGCAGCGCCCAGCCGGTGCTGAAACTGTTCGCGCCGTGGGGAGCCGCCACTTGGCTGATTAGCGAGATGGACCCGGAAGATGAAAACTATCTCTACGGGCTGTGTGACCTGGGCATGGGATCGCCGGAAGTCGCCAGCGTGTACCTGCCGGAACTGACAAAAGCCGAAGGGCCGTTCGGCCTGAAAATCGAGCGTGACCTTCACTGGACGCCCGAAAAAACCCTGACCGAATACGTGGATGAGGCCGTCGATGCTGGCCGCATTCTTTCCTAGGAGATGATCATGCAATGCAAAAATAAAGTCAGCTATTATGTGCCGCACGGCTATGACTACCGCGAGTCGCTGGTGCCATGCGGTAACACCGACCCGCACGGTGGCCGCGCCGTCTGTGACAAGTGCGCATCGGACCCCGACATCATGCGCGAAATCGAGCGCCAGGAAGCCAACATCGAAGCCGATAACTGGGCTGCTGCTTCAGCCGGTTACGGCGAATATTGAAGGGGGCGTAACATGATGTATTGCCCAAAATGCACCATGCAATTCCATGTGGTCGAGCCGGAAATCATAGCAAAATCCCGCAAGAAGACATGCCGCTGCCCCGAATGCTTCCTCAGTTTCTCCCACGGCCAAAGTGGTGAACGTTTAGGTCAAAAGATCGTTGTTTGTGTCACGCCAGAAGAGGCCGCAGTGTGGAAAGGACTGAAACTGATAACCGGCGAATGGCGGCAGGGCAACCGATCAATGCCAGGAGGCACGACATGAAATTCATAACCGAAACCCTAGGCTTCGCCGCCGTGCTCGGGGTGATCCTGTTCTTTCTCATAGCGTCAGGAGGCTGATATGAAGATTCCTACCATGGATTTGACTGGACAGGTCACATTCCCACAAGACAAGCCAAAGGATTGGTCGGCGCGGGAACACGAGGCGCTGAATTCACCTATCGACTACTGGAAGGAGGACGACGATGTGTCTGGAACTGGGACTGATATTTCTGATAATCACGATTCTGGTGCAACTGTGACGGAGGCGGAACAGACCGCCGATATGCGTGAGCTGGATCAGCGCTTGGAGACTGTTAGGCTATGGCGCGATCTGATGGCGGCATTTAACCGCCGGGAAATTCCGGTACACATCTGGGCGGACGAGATAGAAGACCGCCTTGCGGCCTACGACTTCTGGAAGGAGGTGTGAGCATGGAAACGACCAGAATCCACGGCGGCACCTTGACCTTTGCGGACAAGGGCCATCAGTACCGCTGGAACCAGCAGAAGGTGGAATATACGGTTTCGGGCATCTGCGGCGACGGCTTTCCATCTAATTTCGGCATGGCGGCAGGGTGGGCAGCCAAGATGATCCGCATCGAATTGATCTCCCACATGCGGCGTCTGGAAAATAACGAGCCGTTGAGAGGTGACAGCATCAAGCCGTGGGCCGAATATATCTGCCAAGCCCACATTCGGGCGCGGGATACCGCCGGGGAAGCGGGGACGACCTTCCACGACTACATGGAACGGTACGCTCAAGGCCTGGAGCCAGAGTTGCCGGAAAAACCGTTAGCCAGAAGATCGGCGGAGGCACTGCGAAATTGGTATGACGCCAACGTGAAGCAGCCAATTTCAACTGAAAGATTGGTGTACCACCCTGACTACGACTTTGCGGGAAAATTGGATTTGTTCGTCGAACTTCTAAATAGCACCACGGCGGTGATTGATTACAAGGGCGTCACTGACCTGAAGTATGACCCGAAGCCGGGGCATGTCGGGCAGGGAGCGGCCTACTGCATGGCGCTGCGACTGGAAAACATCCAGGTCGATAGCTTTATTCTGATGGAGGTAGAGCGGGAGACCGGCAAGCTGCGCGTGACACGCTACGATGACCTGGAGCGTGAATTTGAGGCGTTCGTCTGGGCGCTCAATCTGGTGCGCTACCGGCCCCAGGGAATCGAAATGTAAATGTTTTTCCTAGACAAATTTGCGGCAGGCGTTGGTGCCTCTTCTCCTGACGCAATCGGTGCGGGGGGCAATAGCCTCCGCCTCCCGCACCATCTTTTTCACCGAGGCAAACAGGAGAATATAGTGGCCTATCAAAACATGATTATCGAAGCCCAGCAGCTGGCCCACCCGGTCAAGGACCGGCAGCCGTTTCAGCTGTCAGGCGTCACGGAAGAGGGCATGGAGATCGCCCTGAAAATCTGGCCCGACAACCCGGCGCTGAAGATTTTCGAACAAGACCAAGCTGGCTTCCCGGCGCATTACGAAATATCCGCCGAGTCGAAGTTTTCAGACTTCACCAAGACCGATGAATGGACACTATCGAAGCGCGGTATGCCCAAGATGGTCTCTACCGACGGGAACGGCTCTCAGAGGGCCGCAGAGGCCCCTCAGAGGGCACCTATACCGTCCCCGGCACCAGCACCCCAAAAACAGCGAAACACGCCCCAGGGCGTCATGACGGGCTCTGGTGGCGACAGAGAACGCAGCATCCAGGCGCAGGCCATCATCAAATCGGTCATCGCGATGGATGGCACCGAGGCAGATGTCCAGCGATGGCTGGATTGCCATGACCGAATCGTCAAAGGTGAGCGCGTTGGCGGATAAAATACTGACTTTCGTCTTGCCGGGGGTGCCTGTTCCAAAGGGCCGCCCCCGCATGACGAAGCGGGGCCATGTATTCACGCCGAAGAAAACCGTCAGCTACGAGCATTCGATTGCAATGGCGGCCCAGGCAGCCAAGTCGAAGCTGGCCGGTGGTCAGCTATTTGACAGCGCCGTGATGGTGACCATCCACTGCCACTTTGGAATGCCGAAAAGCTGGTCGCGCAAGCGCAAGGAAGCCATGCTCTACGAGCCCCACATTCAGCTGCCGGATTTGGACAATTTAGTGAAGTCGGTGCTGGATGGCCTGAACCAGACCTACGGCATCTGGGATGACGACAAGCAGGTGGCCGCAGTCACTGCCACCAAGCACTGGAGTGAAGAGTCCAGTGTACTCGTAAGAATAGAGAAAATTCAGAGTGGATCAGAAAATGAATGGCACCGAGATGGATGATAGCTCATTGCTTACCGAAAACTGTTTACCCGAATTATTGCGAGCATTTGCAAATGAGATTCAAGACCGTCCATCCGACACGGCGGCTGCCTACATGCGGCGGGCTGCCGATGAGATTGAACGGATACGAGCAAAATTGAGATGTTTTGAAAGCAACGAAATGAAGCATCTTAACTGTCAGCTAGAAAATTTAATCCAGAAACTAGAGGAGGTAGAATATTTTGTACAAAGCTCACCCCATTCCATCCTTTACACAAAACGGGAGAACCAGAAATGACCGAACAATATGATTTATGGTTATCCGAACAGGCCAAAGCCGAAGCGCTTGGCCAGGTAAAACGGGAGCCGTGGAGCAGCCGCGCCAAATCCGGCATGAAATACCTCCCATCTGGCTGGACCGGAACCGGCGAAGATATCCGAAGATTTCTTCTCGAAGAATTACATCTGGAACCTCCGCACCACCATAATGCGTGGGGCGGTGTGATTTCCGGGGCCGTAAAAATGGGCATTATTATCGGGACCGGGCGATATACCAAAATGCGGGCAATAAAAAGTCACGCCAGAAAAACGGAGATTTATGTGCGTGATTAAGCGCTACCGCATTGACCAACCGGAATCTGGCATGCACGGCTGGGTAATTAACGGCACTCTGTCGCATCTGGAACGGCTGGATATAGATTACATCGCTTTCAGCCATGACGGCATCGACTACGGGGTGCCACTGAACTGGGCAGTGGAGACAGACCGGGCAATACGACCAGCGGAAGCTGGCAGCCAGACGGAGATGGCGCTTTGAAAGACCCCCGCATAGAGCGGCTGGTGCAGAGCCGCGACGGCACCCGAAAGCACCGCTGCCCCGAATGCAGCGCTCAACGAAAAAAGAAAACAGACACGCCACTGAGTATCACCCGAAGAGGCACGGAAGTGGTGTGGTTCTGTCATCATTGTGAGTTCAAAGGAGGCTATGATGAGGCTAGACGCGAAAACAATTCAGTGGGCTACCAGACGGAAAATCAGCACCGAAACGCTCCGCGCCCTGAACGCTGGCGGCGAGATCATCCAGTTTGGTGATCGCCAGCTGCCCGCCATCGTCTTCCACTACCTTGATGCCCACGGCGAGTCGGTCAACTTCAAGGCCAGAGCCCTGAACGAAAAGACCTACAAGCAGAAGGCCAACGGGCAACAACAGTTCTTCAATCAGGCCGCCGTCATGGCAGGGCCGCTGGACGAAATCTATATCGTAGAGGGGGAAATGGACGCCTGTGCCCTGGTCGAGGCCGGGGTGCCGGTGCATTCGGTGTTGAGCGTGGTCAGTGGCGCACCCAACGCCAGCAGCGACGACCCCCTGACCGCCAAGCGCTACGCCTATGTTAACGAGGCGCTGGTGGGCGGCTTGAGCAAGTGCGACCGCGTCATTATCTGCACCGACAACGACAGCCCAGGAAATCACCTCCGACTTGATCTGGCCCGGATGTTCGGCCTCGGGAATTGCTACTGGGTGGAGTGGCCCGACGAGGTCAAGGACGCCAACGACTTCCTGATCCGCCACGGCGCGGAATCCCTGAGCCTGTTTCTCCGCGAGGACGTGAAGGAGTTTCCCATCAATGGCGTCTACCGCCTGTCAGAGATACCGGAACCCCCTGCCTTGGTGCTTTGGCAGGGCTGGGACGGCTGGCAAAACAAGCTGCATCTGTCGCCGACCTGTCTGTCGGTACTGTCGGGCTGGCCCGGTCATGGCAAGAGCCATTTATCGCAACAGCTGTGGGCGCAGATCGTCAAGCAATACGGCATCCGGGTGGCGCTGATGTCGATGGAGACCAGGGAGAAGCCCTTCGTCCGGCGCAATCTACGGTCGGCCTACTGGGGCAAGCTGGAAATGGAGATGACCGACCAGGAGAAGAAGACCGCCGACGACTGGATAGAGGAGTATTTCCTGTTCATCCATCACCCCTCCAACAGCCCCGGATTTCAATGGATACTGGAGATTGTCAACGACTGCCACGCCCGTCATGCCATCTCTGCCGTCAGCCTAGACCCGTGGAACATGATCGTGCCCGACTTCAATCGCCAGCAGCAAACCGAAACCGGATGGATCGGCAAGTGCCTGGACGACTGCACCTATCTGGCCAAGGCATGTAATTTGCACTTGCAGATTTTGGCGCATCCGGCCAAGCCGCTCGGCGCTGGGGTGCGCGAGCCCATCACCTACAGCTCCATATCCGGCTCCCAGCACTGGGCCAACAAAGCGGATCAGGTTATTTCAATCCATCGGGACAAGTTCGTTGACGATTACGGCAACCGCAATTCGGACGCCCGCTTGATCGTTCACAAGAGCCGCTATGAAGAACTGGGTTATCCCTGCGAGATTGCCATGAAGCTGGCCTTGGATCAGGGCATCTTCAAGTGCATGGAGTTCGACTCGACGGTCTGGTGACGGCATACGAGCGGAACTAAATTAACCGCTCATATTGACTTTTCCAAAAAAGGCAAAACCCAAACAAGCGATTTTTTCAACTTTCTTTCTCGCAGTCTTCCGCCGTTTAATTTTCCAGAACCGTCAAAAACGGCCCGAATCTGCGATTCCCAAAAACCGGCATGCTATAATAGGGGAGTAAACAGCGTAATCGATCTTTGAAATTGTGAATCGGGCTAGGCTTTCTTTTAAGGAGAAAGACCATCACACATTCATATTTTGAAACCGATGGCGGTCGAGCAGCCGCTGGGTTCAAGGGCACCACCGGAGACTGTGGCACCCGCGCCCTGGCAATAGCTACCGACCTCACCTACCAAGAAGCCTACGACCTCATCAACGCTTACAGCAAGGATGAGAAACCAAGCAAGCGACGGCGCGGCAAAAGTTCATCCCGCACTGGGGTTCACGCCGTTACCTTCAAGAAGGTGATGGCCGACCTCGGATGGGAATGGACACCGACCATGCAAATTGGATCGGGCTGCACCGTCCACGTTAAGAAGGACGAATTGCCGGAAGGCAGACTGATCCTTCGACTGTCAAAACATTACGCCGCTTTCATCGACGGCGAACTGCACGACAGCTTCGACAGCAGCCGGAACGGAACACGTTGCGTTTACGGTTACTGGAAGGAGTCGGAAAACCCCGACCCTAGCTTGTGGATGAAAAGAAAAAGCAAGCTATTAACCCAACTGATAACGGATCGTTATCCCGAATTCTTTATCGCCGATATAAATGTCGATCCCGACGCAGTTGACAGTAACTTGTATAAAGTTGAATAAGGGCCGCTGCGCAAACAGCGACCCAGTAGAGTAATCAAATCAACCTAAGCCTAGCCCGATTTACTTTTCAATTCAATCCCGCCGCACCCCCGACTTATCAATCCGCAACCGCTCCCGGCGGTTGGTTTCATGTGAAACATAGCTGACGTGGACCCAGCCCGAAGCGGGGTCGCCCGTATAATATTCCAGAATCAGCTGATCGTAGTCGCAGTTATCCGTAAGCCATTGATATAGCTCACGGTTATCCACGCCGGGGATTTCGATGTCGGCAGCTTCGGCTTTGCAATGCTGGGATGTGGCCTTGCCACCGATGGCTCTGTTGACCGCCTCGGCACGGTACCCGGAATTGATGATGACGGGCCGGTCGAAATGTTTCCGCGCTGGCTCCAGCACCTGTTCGCACAGGGCACGTAGTGATTTCACCTTGGCCGGGTCGGGGTTGTTGTCCAGACCTAAACGCAAAGCGGTCTGGCTCTTGGTCATCTCAATCAGGCTGAAGTGTTCGCTCAGTCTCACTTGGTGCGCTTCATATTTTCTC
>Ga0208449_1001518_pt1 | contig 12330 bp, 13 predicted proteins | sample MalvireepMed_s17_FD_184247 | JGI IMG/M metagenome (GOLD analysis project Ga0208449, IMG submission 184247) | Marine viral communities from the Global Malaspina Expedition - Malaspina viral metaG DeepMed_s17 (SPAdes) (version 2) | ecosystem: Environmental > Aquatic > Marine > Oceanic | place...
AAGGCGGTCTTGATCTTTTGTCCGTGAGCGTCAGTGAGTGTCCGTGGCCCAAAAGCATTTAATTCTTTCGTGTTCTTTAGTGGATTTCGTGGCAAATCATCTTTTCTTTTTCCGTGTCCTTCCGTGGCAAAAACTAGTCCTTATCACTCCGCGCCACAGACAACACCACCGGCTGTTTCTCCCCCTCCGCAAACATCTCCCGGTTGCCATTACGCATGGCCCACACGCCCCGCACGGTGGCAATGGCAATGCCCTGCTCATCCAGCGTGGGTAAGTGCTTTTCCAGGTAGTCCACCGTCACTTTGTGAGGATGGCCTATGCCAATGGCCGTGCCCTTTTCCTTTGCGGTCTTGATCAACTCCTGGAACTGCCGGTCCACAAACTCCTCGGTCTGTTCGTGGTCCAGGAACACATCGCGGGTCAGGCTGGGGATTTTGTGGGCGTCGGCTACGGCGCCGGCGATGGAGTTGGCGATGGTGCGGCTGTCTACGAAGTACAGCGGGTATTTGTTGAGCTCTTTCATCACCCAGTCCATGGGTTGGAGCTGCTGGGTCAGCAGGCTGCCCATGTGGTTGTTCACGCCCACTACGTGGGGGATGGACTGCAGGGAGCGCCGCAGGGTGGTGGCCATGGTGCCTTCGTCCATGTCCGGGGTCAGGCCACCGGGGCCAAGCCCGAAGTTGCGGGTGTTGGCCATGGGCGCGTGCAGCATGATTTCTTTCTGTTTCTTGTGGGCCAGCTTGGCCAGCGGCACGGTGTGGCGCCGGAAAGGCAGGAACGCCAGCGTCAGCGGTTGTTCCATCCGGGCCAGGCGTTCACCTTCGTGAAGGTTGTGGCCCATGTCATCAATGATGATGGCGATGGTGGGCGGCTGGTGCTCTGCCGGCTGGGCGGCCACAAAAGGGCTCAGCGCCAGTAGCATTACCCGGAGCAGGGTCGTTCTGAGTTTCACTGATCTTTGCCCTGCTGGCCGCTGTCGTCCTTGCGGTTAAGAATGCGCATGCCTTTGAGCAGGTTCAGTGCTGAACGCAGCTGGTAGTCCCGGTTGGCGGCAGACTGTTCGGTTTCTGCCTGCTGTTCACGCTGTTCCTTGGCTTTTTCTTCGTTCTCGCCGGTCAGGTGGCCGGTCAGGTCTGCCTCTGTGAAGAACGGGCGGCTGTCCAGCTCGGTCAGCTCGGCCGGGCGCACCTCGATATCGGGCTTGATTCCGGTAGCCTGAATGGAGCGGCCGTCCGGGGTGAAGTAGCGGGCCGTGGTCATCTTGATGGCATGGGTTTCATCCAGCGGGATGACTGTTTGCACGCTGCCTTTGCCGAAGGACTGGGTGCCCATGATCACTGCACGTTCGTGATCCTGCAGGGCGCCGGCCAGGATTTCGGAAGCCGAGGCGGAGCCGCCGTTGATCAGCACCACAATCGGTGTGTCGGCCATCACATCGCCCGGCTTGGCGCTGAAGCGCAGTCTTGAACTCTGGATACGCCCCTCGGTGTAGACAATCAGGCCTTCATCAATCAGCGCATCGGCGGTTTCTACGGCAGCCTGAAGCACGCCGCCCGGGTTGTTGCGAAGGTCGATCACCAGGCCGTCCAGGTCGCTGCCATGCTCATCTTTCAGATCGTTCAGGGCTTTGAGGAACTGTTTACCGGTTTCCGCCTGGAACTGGGTAATGCGCACATAGCCGTAACCGTTTTCAATCATCCGGGATTTGATGCTGGTTACCTTGATGATATCGCGGGTTACATCAATCTCGATCGGCGCGGTTTCGCCTTCGCGCATGATGGTCAGCGTGAGTACCGAGCCGGGCTTGCCGCGCATCAGGTTGACGGCTTCTTCCAGCGACATGCCCTTCACCGGTTTTTCATCCAGCTTGATAATCAGGTCGCCGGCCTGCACGCCCGCCTTCTGGGCCGGGGTGTCGTCGATGGGGGAAATGACTTTCACAAAGCCGTTTTCCATGCCCACTTCAATGCCCAGGCCACCAAACTCGCCGGAGGTGCTTTCTTCCAGCTCTTCGTAGTCTTTCGGGGCCAGGTAGGTGGAGTGCGGGTCCAGGTCTGAGAGCATGCCCTTGATGGCGCTTTCCAGCAGCTCGCTGTCGGAAACTTCTTCTACGTAGGCGTCTTTGATGCGGGCGAACACTTCAGTGAACTTGCGCAGGTCTTCCAGCGGCAGTTGTTCTTCCGGGTCCGGCAGTTTCAGTTCTACCCGCTCGCCGTCCTGGATACCTTCGATGATGTCCCGGCTTTGGGCATCCTGGGCCAGGGCGAGTCCGGGCAGGGTAAACAAACAGGTCGCAAGGGTAAGGCTGCGAAGTTGTGAGATCTGGAGTTTGCCGGTGACTCGTTTCATCCACATATCCTGTTTTGTTTCCAATAGTTGGACTAATTTCTTGATTTCGACAGTATGGCGTTCGCGGCGCCGTTTGTCAGCCCTTTGCGTCGGGGGACAAAACTCAGGGCTTGCCCAGCCAGCGGCGGGGGTTGACCGGCTTTCCGTTCTGGCGAACTTCGAAGTAGACCGCCGGGTCTTCGGTGCCTCCGGTGCGGCCGGAAAGGGCAATGGTTTCACCGGCCTGAACCCAGTCGCCGGGTGCGGTGAACAGGCTGCTGCTATGGCCGTACAGGGTCATGTAGCCATCGCCGTGATCGATAATGGTCATCAGCCCGAAACCCCGCAACCAGTTGGCGAAGACCACGCGGCCATAGTGTACGGCGGTGACTTCCGCGTTTTCTGCCGTGTTCATGATCAGGCCGCTGCGGCGCAATTTGCCGTCAGCATAGGCGGCGCCGTAGTTGGTGACCACGCGGCCCTTGGCGGGCCAGGGCAGTTTGTCCCGCAGTGACTTGAACGGGCGGGATTCGTTGGGAGAGGGGATGTTGGCGATGGCCTGCTGCACTTCTTCCAGCAGCTGCTCAAGGCGTTTGCGGTCAGTTTCCAGGTCGTCCCGCTCACTGCGACGGCTGCGGATGTCCTGTTTCAGGGCGGCCAGGGTTTGTTCCCGCTCGGCTTTGCTTTGCGTCAGTTGCTGCTGGCGTTGTTCCAGGTCTGCTTCGGTCTTTGCCAGTTCCACCCGCGATGCCTGCACCGCGGCCCGGGCCTGTTTCAACTCCTGAAGGCTCTTTTGGAAGGCTTGAAGACGCTCGACGGTGTCGTTGCTGAGGTATTCGTAGTAGGTGAGGGTTCGGGCAATCTGGCCCGGTTCTATTTCGTTCAGCAGGATTTTCAGGGCCGGGGCGTCGCCTTCCATCCAGGCGGCGCGAATCTGCGTTTTCAGGCCTTCCCGTTGTGATTCAAGGGTGTCGGCCAACTGGCGTTCCTGCGTTCGCAGTTCATCCAGGCGCTGTTGTTGCTGATCGGCTTTCTCGCGCAGTTCCCGGCGCTCACGGGTCAGCTGGCTGATTCTTTGCTCGGTACGGGCCAGTTGCTGCTCCAGGCTGGAGCGGTCTTTCTCGGCATCTTTCAGCCATTCGTCAATGCTGGCAATGCGCTTTTTCAGCGCCTCCACCTGTTCGGGGGTTACGTCATCCCGGGCATGCAGTGGCGTGGCTCCCAGAACGAGAGCCAGCGCCAGTGCGAGGACATACTTCAAGGTATCTGCCTTAAGCCGGATCAGTTGATCTCGGCCAGGCTGTGCCCGGACATTTCCTGAGGTTGCTGCAGCCCCATCAGTGTCAGCAGGGTGGGTGCGATATCGCACAGGCTGCCGTCGTCTTTAAGGTTGACGTTGCGATGGCCGGTATAAACCAGCGGCACCGGTCCAATGGTGTGGGAGGTGTGAACCTGGCCGGATTTCGGGTCCGTCATCTGCTCGCAGTTGCCGTGGTCGGCGGTGATCAGGGCTTCGCCGCCTACTTCGTCCAGCGCTTCCACAACTCGCTGTACGCACTGGTCCAGACACTCGGCGGCCTTGACGGCAGCGTCCATCTTACCGGTATGGCCAACCATGTCGCCGTTGGCGTAGTTGCACACGATCAGGTCGTATTTGCCGCTCTTGATGGCTTCTACCAGCTTGTCGGTTACTTCCGGCGCGCTCATTTCCGGCTGCAGGTCGTAGGTGGCTACTTTGGGGGAGGGCACCAGAATACGGTCTTCGCCTTCAAACGGGGTTTCCAGGCCGCCATTGAAGAAGAAGGTCACGTGGGCGTACTTCTCGGTTTCGGCAATGCGCAGCTGGGTCTTGCCTTGGCTGGCCATGTATTCGCCAAGGCCGTTGGCCAGTTGCTCGGGCGGATAGGCGCAGGAGGTTTTGATGTCTGCGGCGTATTCGGTGAGCATCACGAAATCGGCCAGTTCCGGGTGCTTGCGGCGATCGAAGCCGTCGAACTCCGGCTCCACGAAGGTGCGGGTCATTTCCCGGGCGCGGTCGGCACGGAAGTTCATGAACAGCACGGAATCGCCATCGTTGATGGTGCCTTCTGGCTGGCCTTCGGCGCGGATGTGGGTAGCTTTTACAAACTCGTCGTTCTCGCCACGCTCGTAGGCCTGGTCCAGTGCGGTTACCGGGTCGTCACAGGTGAACTCGGCTTCGCCCAGGGTCATGGCGTTATAGGCGGCTTCTACGCGGTCCCAGCGGTTGTCCCGGTCCATGGCGAAGTAGCGGCCAACAATGGTGGCTACCCGGCCTACGCCCAGGCTCTTCATCCTGGCGGCGGCTTTTTCCAGGGACGGGCGGGCGCTGCGCGGGGGCATGTCGCGGCCGTCCAGGAAGGCGTGGATATAGACTTCCTTGGCGCCACGGGCTGCGGCCAGTTCCGCTGCTGCCAGCATATGGTCTTCGTGGCTGTGAACGCCGCCCGGAGACAGCAGGCCCATGATGTGCACGGCCTTGTTATTCGCCACGGCTTTGTCGATGGCGTTGCACAGGGCTTCGTTGCTCTGGAACTTGCCGTCTTCGAGGTCTTTGTCGATACGGGTCAGGCTCTGGTACACCACCCGGCCGGCGCCGAGGTTCATGTGGCCTACTTCCGAGTTACCCATCTGGCCCTGCGGCAGGCCTACAAACATGCCTGAAGTGTTGATGAGGGTCTTCGGCTGATTCTGCCAGAGCTTGTCCCAGAATGGAGTGCGGGCGTTGGAGATGGCGTTGTCTGCAGCCGGGTCACGGTGGCCCCAGCCGTCGAGAATAATCAGTGCAGTGGGCTTGCGCGTGTCGGTCATCATGTCGTCCGGTTGGTTGCGAAAACAGATTGCAAGGGAATCGTGGTAAAAGTGGGGCAGATTGTAACCGTTTTTATTTGTGCAGGCCACGCGCGCAGCGCCAAGGCTTTGCATGGCCCTGATGCACTGTTGCTATATAAGGAGGCCCCTGGCGCGTGCCACTTGCCTTCTTTGAGCCGTCAGGGGTGTGTATAATCCCGCCAAATCAAATTTTCAGGGTAGTTTCATGGATCGCTTGTTCGAATTCGTTGTTAACCACTACATTCTGGTTTCTGTTTTTGTGGCGCTGCTGCTGGCGCTTCTGGTGCTGGAGTCGCGCCGTGGTGGTGCCAAGATTTCCGCCCAGGGTGCGGTGTCTCTGATCAACAAAGACGAAGCCGTAGTGGTGGATATCCGTGACCGCAAAGACTTCGGCGAAGGTCGTATTACCGGTTCCCTGAACATTCCCCTCAGTGGCATCAAGGGCCGTGCCAACGAGCTGAGCAAGCACAAAGACAAGCAGATTATCGTGGTCGACAAGATGGGCCAGCACTCTGCAATGGCGGTCAAGTACCTGAAGGAAGAAGGCTTTACCAACGTGGTGCGCCTGAACGGTGGTATCGCCGACTGGAAAGCCAGCAACCTTCCGCTGGTGAAAAAGTAACAGGGCTTGATCTGATTGCCGATCTGAAGCACTGTTTCACATTACCTGCCGGGGCCTGTGTTTAGACTGTTCCGGCACACGTGACTATAACAACGGGCTGCGCCCGACCTACGAAAACGAAAGGACTGATCATGGCTGAGAACCAGCAAGCCGCAGGCAACGAAAACCAGAACCAACCCCAGTTCGCCCTTCAGCGCATCTATGTGAAGGACCTGTCTTTTGAATCACCCAACTCGCCGCTGGTATTCCAGGAGCAGTGGAAGCCGCAGGTGAACCTGGACCTGAACACCGCCCACAACAAGCTCAGCGACAACCAGTACGAAGTGGTTCTGTCCCTGACGGTTACCGCCAAGGTAGGTGAGAAGGTCGCCTATATTGTTGAAATCCAGCAGGCGGGCGTGTTCCTGGTAGCCGGTATTGAAGGTGCCCAGCTGGGCCAGATGCTCGGCGCCTACTGCCCGAACATCCTGTTCCCGTACGCCCGCGAGGCCATCGACGCCACCGTTAACCGTGGCAGCTTCCCGGCACTGATGCTGGCGCCGGTGAACTTCGATGCGATCTACGCCCAGGCGCTCAAGCGCAAGCAGGAAGAAGCCGCAGGCGAAGCGAAGGAAGAGCAGACGCACTGATTGCTGCAGTCGTTCTTCGAAGCATAAAAAAACCGGCCAACGCCGGTTTTTTTATGCCTGTAAACTTTTGACTGCACTACACCGCCCCGGGAAAACCCAGCTGGCGCCAGGCTTCATAAACCACCAGTGCGGTGGTGTTGGAGAGGTTCAGGCTGCGGCTTTGTGGTTGCATGGGCACCCGCAGCCGGTGCTCCGGTGGCAGGGCTTCCCGCACATCAACAGGCAGGCCCCGGGTTTCCGGGCCGAACATCAGGTAGTCACCATCCTCGAAGGCCACTTCGTGGTACTGCCTTGAACCCTTGGTGGTGAGACCGAACAACCGGGCTGGCTGTTCGGTTTCCAGGAAGCTGGCGTAATCCGGGTGGATCTTTACCGTGGCGTACTCGCTGTAATCCAGCCCGGCCCGGCGCATCTGCTTGTCCTCCAGGGAGAAGCCCAAAGGTTCAATCAGGTGCAGCTGGCAGCCGGTGTTGGCGCAGAGCCGGATGATGTTGCCAGTATTTGGCGGTATCTGCGGCTCATAGAGTACAACGTGCAGCACGTGGCTTAGCGTTCCACGGCCAGGGCTACACCCATGCCACCACCAATGCACAGGGTGGCCAGGCCTTTCTTGGCGTCGCGGCGTGCCATTTCGTGCAGCAGGCTGACCAGGATACGACAGCCGGAAGCGCCAATCGGGTGGCCGATGGCAATGGCGCCGCCATTCACGTTCACCTTGTCGGTATCCCAGCCCATATCCCGGTTTACAGAGATCGCCTGGGCTGCGAAGGCTTCGTTGGCTTCAACCAGGTCGAGGTCTGCGGCGCTCCAGCCGGCCCGCTCCAGGCAACGCTGGCTGGCGGGAATGGGGCCGGTGCCCATGATGGTGGGGTCTACACCTGCATTGGCGTGGGCCTTGATGGTGGCGAGCGGAGTCAGGCCCAGCTCCCGGGCTTTATCGGCACTGCACACCAGAACAGCAGCAGCGCCATCGTTCAGGGATGACGCGTTGCCCGCGGTTACCGAGCCGTCTTTCTTGAAGGCCGGGCGCAGTTTGGCCAGGCTGTCACTGGTAACGCCATCGCGGGGGCATTCGTCTTTGGCGACCACAATCGGGTCGCCCTTACGCTGGGGAATGCTGACTGGAACGATCTGGCCGTCAAAGTAGCCGGCGTTCTGGGCCGCGACCGCCTTTTGCTGGGAGGCGGCGGCAAAGGCGTCCTGCTCTTCACGGCTGATGCCGTACTTCTCAACAATGTTCTCGGCGGTGATACCCATGTGGTAATCGTTGAAGGCATCCCACAGGCCGTCGTTCACCATGGTGTCGATCATGCTCCAGTTACCCATGCGCTGGCCGTTACGGCTGTTGGGGAGCACGTGCGGGGCCTGGCTCATGCTTTCCTGGCCGCCGGCAATCACCACTTCAGCGTCGCCACACTGGATGCTCTGCACGGCCATATGAACGGCCTTCAGGCCGGAGCCACACACCTTGTTGATGGTGATGGCCGGTACCGAACTGGGCAGGCCAGCGTTGATGGCCGCCTGGCGGGCCGGGTTCTGTCCGCAACCGGCGGTGAGAACCTGGCCGAGAATGACCTCACCCACCTGCTCGCCGGCGATGCCGGTTTCTTCCATCAGGGCCTTGATTACGGCAGTACCGAGCTGGTCGGCACGCAGGCTGGACAAGCCACCACCAAAACTGCCGACTGCGGTACGTTTTGCGGCAACGATCACGACATCACGCATGGGAAATCTCCGTTGTAGTGGGCAGGCTCGGAACAGGCCCGCCTCGTATGGAACAGATGGCGGGCATTGTAGCGGTAAAGCGTCGGGGCGCCAAAGCCACCATGGTCGGGTGGCAGTGCTGGAGCAGGAAGAAGGGGGCTTTCAGGTTGGCGCCCATAATCCCCTGCCAGTCGTCCTCGGTGGCGTTTTCCGTGGGGTTGGGGTAGAACACCGACGCGTTGTTCACCAGTCCGTCCAGCCGCTGCCAGTGGTTGCAGGCGGTTTTTGCCAGACGGGCGAGGTCTTCCGGGTTGGTCAGGTCGGCCTGCACCGAAGTGGCGGAGTCTGCCCGTTCCCGGTTCAGTTTGTCGATCAGTTGCCGGGCCTGTTCCTGCCGGCTGCGGTAATGGATGACCACATTCCAGCCCCGGCCATGGAGGGTTTCGGCAGTGTGGGCGCCCAGGCGGTGGGCAGCACCGGTGATCAGAACAACGGGAGCAGCCATAACGACGTCCTCAGGATGATGGATTCAATACCCGGGCGATACGCGCCAGCCGCTCGTTCCGGATTGCTTCGCCCAGCTCTTTGCCCTTGAAGCCCTGTTTCAGCAGGTTCTGCGGATTTACACCGGTAGCTTCTCCTGCAGCGGTGCGCAGGTGTTCCAGAATGCTTTGTTGTGCCTGCGGCAGCGTGCAGGCCAATGTGTCGAGCAGGGCATCGAAGCGTTCGCTGCGGCGCCACAGATCTGCGGTATCCAGCAGTTCCAGGATCTCTTCTGCAGAAAGGCTGTCTGCAGGGTGTCGGGACAGTTCGGCCATAAACCGACACGTCAGCCGGCTCATATCCCGGCAATCATTGGGGCTTTTCATGGCCTTTGCGCGGGTAATGGCCAGTTCTTCAGGCACGGCACCCAGAAGGGCGGCAAAGCGCTGGGCGGTGTTGCCCTGCTGGTGGTGAATGCACGACAGTGCCTTAACGCCGGCCCGGAACACGGTTGCATCCTCCAGCTCCGGAATCAGTACCGCCAGTGCTCCGAGTTCCCTAAGGACTTCGAAAAATACGGTAGGCGCATTTTCGTTCAGTGCCCGCTGGATTTCCTGCCACACCCGTTCCGGCACCAGGTGTTCCAGCTCGCCATCGGCAATCATCTGGCGCATCAGGGTCATGGTTTCAGGACAGATGCTGAAGCCCAGCGGATGCAGGCGGGCGGCAAAACGGGCGGTGCGGAGAATGCGAAGGGGGTCTTCGGCAAAGGCTTCGGACACATGGCGCAGGGTTTTGTGTTCAAGATCGGCATGGCCGTCGAACGGGTCCACCAGCTGGCCGTCTTCGGTTTGCGCCATGGCGTTGATGGTCAGGTCCCGGCGCTTGAGGTCTTCTTCCAGGGTAACGTCCGGCGCGCTGTACACGGAAAAGCCGTGGTAGCCGCGGCCCTGTTTGCGCTCGGTGCGGGCCAGGGCATATTCCTCGCCGGTTTTCGGGTGCAGGAACACCGGGAAGTCGGCACCTACCTGCTTGAAGCCCCGCGCCTTCATCTGCTCCGGTGTGGCGCCAACCACCACCCAGTCCCGGTCTTTGACCTTCAGGCCCAAAAGTTGGTCACGAACGGCGCCGCCTACCAGATAGGTTTGCATGGGAAACCCTGTGTTTAAGCCGGCTCAGACTGCTTCTGTGGCTGCAATATCACGGATCTTGCCAACCATGGCACGCAGGCCGTTGCCGCGTGTGGGAGAGATGTGGCGGAACAGGTCGAGTTGCTCGAACAGTTCGTCGATATCGGTGGCGAGCAGGTCGCGGGGTGTCTTGCCGTTCAGGGCCACCAGGATGATGGCGGCCAGGCCGCGCACGATGATGGCGTCGGAGTCGATCAGCAGGAACAGTTTGCCACTGTCTTCATCATAATGATGGATTAGCCAGACCTGACTTTGGCAGCCGTGAACGTAGTTCTCTTCGATGCGGGCCTCACCCGGAAACGCCGGCAGCTGTTTGCCCAGGTCCACGATGTAGGCGTAGCGTTCTTCCCAGTCATCCAGGAATTCGAAGGCGTCCAGAACGTCTTCCAGGGTGGTCTTGGTGCCGATAGGGTTCTCGAGAAACTGTTCCTTGCAGGCGGTCATAGCATTCCCAGTTCAAGCTTGGCTTCGTCGGTGAGCATATCGTTGTTCCAGGGCGGATCAAAGGTGAGGTCTACGGTCACTTTGTCCACGTTGGGCACATGCTCCACCTTGGTTTGTACATCGTTGGTGATGACCGGCCCCATGCCGCAGCCAGCCGCGGTGAGGGTCATCTTGATGTACACGTGGTTGCCGTCTTCGGTGCCGTTCTGGATCTGGCAGTCGTAGATCAGGCCCAGATCCACCACGTTCACCGGAATTTCCGGGTCGTAGCAGTTACGCAGGGCTTCCCACACCTGGTTTTCGTTAACCGTGCCGTCTTCCGGGGTCTCGAAGCTGCTTTCCAGGGGCTGTTTGCCCAGCGCATCGGCGTCGTGGCCTTCAATCCGGGCCAGGTTGCCGTTCACCGCCACGGTAAACGTACCACCGAGGGACTGGGTGATGGTCACGAAGGTGTCCGACGGAATCATGATCTCCGTACCGGAAGGCACCAGCCGGGCTTCCACTTCGCGCTTTGTCAGTACGACTTCCCGTTCTTGCATGCTCAATCAGCCTTTTTAAAGCTATTTCTTGCCACGAAATCCACGAAAGAACACGAAAAAATTAAATGCTTTTGGGCCACGGACACTCGCTGACGCTCACGGACAAAAGATAAGAACTGCTTTGTTGTTGTCCGTGTGATTCCGTGAGTGTCCGTGGCAAAAATCCCTAATCTTTTTTCTTTAATCTTTATTTCGTGTTCTTTCGTGGATTTCGTGGCAAAAGTATTGGTCTTTAAGCCACCGTAAAACTCTCGCCGCACCCGCATTCCGCCGTGGCGTTGGGGTTGCGGAAGCGGAACAGGGAGTTCACGCCTTCGGTGACAAAGTCGATTTCAATGCCATTCACCAGGGGCAGGTGTTCCTGCTTTACGTACACATCCACGCCGTCGATGGTAAAAATGCGGTCGTCGGGCTCGGGGGTTTCTACCCACTGGGTTTCGTATTTGAAGCCGGAGCAGCCACTCTTTTTGATGGCCAGGCGAATGCCCCTGGCTTCCGGTTTCTTGTCCAGTTGTTTGCGAATGTGTTTGACCGCTGTCGGGGTCATGGTCACGTTCACGGTGTTCGGGGTGAAGACTTCGGCTGTCATGTTTCCACCTCCTCAGGCAAACAGGCGCTGGATCTTCTGCAGGCCGGTGAATAATTTCTCGACCTCTTCCAGCGTATTGTAGAACGCAAATGAAGCCCGGGCTGTACCGGGTACTCCGTAGAAATCCATCAGAGGCATGGCGCAATGATGGCCGGTGCGGATGGCAATGCCTTGCTGGTCCAGCAGGGTGCCGATGTCGCTGGGGTGCAGGCCGGCGATCTTGAACGACATCACCGGTACTTTCTGTTTCGCGGTACCGATGATTTCCATGCCGGGCACGGTTTCCACCAGCTCGTTGGCACGGGCCAGCAGGGCGTTTTCGGCTGCTTCCATGGCCTTGCGGTCCAGGCTGTCCAGGTAATTGATGGCTGCCGCCAGGCCAACCGCTTCGGCGATGGCCGGGGTGCCGGCTTCAAATTTGTAGGGCAGCACGTTCCAGGTGGTACGCTCGAACGATACCCGCTCGATCATTTCGCCGCCGCCCTGGTACGGGGGCATCTCTTCGAGCAGTTCTGCGCGGCCATACAGCACACCAATACCGGTGGGGCCGAACAGTTTGTGGGAAGAGAACACGTAGAAGTCGCAGTCCAGTGCCTGCACATCCGGCTTGAAGTGGGGCACGGCCTGGGCCCCGTCAATCAGGGTGATCACACCCTGTTTCTTCGCCTGCTCGATCAGCGGCGCAATCGGGTTTACCGTTCCCAGCACGTTGGAGACGTGGGTAAGGGCCAGTACCCGGGTGCGCTCGTTCAGCAGGCTGTTGAAAGAGTCCAGGTCCAGCTCGCCTTCAGGGGTCACCTGTACAGGAACCACCCGGGCGCCGGTACGCTCGGCCACCATCTGCCAGGGCACGATGTTGGCGTGGTGCTCCATATGGCTGACCAGGATTTCGTCGCCGGCTTTCAGGCGCGGGGCCAGGCCGTTGGCCACCAGGTTGATGGCCTCGGTGGTG
>Ga0208449_1001524_pt1 | contig 12301 bp, 17 predicted proteins | sample MalvireepMed_s17_FD_184247 | JGI IMG/M metagenome (GOLD analysis project Ga0208449, IMG submission 184247) | Marine viral communities from the Global Malaspina Expedition - Malaspina viral metaG DeepMed_s17 (SPAdes) (version 2) | ecosystem: Environmental > Aquatic > Marine > Oceanic | place...
GTCTGGTTCTCAATAAGCCAAACCTTAGAGACTGTGTTTGGGGCGAGGGTCACAGTACATGCCTGACCACCGCCTGTACATTTTAGGTAAAAGCACCTGGCTTCATCCGCAGCCCCGTCGGCGATGGTGATTGTATGTGTCGAAGCGTCAGCAATCGCTTCCCCTGTGACCGAATACGATAGGGCCTCACAGATTAGCTCCAGGTTAGTGTTGGTCTTGGTTCCCCAGGTGCCGCTAGCTTCCCCGGTTGCGATTTCTTCTAATCGAAGATCATTAACATACGTACTAGCCATTATTGTTCACCTCTCTTATGCGATTCTTATAATTGCGCTCCCACCAGCGGCGGGGAATACAACCGTGAAGGTTCCAGAAGACACTTGAAAATCACCACCAAAATCAAGAACCGCAACAGCCTTGTTACTTTGGCTGCTGTTATAGATCAGAGCGCCACGGGCTGTGAAAGACGCGGATGTCCATGATGGATCACTGTAATCTACGTAGGCTGTAGTGCTGGAGGTTCCAATCGAAGCCCCAGACAAAGTTGCTCCGCCAGCACTATATCCAGTGCCGCTGACTTCATTTGACGAGCTATAAGCAGTTGTGGACGCATCCAGCGAGGCAGATGATGTATACAACGCGATCTTAATCGTGTTGGTGTCCATATCATGGGTTCCACCCAACAACTCAGACTTGAAACTCGTACACATGGCCTGTGTGATCGCCATCAGAGTCCTCCATTATATTCGGCTGTGTAGTTCCTGGCCATTTCTTGCTGGAACAACGTAACGGCTTCGTCAAATTGTGATTTGTATAGAGCCAGACTTTCTGGAGCCTTTAAGAAAGCAGAAGTCTCGTATAACGACGCAGCCAGCAAAACTGTCTCAGCATTGTCTCCAATCCAGTTATTAGCGTTGCCGGAAGACAATCCAGTTTCAGGGGCAATAAAATCAACCTGATAAGCAAGGGTAGCGCTAGGCGTAGGAGCTAACGTAATGGTGATCCCACTAGTGTCCGCGTCCTTCGTGGCATACATTATCGGTGTCCCGGTGGTTGCTGCGGTAGGCCAGTAGTCTCTGATATAAGAATCGAGCTTATGATCCAGGTAAGATACCGCCCCGGAACTTGTCACTGACGTTTGGCGAATCATCCTGGCACTAGCGACATCATAATCAGCGGTCCCAACCACGAGTGTCCCTGTAGTTATTTTTCGATAGCATGGCAGATTAGGTAATTTCTGGAAGATCATGTCCTCGGCCTGAGCGATGATCTGGTCAATAGAATCACTCAATTCGGAGGAATCATCTTCCGTGAATGCCTGAATATTGCTCACTAGAGTTGTATATGTCATAAACCCTCGCCCCAAGGACCAGTCCCCCAGGTGGATTCTCCCCAACCGGAAGGATGTGTAATTGATACTGTTCCTATCGCGCCCGTCCCTGCTACCCCAGTTTCATCTATACTACCGGTCGGGACTTCTGTTCCAATTGCGCCCGTCCCTGCTACCCCGCTAACACTAACATCTTGATCGAATTGCGGGGAAGCAAACCCGATTACACCGAAGCCTGGGACGCCAACCGGGGGGCGATCTTGAATTTTTACAAATGGGTCATAAGTATACCCAATACAAATATCAACATTCTCTGGGTCGTTGTCCGGTCGCGGCTGGAACAGTGCCGTTGCATCAATAACATTACGCGCCGGGGTAAGTTGAGGCTGCTTTGGCTCCCACTCTTCAGGCTCAACACGCAGACCATCCCATGTGGTCTTTAGAGATTTATACGGAACATTGAATCCTGAGCGATCACTTATCGCCCTTGATTTCTTCCCTTTTGCTTTTCTTGCAGCCGCCATAGACCCTTAGTTCAAGTCCAATCCGGTTGGCCGCACTCTCATTGAAACACCATCACTATCCGTTGCTGAAGCAAAATCAAAAGACCGCTCATAATCCTGGGTTAACAGCGCAAATTTATCAGGCATATATTTTAGGGCCAATTTGCTGGCTAACCCGGCACATATACAATCTGACCAACGATAAGGGATATCGGCATCCTGGTTACTCGCCGATATGTCTTCAAGCTGGTTAACAGACCAATATACAAAACTATAACCAGACTTGTCTGGGACCTGCCATACATAAACTGAGGGGGTATACTGCTTATCCAGCATATACTGGCTAGGCTTACCACCAGATGTCTTATTAGGAAGCTGGTTATACTCTTCTATACTGACACGTTGGACAATGGTATCAGATGTCGTACCGCCGACAGTTTCCCTAACGACGACATCCATCAGGTCAATTGTCCCCGCTGGAAGCGTATATGTTATATCATCTTCTGTGAGGGTGAGCGTGTTATTTTGAACCGTCCAGTAATTGATTCCACGGTTTGCAAACTCACTGAACAACAGATTAAGACTTCTTCGGGCGGCAACAGCGTGATACCCGGTGAGAATTTGTGAATCCATCCCGCAACGCTCAAAAGCCTCAGTAATGATCTCTTGAACCTGTGGACGAAATGTTACTGTACCGGAAGTTGCCATAGCGCGGCTCCGTCACAAAGAATGGCCAACCAGCGGTGGATCATTGGAGGCAGCGTCTCCAAGTTGAATCAGGAGGTTCAAACCAACTGATTGGCCATTCGATGTTAGCTAGGAATTAATACTCCTTAGAGACACGCATCACAACTTGATAAGCATCTCCGGCGGCACCGGCCCCGGTAGTAGTAAATTTAACGTCCCCGGTTGGGGATGAACCATATCCACTAGTAGCTGGCAACCCACCGAAGACTGAGAAATCTTGATACCCAGACTGTCCTTCAGTCAAATGAAGCACAATTACATCAGTTGATGCGTCGGCCAGGATCTCTACCGTCATTGCCGATATCGTCCACCAACATTCAGTGATTCTTACCCCAGTACACGTAGAGCCATTTGAACTCTTCACTAGTGACGATACGTCAATCTTAGTGACAGCGCTCTCATTACCTCCATCCACGTACTGGTACTGAAAGGCAAATACAGCCTCACGCGGGTTATCCGCTATAGTCGTAGAGGTTGTTATGTCAGCCATAATAACCCTCCAGATTAAGCAAGATTGTTATTCTGGATGTAAGTAACCGTAAGGGTCGCAACACCAGCGTCAGAGGTCGTGGCACTAGAGTCTGTGTAAATCGCTACATCTGTTGATCCGATATCTTCCCAAGTATCAGCATCCGCAATCGTAGCCTGGGAAGCTAGTTTGATCGTGTTGATGGTACTAACCGCAACAGCGGTCGCCAACTCAGTGGATGTAGAGCTTGTGCCAATTGAAAGAGTCGCAGAGTTATCATAAGCGGTCGTAACAAAGACCGTACACTCAAGAATCTGCGAATTTGCAGGGATAACAATCCCAGAAGCAGCCGCTGTTGTACTCTGGGAGATGGCAGCGGATTGCGCCATAACAACAAAGCCCACATTGGCCTTGTCGGTTCCAAGGGTTGTACCAGTGTCCTGCTTGATGGTTCCAGCCTTGATAGGGCCAGAGAAAGTAGTAACAGCCATGTTTATCTCCTGTCTTGGCTAATGTCTGCCGTAGCAGTCAGGTGACAAAGTTTGAAATGGGGGAGGAGACACCACTTTACCCTCCCCCACCTCGTCAAGCGCATTGAAGGCGTACGCTTGACCGCACAAACTTTAATTACGCGCCCTCACTACCGAAGACGCCTCGCCAGTCTGTCCAACCGAAGGAATACCTCTCACGGGTCTTATACCTAATATTTCCCGTTTCAAAGTCGCCCTCCATGCCTTTTTTCAATGGAGTCCGCTGGAAATGCTTTAGGCCGTCTGGAACGCTAGTCTTTACAAACCAGGCATCCGAGTCAGTTAGCCTTCGCATAACGTGATATCCCTTGGGCAGATAACCACCGGAGCGAATCGCATTGATGTCATTATCAGCGGTTCCGGTCCTCAACTGAGATTCCAATAGCCTCTCCGCAACGAAGGTGTAGGCTGTTGGGATGACAAGCATCAAACCTTGAGCGGCAATACGTAGCCCGCGATCGTCCTTCAAATCAGCGATATTGATAAGGACTTGCTCAAGGGAAGTCTCAGATAGGTCAGCGGCAGTAGCCAGCGTATTAGACTGGTTACCCGCACGGGTCGGGTGAGCAGTACTACACAGAACCACTCCATCACCACCAGTAATGGTAGCGAAGGCATTATTCAAAACATTCGCGCCTTTGATCTCCTTCGTAGAAGACATCGAACGCGCTAGAGCCTTCGTATACCTTGAAGCAATTGATCCATAAAGACCATCTTCCTCGGCCTCTTCCGTAATGCTGAAGGCTAGGGCAACTGTTTCATGCTGATAACGAGCGGTCCATTGCTGGCTCGCCGAATCATAAGAAATAGAAGCTCCCTCAGTCTTCACTGGGGCATTACCGAAACCCTCAAGAAGAACATCTTCCTCAAATGCTTTTTGACTAGAGTTTGTCTCAAAAACAGCAGACCATTCCGCCGGTGCCTGATCGTATTCCAACCCAAAAAGGGCGTTCAACCCAGGCTCCAGCATCTTGGCAAACTGTGCTCTATTAATTGCCATTTACATAACCTCCTTAGATGCCAGCGGTCTGTTTTAGGAGATGCTCATTGATGATCACCTCCATGACGGCATTAGCTCCAAAAGCATTCTCGGGGGAATCCCAAAGAGCAAGTATTTTTGCGGTAGCTGTGCCCGCCGCCATTGTTCCACTAATCTCAAAACCAGACTGTCCAGTCGTCGTCGAACCGGCTCCAGCAACCATATCAGCACAGTTTCCTATGTTGGTTTGGGCAGGGCTACCGGCGCTCTGGACCTTATAAACAATCATCGGGTCGTCGTAGATATAGGCTACGATATTAGTAGCTGCGGTCCCGGTCGGCCAATATTGGCCATATACATAACTGCCATCAGAGGCAGTGTATGACACTCCAGCAAATACACCAATATTATTTACTTCTGTCGCCGTATGAGGTGTTAGAACCCCATCAGCCGTGATGATACAAAGATCACCAGTGAAGATGTTCTCGGACGTTCCTGTAGTAATGGTGTACTTGTTAGCTCGGATCGAAGATCCACTCATGGACCTAACTGGGATCATCCCAAATGCCGCGTCTGCGTTCGCCATCCTTCTCTCCTTTTAACAAGCCATTTAATCGTCAGCCATGACGGAAAGGTCCCGGCCACGGCTTCCTGTTGATTTCCGTTCCTGTTGGATCGGAATGCCACCCGTCCTACTCACCGCATCAAGCTCTCCAGGAATGGACTCATTCTGTTCAAGGTTGCGATTATGGTAGTAATCCTTCATCGACTTGAACTTATCTTCATCCATTTCGCAGAGGATCATGCCCTCTACGCCTATAGAACCTGCCCACTGACCATGATTGATAGTCGGATACCTCTTATCTTTCACAGTCTCAGCGGCCCGTGGGTTCCAGCCAGCCCGCATACGTTTGTATACGTTGTCTGGAGTATCCTTCCCCTGAATCGAGGTGGCTATCCACCGCTGGACCATCCCAGGACGGGGATCAGGTGCGTCCAGTAGTGAAGGTGGTTTCCATGCGGTCAGAGGACGAGCCTCTTCCGCACGCGGGTCGGAACGGGATTCTTGTGCGCGAACATTACGATCATCAGCCATGATTAGCTCCTTTGCTTCCGAATCTCGTCAGCGTATCGCTTCAAAGATTTTTCATCTCGGATACCAAGCTCTCTAGCCATCCTTAACTGATCTTGCGTCATCCGAATCCTGTTCCCTGAGTAAGCAGGAGATCCGCCAGCAGTTGGGGCGACAGGCGATCTGCTTTTTGTCCTCTGCTTGGTCGAAGAGTTTAGCTCAGGAAATACATTAAGTAAACGCTTATTCAACACATGATAATAATCGTCTGACTCTTTGTCATATCCTTCAAGCTCTAATTGAACATCAATTGCCCTTGCAGCGGCGGTTTCCCTCTCAAATCCAGAAGAATTAAACCACCGATTATTATCCCACCATTCCATAGCTTTTTTAGGAGCGGCCTCTTGAGCCACCTGTTTAGCACGGGCAGCATTATTAGATACTGCTTGCCTCGCTCCCTGTGATTTTTGCATCTCAGCCACTCTAACAGCGGCCCGCATGTCAGCGATTTGCTCACTGAAATTTACTTGTGCTTCTGTATCCCCTTCTTCTACCGCCTTTTTAAGGGCTAACTTTGTATTCTCATAATGTTTATGAAAATCATTTTCCGCCCGATGATTGTTGCCCTGCTCTAAGCGCCCGAGGCGCATTTGAAGTTGGGAAACCTGCTCTTGATACTGGCGACTTTGAGTCTCAGCATCACGCCTCTGGTCTACGAGTTTCTTAATCCTTCTCTGGACCTTCTCTCCGTAGTCAGAATCATTTGCCTCTACTTCTGGTGGCAACTCCTCGACAGGCTCTTGTACATTAGGCACAACCTCTATTTCAAGGTCCTCATCTTGCCCCGCCCGTCGCTGCGCCTCTTTAACCTCTTCTTGAATTTCTTCAACAACCTGATTTTCGTCTTCATTCATGGTGGCGTTCTCCATGTCAATTCGCCTATGAAATGTACGACGCTACGTCTACGCCTTCTGCGAGAATCGACGTGATTTCATCATCGTTCAAAAGAAGTAGCTTAACGCCGTTGATGACCAGTTTCTGTCCGGCATATTTGCCGTAAGTTACACGGTCGCCGCAACGTGGCCATTCACCTTTCCAGGATTCTCCGTTATCTCGATCCCTATAAGCCAAATCACCCATAGCCAGAATGCGTCCGTGAGCCGTCAAATATTCCTCGTTCTCAACACTCTGGGCCGGGAGGTAAATTCCTCCCTTTGTCTGTTGCTTCGCCTGATTAGGCTGAACCAACACCTTCCAGCCAGTTGGCTTGGGAAATTGGTGTGACCCAAGCGTTGAATTTGTTTCCTCGTCCGTTATCAATTCCGCATGTTGATGAGACATGTTATTCATCCTCGTCTAATTTTTTCAGAACCTCGTCGATAATCATGTAAGCTCTTTCCAAGCCCTCCGCGATACCGACGCTTTTTTTATATGCCTCGAAGTCTTGCATTCGACCTAGCAGCATACCCTCAGCAATCGCTGACTGTTCCTCTTTCAGCGTCCGTTTTATCCTGTCCAGCAGGTCCGTTATTGTCATCTTTTTTCAAATCCGTTTCTCCGACCACAGATACCCCGGTGACAAAAATCTTGGCGTCTTTCCGTTCGATCATATTAGTACTTCTTCCCCTTCCCTTTGCTCTTCTTGACCTTCTTCTTCTTATTATAGCCTTTCACCTTCTTGACACCTCCTTTCGATATTAATGCTGAGAATGATGATCTATTCATTTTGAAAAAAATTGAACTATTTTCTCTAAATTGAATGGCATGGATACTCCAACACGGCCACCTTTCTGGCCCGCTCTATCCCGATGAAAATCCGCAGATAAATTATAATCATTAATATTTATATTCCCAGAAATATTTTGACCATGTGGCGATACTCCACCGCCAATGCCAGCGATAAAGCGTTTATCTTTATCAGGCAAATTCAAATGAGCCTTAAATTCAGGCCCCTGTGGTGTCATGACGGCCACAAGATTTCCTAATGAACCTTTCAAAGATGCCTCTGTACGATCATGAGGAGGATAATGTAACGCGCCCAAACGACCAATAGGAGTTTCAACGTAGCCACCTACTTCTGTTACTCCACCCTTTGAACGTGTTTTCCAGGGGGTTTTCCCATGCTTAACACTAATAAGACGACCATCAGGGGTAATAGTAACCTCTCTTTTAGGCCATCTATATCTATTTCTTAAATAAGATCCCACTAAGGAAAGTCCCCAATATCCTGGGCTTCCAACATTAAATTTTCCTTCAAATCCAGATGGGGTTGTTAACTGCCCTTTATTAGTTGGAAACTTTCTTGAATAAGTGACTGGTTTATACCCTGAAAGTCTCGTCTTATCACCATTAGTAACATTAATTATTTCTTGTCCTTGGCCTGGAATATTTTCAATAGTTCTTCGCCTTCCAGCAAAGGCCCCTGCATTCCCTGAAACATTAAGATGTTCTTGGAAAGGATAAAGTTCCTTGATGCGCATCTGAATAAGACGCGCACGCTGCCTCCGTGCTTCTTGAGGATGGTTGAGATCCGATAGAACATCCTTAGATGCCTCAAATCTTCGTTGGTCTGGACTCACAAGTCGTTGTCCGAGATTTTCAGGAATATATAAATCATCTACAGAACCCGTGGATAAATCAACACTAGGAACCTCTTTTGGTTCCTCCAATGACAATGGGTAAAGGAACTCATCTTCCCATCCAGGGTCTATGCTATACTTTTCCCCTTGTTTGGATAGAAATTCAAATACATCCATCAGACTTGACCAGCGGATAAAGTCATCGCAAGAATTTGCAATGTCTCACGGAAACTCTTATCGAGTTCCTTAGCAGCCATCGCAAACTTCTTTGGGCTAATTTCTTTTGGTCCAATGCCATACCGCTCAAGAAACTTCTTAGCAGCACGAATCTCAGCGGCAGCGACCTTTTTAATTTTAGCCTTAGCCATTTTATATTAGATTGTGCCTTTTTCCTTGAGGAAGAAGCCAACGACACCACCGACGATCCCAACGACAATAATCCAAGGTTGACCTAGCAATACGCCAACGCCAACGATCATCGCGCCAGCGGAGGCATAACTAGAAGGTTCTTTGAAGCGTGATGTAATCCAACTCATTTCTTCTCCTTATAGCCAGAAGCATAGACGGCTTTACCTTGACGCTCGGCAGCGGCCTTGGTCTTATAGACCTTACCGGACTTGCCCCATCGGTAGCCGCCCTTAACCTTATAGACTGGCATTCTAGTATTGGTCTACCTTAGGTCCGCCGTGGCCAAGCAATTCATCCATCAAGCCGCCCATGTCCTTGCCACTAACACGCATGACCTTGACCTTTACCTTGTCTTTACCAGGGCCACGCTTCTCTTCCTCTTCCTCATAAACCTCTTCTTCAACCTCTTCGTCTCCGATTCCATATTTGGTCTGGTAGCAAAGCATCAAGAAGTTAACAAGCTGGTCATCAGACAACTCAAGACCAACGGAGTCGCGGCCAAACCCTAGTTTCTCTTTGAATAGCTCCTCAGACTTCTCAATATTCTCAACATTAACTTTTGCCACGACGTTCTCCTTCTATATTTTTAATAAAAACAATTAGCGACGCATCGCGTCCCGGTGGGCAAGGAATTCTTAAATAGTTATTACACCAGATCCACGGGGCATAATTCCAAGCGCTCCATATTTCCCTAAATCAATATTAGGGTCAGACCTTGAAGCACCAAATCTCGTGGGATTAGCTCGACGCATCGCGTCCCGGTAGGCAAGGAATTCTTCGGCGCTTGTCGCGCCAGAACCGGGTTGCCTTGGCATCGCGCCACGACTTGGCATCGCGTCCCTGGAGGCAAGGAATTCTTCGGCGCTTGTCGCGCCAGAACCGGGTTGCCTTGGCATCGCGTCCCGGTAGGCAAGGAATTCTTCGGCGCTTGTCGCGCCAGAACCGGGTTGCCTTGGCATCGCGTCCCGGTAGGCAAGGAATTCTTCGGCGCTTGTCGCGCCAGAACCAGATTGTTTTCTCAACCATGGCATCGAGTCCCGGTATTCAAGTAATTCTTCATCTGATAATGAGCCAGAACCAGATTGGGAATTCTTAATTACTTCTCTCATCAAATCAATGGCAAATTCCTTGTCCTCTTCAGTCTCTGCCAATTGATAAAGATCAATTGCCTTTATCCAATCTTCATATGCTCGTTTTTTAACATCACCAAGTAATCTATTCATCCGGTCTAAAACCTGTTCCCTCCTACTCTCCTCACTCATACGAAAATCATCCTCAATATCTTTGATGGTTCCTTGGTAATACTTATCTTGCTCTGGCGTTAACCATAATCTTGGATTTTCCCAAGAAAAACCGGAAGGAGGAACACCATAGCTAGGGTCAACTGGGTAATAATCATATCCAATTAATTCTTCATCACTTGTCGAACCAGATATATCACGATTAATCTTATCTTCAGCCATGCCGAATCTCCTTATGCTATATATATTATGATAAAACGCTCACAATTAATTTCTGTCTCTAGTTTCCATCTGCGCTTTAATAATATTCTTCTCTCGTTCCATCTGTAATTCTGCTTCTAGCTTAGTGACCTTTGCCTGGAGTTCAGCTTGAACTTTCGCTTGTTTAAGTAAAAGATCCTGCTGCGCCTTCGCCTGGTCAATCTCTATATCAGATTTCGCCTTAGCCTGGTCAGATTGAATTTCTGCTTGAGTTCTGGCTTTAAGAGACTCAGCCTCAAGTTCGGCAAGTTGCCTAGCATATTGCATAGGATCTTGCGGCCCCCCTTGCTGGAGTTCTTGTAGAGCTTTAATCGGGGCCATCTGCGGTGATTGTTGGATAACCTGGGCGGCTTGCTGACTAATAATCATATCCAATTCTGGGTTAATATCTCCGAACATAAATTGCTTGTCACGGAGATTTGGGACATCTGGAAGTTGAGTGCTAATACTCGCTTGCATCCTCTGCCGATAAAGCAACGCTACGTGTTCCGCCACATGAGCTATCAATATAGGCTGTAAATTTCCTGCCGCTGGATTTCCTGCCAATGACGGATCTTGAAGGAATTGTAAATGAACAGCGATATGAGCGTCGTGATCCTGCTCCGGGAAAGCGTTTATTGGCTTCCCATACATGACTGAAAAGTTTTCGTCAACAGGATCAAGTTTCGGCGCTTCCGCAGGTTTAATCAGGATCTCATCAATATTAGGAACTCGTATCGCCTCGTACATTCGCTTATAGGCTTCATACAGATCGTGAAGTTCCGGTGCTGCGATAGCCATTTGTAGAATGGCCTGTGCCTGGGCAATCCTTTGCGCCGTACTAAAGATATTCGGATCGCTTACAGGGACAATATCTACACGATCATTAAAATCAGAGGCATGAATGGTTTGAGAAGACCCCGCAACCGCGAAATTGAAAGTGTCCGGTAGATAAATGGCATTAATCCTGGACAACATCTTAAATTCTTGGCCCTGGGAGTAATGTAAGCGTTTATGAATGGCTGAAAACTGCTTGGACCCCTGTTCAATTAGAGCAACCGTGGAACCGACCGGGGCATTCGGGTTAACATCACCTACATTAAGGTCCGCCGTACTCGCAAACCTCTGCCCCGCCTGGACAATGAACCCCAACAACTGAAACAAGGTTCCAGAAGGCTCCTTAAACGGAAGCGGCATAATGGCTTTATTGACATCATCAACCGTGGAGTCCAGATCAACGAACTCACCAGGGTTAATATCAATCTCGCCGCCACTCACCCGGCCCCTGAGCTTGAACCCACCTTGCATGTTGGCGAACGCCGCCGAATCAAGCAGCGCACGTAACGCCCCCGTCGCAACTTTCCCCAAGCCCCCAATCATGTGATAAAGGCCAAAACCGTAGAACCCAACTCCGGGTAGGAACTTATAGCTTATGAACCAGTCAACCCTTTTCTTCCTCTCGTTCCCTTCGTCCCAGTTCCTGCGGACTGAAACAATTTTCTCAGAATCATAATCAATAGTAACAACATAAGGTGGTGCGACAATATTTTCATCGTCCTCGCCGTCTATGCCGTCGAAGGTCTCATAGACGTGCATTTCAAGGAGGGTCATCACCTCGTCTTGCTGATCGTCGGAATATATATCGACGCCTTCGATCTCTTTCGTCACGTCATCCGAAGGATCAATACTATCCCCTTGATAAACAGACGGCAGATACCACCCTGCTTTTACGTACTTGTTGTAATCGTTTTTCGGGAGTCTAATAACCTGTGTATAACGTGGAGATGTAAACAGGTCTTTACTCTCTGGAGCGACAACGAAATCCTCGGCTTTAACGAATTGTGAACATTGTCTGTTGAGAGAAGCATCCCAATAAATTTTCTTAAATGTCTGGCCCACTAATGGAAGCTGGAAAAGCATCTGATCCAGATCCGGGAAATACTCGGGCATCTCCTCGGTGATCTGGTAATTCATGTAATCCCTGACCCGGCGAGCCTGTGCTTCCGTTTCCTCGTTCGGCTCACCAACGATCACCGTTTTTACAGGCCCCCCAGAGGGGTATAGCTCGACGATTGCGCGGGAATTAAACTGTGTCGCCGCTTCCGCGATCAGCGGATGGACCACGGTACTAAGCCCACGACTCGCCCTCTCATCCTCACCTTCCTCCAGACCCCCCTGCGGATCGAGGGTCTTTAGCCCATCCTTA
>Ga0208449_1001528_pt1 | contig 12282 bp, 16 predicted proteins | sample MalvireepMed_s17_FD_184247 | JGI IMG/M metagenome (GOLD analysis project Ga0208449, IMG submission 184247) | Marine viral communities from the Global Malaspina Expedition - Malaspina viral metaG DeepMed_s17 (SPAdes) (version 2) | ecosystem: Environmental > Aquatic > Marine > Oceanic | place...
ATAGTCGCTCTTACCACAATGTGGACAGACCGCTTTGAGTCCAGCCCCTCCAGGGGCTTCTACAGTGTTAATCATCTAGGCCTCCTTATGACCTCGTTGCTAGGTTCACGAATGGGGATAGGGTGTTGCTCCCGTTCCTTGGGGTCAACGCTGACTCCAGCCAAGGGCGTCCATCCACTCGCTGGGTGAATCTCCAGACCGTCTCGTCATTTTGAAATCTGACATGGGGGCTTGCCGCCATGCTTAGCGACTGCCTGTCTCCTATGACGTAGTAACCAAAGTCGACGAAATAAATGTCACCAGCGGTTCCAAGGGTCTGGCATTTCTCGCTCAGAATCAGGGGTCTTCCATATATGGAAGCTGGTGCTGCCCCTGCCATGTTGTTCATCATCACAGCAGACCCACCCGTGCCAACGCTTCGGGACATACTTACAATCTGGGGCAGGGTATCGGGATGTGCAAGCCAGACTGCTCTGCCACGGCTGGAGGGGAGCATCCTTGAGTACATCTTATCTACATTCTCAGCCACTATTGTTGTCGCTGCTTGACCCGTCTCCTTGGCTACAGTCACCAGAGCATCGGCATTTAGTATGCCGACGGGCTGTCCTCCACCGATGCCGTTTATGAAGGCATCGTCCTCAAAGTAACTTAGCGCACTTGGGAACAACCTGAGAAGCAACGCCTCAAGAGAGATTGCTGCATCTGCCAGGAGTTCGTTGGCTGCACTGGTGTAGCCTGTCAACTTCTTGGCTGTTAGCTGCACCCTGCCGAAACTAGGCTCGCTGCTTGTGTAGCTTCCGCTCTCAGGAGTCCAATACCCTCGCACCCCACCATGCACATTCGTCGCATGAGTCGTGTCCACTATGGTCGGTAGGGCAAGGGTCAGCGATGTCATTGGGAGCCTGAACGCTCTTGAGCGTACCACTGAATCCTCCAAGGCTAGGGCCAACAATTGCGTTGTGAATTGCTCTGGAACCAAGAAACCGCCTTGGTCGCCCTGCCCCTCACCCAACACCTTGAGCCTAGCGTCAAATCCGCTACGGCTGATAGTCCCTGGGGCCATTGTGGTCAAGAACTCACCAAAGGATTTGAACTGTCCATCCATCCCCTTGGCTTCCCTAGCCAAATCAATCTTGGCCTCGTCCTTGCCTACCCATCCACCGCCGAACTCTTTGCCCTGCATGGTCACGCCCTCTGCAATGGCTTCCTCTGACATTGGGGGTCGGCGTACTGCGCCTTCCTGCAATGCGCTCGCCATCTGTTCTCGGACGGCCTCGCCAAGAACTTCCTTGGAACGGTTCCCTACATAGTCATGGAATCGCTCTGGGCTGTTCAGTAGTTCTTCCAGTTCTGCCTGAGTCTGTATATTGTCGGACATCGTTAACGTCCCTCCCTGTAATCTGGTATAGCCTGTCTCATAGCTTCTCTGACGATGCTTTCAGCGTCAGGTAACGAAACCGTTCTGGTGTGCTGACGAGTTGGCATCAGCTTCTGTAAATCGTCCTTGATAAGAGCCACAACCTTGAGGGCAATGGCATCTATGTCTATAGGTTCTGGCGGTAGCTGAACCTCTACCAATTCTTTTGCCATGTCTCCTAGCATCTCCTCCACTAGCCCCTCTACCCCTGGATGCAGGTTCATGCCCTTCATCGCCTGTAATGCCTGTGGGTTGGATGGCACGGTTACCTGTGACACCTCAAGCAGTTCCTGACCTTGGAACTCATAGGACAGGTTGCCATTATCTTCTATTTGTTTGGCTTTGCTCATATCAGGGACAAAGCCAACAGAGAAAGCAGCCCTGCCCTTAGAGGCAAGTTTGAATCCCCAATCGGCCTCTTCGTTGCCCTCTCCGATATAGTATTTCGCCTCACCTACCAGTTCTGTCCCCTCTACCTGCATCTTTGTCCACTCGCCAATCTGGTTCGTCAGGCCACGGTAGTTATGACTCGACAGGAGGATGGGGTGAGTGGAGAAGTGGGTTAAGTCCCAACCGTTTTGACGCACAATATCCCCATCCCTGTCAACGTCCTCTGTGGACACAACAGCACTGATTAACCCTTCTTGCTCATTCAGTAACTTGAGTGCTGTGGGGCGCACAAACTTTACGATGTGGGTCATCCTGTCACTCCTTATCTCTGGGGCCGAGGCTGGCTCAAACTGCCGCCCTTCGTGGTCTGTTCAATGCCGTCTGGCATCGCCTGCCTGCCACTGGTCTTTCGGGTAACGCATAGCCTGTAACTCTGCACTGTCCCCCGTGATCCCCCAGAGCGCATCTATCCTTTTCCCGTCATGCTGCTTCCAGTTATTCTCACGGCGAATCCTGTCATACCCATCGGGTGACTCAAGTCGGCAACTATGTTCGTTTGCGAATGGCATCGTATATAATACAAAAAGCCCATCTAAGCTAGGCAGTCTTGCCGCTCAAATGGGCCTCAAATGGGCCTCTGGGTCTATTCAGTTTGAAACAAGATAGCACCCCGTTAAAAGCCTGTCAAGCTGTCCTCTCCTCCTTGCAATGCCGACAGTGTATACGGGTTCCTGTGTGGACATCTCGACCCAGTAACCGCTTACAGCCAGAGCAACGGAAGTCCTGTAGGATGGCTGGGCTGTATGCCCTATCCTCTGGGCGTATTCCAGCAAAAGGTATCTCCACATCAGCACCTAGTTCGCTCGTCCTGTACCGCACATTGCAGCGGCAGTTCTGGTGCTGGGGTATCGTATCAACCCCAGAAGGAAACGGGTCGCCTATCGGAATCCACCCCTTGCCCTCATTGAGTGAACAAAAGTCAGAAACCCCATCATCCCCCTGCGTGACCCATCGTTTCTCGTCTCTGCCCTGATGCTCCGCTGCCTTAAACGCCCCCTGCCCCAGTGCCGTCGCTGTTTCGGTACGGGCGATGACCATAGCCCTTGCAGGACTCAGGGCATCCAGCACCTTAATCTCTCTGACGATTGACCCGACTGACTGCCCATCCCGTAGGGCATTGCCCACCACCTCACGCACCCTGTCCCTGGTGGTATTGGTGATGTTAAGGATTTGCTCGGCCCCCCGTGTCCTTGCATACTCCTCGGCCTCTCGCTGCACTATGCCCATCGGCCCAGCAGGGAACTCGGCCACAAACGACGCTGCATAGGCTCTGGTCAGTTCTTCGACAAACTCGTCCAGGTACTTGGCTTCCCAGTTCCAGTCAAACCCGTCCACATCGGCAACGTCTAACTTGGTGACAATCATGCCAGTTCCTCCAGATAGGCGACTAGGTTATCCCGTTCATTGCGGAACCGTCTGACCCATCGGGCCTCCATAGAATCCTCCTCCTCATTCACTTCCTGAGGATGCACATCGCTCGCCGCTTTCTGCATCATATCCTCTAGGGCAAAGGCCACAGGTGCTGCGGATGGGGCCATGAACTCATCCCCCCCATCGGCAGCTTCGCCGTAACCCAGCAAGGCACGGCTCTCGTTACGGGTTAGGAACCCACCCTTGAAACCCGTGTCAGCAATCCTTAGATGTAGTTCACGGTTTTCAGGTCTGGGGTCGGCATAGTCCAGCATCAGGGTTCTATCCATGCTGTGGACTAGACGTTCATTGACCGCCTGTTTGATACGCTCCAACAGGGGCTTCAATATCCACCGCCCAAACATCACATCCCCTGCCTCGGCGTTGGCCCTGTTTACGCTCTCCGTCACTCCCATAACAGAGGCAGGGATACCAAATGCCCCAAGGATAATGTCTCTGTTTAATTTGCGTAGTTGCTCCATCTGCATATCCCGTTGGCTGAATTTCCTATCAACCCACTTCCCCCTCTCCAGCACCGCTACCCTGTGAGCGTTAGCAACCCCCTGGTGTTGCTCACCCCATCGGGTCACTAACCGTTCAAAGTCCGCATCACTCATTCCCTCATCGAACTGGAGGATGCCCCCAGGCATGGCCCCGTTGGAGAAGAAGTTGCGTGTCCATTGCGCTGCCATCTGTTCCGCACCCAAGTCCATTAACAAGGATTGCACAGTTCCGATACCACGATAAGGGTCTACGGGGCTGGGTCGCCTGATGAAGATGACATCCTTCCTCTGGAGAGGTATCTGCATGGTTCCGATGCTGTAAATGTACCCTGCGACAAACTCCGAAACGTGCGGCACTGGGCGAATCCTGTCTGGGCGTATAGGCCACAGTTCCACGGGTCTGCCGCCAGCGTTGCGAACTATCAACCACCATATCTCGCCCGTCAGTTCAAAGTGCTGCACAGATGTCTCGATAAACTCATGCCTCGTATAGAACGGGTTGACCGATCCCCACAAATCTATAATAGGATGCTGTAGCACTTCCTGCTGCTCATTATTCGGCATGCGCCGATAGAGGCTCCACGACACGGCAGCGGTTGATGCCGCTATCCTGTCCACCACAGCAAAGAGCCATGAGGTCTGGGTCATGGCTTGCATCTGGGAGAGTTGGTTCGGTACACCTCCACCCACGCCAAGTCCCGACAGGTTCCCTCCCGATGCCATAGCCATCGGTGGGCGTTGTACATTCTGTTTGAGCAGCGCATCTATCCCTCTCTTGATGAGTGTCATGCGTCACCTCCTCTTTGCATACCCTGGGCGATGAGAATAAAGAATAACCCTGCGCCGATGATACCTGCTATGGGGTGCATAATCCACAGGCCAGCCAATATCAGGAGCAGCCCAACAGCCTCTACCACGGCTGCGAGCAATATTGTCCTTGGCAGTTCTACCAACCTCCACGGCATTTTCATCCGTTGATCCACCTTATATTTGGCTTTCCCCTCTGGCTCAATTCAGTTAGTCCCCAAACAAGAGCATCTAGCCTGTCTGGGCTTCCAGAGTTGTCGGGTGTCCACGACACCAACTGCTCCTCCAGGTAGGGTAACGCCCCCACATGATAGACCTTGCCCTGCTCATACAGGGCAGCTATCGGCTCGGCCCTGATGCGTTTTCCCCTGCTGGCATGGACAGCGGTGAACGGTGCTGACGGGAGAATAGTCCGCAGGGTATAGCCAACCATATCCCCACCGTTGTTCACCTCGGCAATGATCCTGTCTGCATGGTGTATCTCGTAGACCGTGATGGCCTTCTCAGCCCAAGCATCTGGGGTGTACTTGCCACTGTAATCAGCCAGCACATAATACTCGTCCCCTGCGGCTCGTCCCACCACCACGATCCCTGTCTCGTCTGAGTCCTCCTTGGCTGTTACCGCAGGGTCTATTGCCACCACGATGCGCTCCATCTCTGGTACTTCTTCCTGCGGCTTGACCCGTATCATCTCCCATTGCCACAACGCACCTGGCACATCATCCAGCCACTCGGCAAGTATCTCCTGTCTACCTATCCTCGTGCCTCCATACTGCGTGGTTAACCTCTCCGTAACAGATGCAGACAGCGTGGGGTTATCGTAGGTCGTGGCCCTGACGGTGACTGTGGAATCCAGTTCTGAGAGGGTGCGTACAAACTGTCGATTCTTCGGGGTAGTGGTAGCAATGGCCCGTGGATGCTCCCCCAGCCGCAAACCGAACTGGGCCTGATGCCAGCTTGATTCGTTCCACAGGGCCAACTCGTCGGCCCAGAGGAGTGACCACTGAGGCCCGTTCCAGCGGTTTGGTTCCTCAGAGCCGAGGAACTTCACATATCCCCCGTCCCGATGATGGGCCTCCCCGATGGAACGGTTATACCTGAACTCCTCTGGGGCTAGACTAATCAAGCCAGTAACACCTTCAGCACAGACATCCCGTGCATCTGCGATAGTGGGCGCACCTACTCCCACCCGTGCCTTGCGCCCCTGCTCCCTGAGATGCGCCAGAACGTATTGTGTCCCTGCCATAGTCTTACCAGAACCCCGTCCCCCCAGAAGGAGCCAGACATCCCATGTCCCGTCAGGCGGTTGCTGGTGTGGCAACAAGCCCCAAGAACCCTCAACATCCTGCCACCATTCACGGGCTGATAACAGGGTGGCTCCACTATGTCCGACTTGTGTCATAGCTTGACCGCCTTCTGCCCCGTGTAATTCTCCCACCGTTCAATCGCCACCTGTACATAGCGTGGTTCTATCTCCATGCCATAACAGATGCGGTCTAACTTCTCGCAAGCAATGAGCGTCGTGCCAGAACCAAGGAATGGGTCGAATACCACGCCACCTGGGAGACAATTACCGATGAGCATGGCAAGCCATTCAACAGGCTTTGCGTGTGATGCGCCATCAGAATGTTCTCTGGTAATGGGACGCTGGAATATATCAGATAAATGCTTCCCTCTCTGGTCTGGCTCATATAAGTATGTGCCTCGCGTATTAGTCACGACCTTCCTACTCCCTGGTTCCCCATAATGCGAGCCATCTGGATTATAGGGCTGTCGCCCATACCACAACGCTATCTTCATCCTCCTCAATGGTTGCCCAGCAACATACCAAGACGTTACGCAGTCCCATACGAATACCCATCGTGGCAAACCGTGCATTGTTATTGCATCACTACATCGCATCCCATCTGTGAAGACCAACCTGTCGTCAGGCAAGTCGAGAGTCGGTGCATCATCCCATTCTGCATCATATATGGCAGACGATGCCACCATCCCCCCCATAAGTCTTACCACGCATACAATCTGCGTACTGTCCCCACACAGTATCCTATGCCCCCCCAACTGGAACAGGTCGCCCAACTGCACCCACGGCTCATCTGGCTCTGGAGGCACTTCGTCTGGGTCGGTCAACCCGACCTTGGGCTTCTGCATAGCCTCCAAGGACTTGAGGTTCCCCCCCGTGATAGCGTCCAGCATCTCCTGCAAGGCATCACTATCTACCGTGGTCATCTGCCGCAACGCATCGAAGGTGGCCGTGTCAGCACTCGCCATTGCAGCCAACGGGTCAAGGGTCATCAGGAGTTTGTTCGCCTCCACTTCATCCAGGTCAGTGACCAGCACAGGAACTTCCATATCAGGGGTTGTCTCGGCCCGTAGATGCCCGTCAATTAACACCAATCCTTCCCCTGTCTCGTATGCTATCAAGGCATCGGCGTAGCCTATCTCAGCCAGCGCACCCCGTAAGGCATCCGCTTGAGCCGCTGGGTGTCGCCTCCAATTCCTAGTATTTGGAATCAGTGTAGAAGCCCGCACATATCTTAGCTCAGTAATACGATTGCGGATTTTCATTTCCTGCCCCTATATCTTGCTGGCTTTCTGCCCTGTATAGTTTTCCCAACGCTCAATTGTGACCTGGACATACTTCGGCTCAATGTCCATCGCATAGCAGCACCGATTAAATTGCTCTGAAGCCATTATCGTGGTTCCTGTTCCTGAGAACGGGTCTACAATAAGACCCCCCACAGTACAGGACGACTTGGCTATTCTGCCAAGCATCTTCACTGGCTTCGGTGTTGCGTGTCCGTGCCTATCCATCCCCGATACTCTGGGATATTTCCATATATCGTCAATAGGCACATACATCCAAACATCTGTCATCGCTTCGTGGGCATTGTCGAAATAAGCACGGGTTGCATAGAACTCACGCTGGAGGTCGTCATAGTCACGCTGGAAGGCGTCATGGTCACGCTGGAAGGCGTCATGGTTCGCTGCTGCCTGTTGCAGCTTCTCGTAATGCTCCTGAGTGATGAAGCCCCACTGGGACTTCGTGAACCAATGCGAATACATCCCAACCCCACATATCCTCTCAATATCCTGCGGCCCCCAACCCATCTTCTTGCAGTCGGCCTCTAGCTTGGAGCGTATAGGTTCCCATCCCTCCCAGTAATTGTCGGCGTTATTATTGAATCCCTGTTCCCCCAGCATGAAAAACAAACATCGCTCAGATGATTGAAACATCCTCCCTGCCTCTGTTTTGACAGACATCCCTCCCCCACCCTTGTCCCAGACAATCTCATTTCTAAGCGTTAACCGTTCCGAGTCCTTCAGCCCCCCTCCATACCATAACCGCCATAAGTCTTCAGAATTGCCCCAGATATATGCGCTCGCATTGTCCTCCACATGGGGGCGCAATGCGTTCCACCATTGCATATGGAACTGGTCAAGGTTCTGGGCGTGTAAATTGTCGTTCTCGAAATCTTTGTTCATTCCGTATGGTGGGTCGGCATGAATCAGGCTCGCCATGCGCCCCCCCATAAGTGTTGAGACATCCGCAGCGTTGGTACTGTCACCGCACATCATCCGATGTTCGCCCAACTGAAATAAATCCCCACGCTGTATCCAAGAAACCTCTGGTGCCTTCGGTACAATATCTGGGTCGGTTAATCCTTCCTTAATATGAAGTAATTTCCCTGATGTATCCCCCTGGATAATTTCAGTCAACATATCGTTAAGGGCTTGGCTGTTTATATCAACAGATTCACGCAATAACTTCAGTGTCTCGGTATCGGCTTCTGCCATTGCCGATAAGGGGTCGAGGGTTGCCAATAATTTGCTGGCTTCCGACTCGTCTAGGTCTGTCACAAGCACAGGCACCTCCATATCAGGGGTGGTCTCTGCCCTCAAGTGACCGTCTATCAGCATCAACCCGTCTGGTGTCTCATACGCTATCAATGCGTCCGCATAACCTATCTCTGCCAATGCCCCCCTCAAAGCATCAGCCTGCCCAGCAGGATGCCGCCTCCAGTTCCTTGGATTAGGCAATAACTCAGATGCCCTAACCTGTCTCAACTCCTTGATGCGGTTCCTAATCTGCATGGTCAATCACCTCGCAGCACACGGCTAACTCTGTATCCCCGTCACAACTATACCAACAGCAAGTACCAAACGCACCAACCGCACCCAATGGTCTTTGAGCCATGTCTGCCTGTCTCCTCTCCATGACTGCGAATGGGCATACAGGAAATAACTGTACAACGCATCAGATATTAACCAAACACCTGCACCCACTAAGAACATCACACTAACACCATCACGCTCTGTGACATACGCTTCGCCGCTATCTCGCAGTACCGCTCCTCAATCTCAATACCGATTGCCTTACGCCCCATGTCTTTGGCTGCACGTAGGGTTGTGCCACTGCCCATGAAGGGGTCGAGTATTATTCCCTCTGGTATCCACTTTAGGGCCAACACCCATCGCCATAACGCCACAGGTTTTTGTGTTGGATGCTCCAATGGAGGCTCCGTGGTGAGGCCATCCCGCAAAGCACCGTTCCACAGAAAACGAAATACCCTCACACCCTTAACAAAATTAGTCCATGCTAATTCTGCGGTGGCTTGGTCAAGTTCATGAGGTCGCATCTTGTCCCAGACAATCCAACCACCTGTCGGTGGCAGTTTATCAGCGTAATAATTTGCGCCGAACAGGACGGTGGGCTTGCCGAGTTGCAATACAAAATTGGGGTCGAATGGCTTGTCATCTCCCACTACGGGTGGATAATCATGCTGCTTCCCTATTATACTCCTCCCATTCGAGGAATAATTAGTACGGTGTCCAATGCCATACGGAGGGTCGGTCAGCACCAAGTCCACTGGCTCCAACGTGGGCAGGATGTCCCTGCAATCCCCATGATAGATGACCACATCGTCATCCTGAAAATATGGTTTCTCAGTCATGGGAATACCTGCCTAATTTGCATGATGCCCTCTACGGTTTCCCTGTAGTACCTTGTGCAGAATCTCTATGATGGGGTGTTCTCCAGGCATACCTTCCCACAGTGGCCCTTCAAGCGGTGGGTCTAGGATTATCTCATCAGAACCCCACGATGATGGAGCAAGTTCTATGCACACACATTCTCGGAATAGCCTTAGACAACGCCCCACCGCATCCTCCAACTCGTTAATCCTTCCCGTGTTGCTTTGCATTATATTTCCTTCACAGGGCTAGAGAAGAGGCTTTGGGAAATTTGGAAAAATCTGTGAGGGGGTGTCTTATCCACCCCCTCCGTTCGCTGTGTAAAGTTGGCTCCGCTGGAGCCACTGGCTGCGGTGTACACAGTCCCGTAGACGGCGCATACGTTGACGCTACGCCCCCTTTGCCGTCCTGTCTGTGTGTTACCATTGATCTGTCCCGTTCCGCCTGTCATTCGTGCCTAACCCCTGCGAACCTATCCTCTGCTAATTTGTCCAGCCTCTCCAGTAGCATCGGTGCCTCTGGTGCAGTGCTATGGTATTCACGGTAGACCTCTAGGAAGTCCCTCAATGCCTGGTTCCAACTCATCACATCTATCCTAACCCTGGCCTCTATCTGTTTGGGTGCATCCAGCCCTAATAGAGCAGCCCTGCGCTCTTGTATACGCAGGGCTGTGGTGGTTGCCTGTACGTCCCCTGACAGCACCTGGGGCCAGAGGGGGAACTGCATCTGGTCTAGGCGATTCAACTCCAGTTGCCTGACCGCCTCAGTCCCTTCACCGTGATCCTGTGCTGTAGCACCTAGCTCACGCATCACGCTCTTGTATGCACCTGCTGCACCCTTGAAGCCTAGCTGTTTTGCTATGTCCTCTAGGGTAGCCCCAGCCTGTCTCAACTTGATGGCCTGCTGCCCCCTGAGACGGGCTGCAATGGTGCGTGGTCTGGAGGCTTTAGTCTTACGTGGCATTGGATTCCCTAGGAAAAGTTGGGCCTGTTTTTGAAGATTGCTTACCCATTTCCCCCCTCATGGTCTTGCCTCAGACACGACTGGCTCTATCTGGGTGATAACCCCATTGCTCCATTGATATGCACTCCAGGTATCGTTTGACCGCACATAGCATAGCATACTGGCTCTATTCGGTACACTTGTCATTGCATTGACTCCCATGCGGAACAGGCGGAGGGCTCCTGTGACGGCCTTGGGGTCACGCCTTGCCTTCACCTCAATGAGAAGGAACCCATCGTCATTCCAGGCAATGATATCAGGGAATAGCGATAGATGGGTTCTGCGTACCTCGTAACCTTGTTGGGTTAGTTGGTCTAGTAATAGGGCTTCGGCCCTGTTTCCTTTGATCCTTGAATTACGTCCTCCAGTGCGTTTGCGTTCCTTACCGTTTGCACCAAATACTTCTATAAGTCTCTTAGCCATGAGGTGTCCTCCAACTCTACCTCGGTATTGTTTATCTGGAGCATACGTTCCTGGTATAGGGCCACAGCCATCGCAGCAAGGGCTGTTCTGTCTGACCAGCGTCTGCCCTTGGTAGTGATAGTGCGTTCTGCTTGTTCATATACCCAGATGGCATCCCAGAAGCATTCCAGCATAATCTCCTTACTTATAATCCCCTCCCCTCCCTGTCCCTCTGTTGTATTGTTGTATTTCGGGGTATTTGATATACCCCGAATACAACAACAGATTACAACAGGAGAATTAGGCACGATGTTGTGATTGTTGTGTTGTGTTGTGATTATTGTTGTGATTCTGTTGCAAACTATAACGCCCTGTTTATCGTGTCACATGGTAGAGGGCAATGCCCTTGTTGCTTTTCAATGGTTTGTCCTCTGGCCCCTTCATATAGGGCATAATCCACAGGGGTCTATTCTGCTGCGTTCTGGCATAATACTGGTTGCGCCAATGCCCTTTCACAAACCACCTACAAGCCCACTCCGTGGAGCCTCCTGTCGGTTGCCCTTTCGTATGTTGTGTTCGGCGCAATGTGATAACTTTGATTTGCGGGTCTTCTAATCCTATCTCCCGTTGCAACGAGCGTCGCTGCGCTCTGGGGAGACGCCGTGACTCAACAGTGCTGAATGGTTGATTCATAAACGCAAAGAGGCTGATTATAAAGCTATACGCTATCATCAATGTCCTGTGTTCAGCTTCGTCTCTTTGTTTTCCATCTGCTGGCTGCGCCGCCTCCCATTCATGGAGGGATTCGCCAAAGGGCCACATCTGAGAACTACCCAATACCAGATAACCGTCATCCGTTCTATGGTAATAATCCAGAGCGACGATAGGGACATCCTCGTCGCTCTCAATATTGGGAATCCACCTATCCACGGTTGACCACGCCAATGCCTCCCACCCACCAGAGAAACCTAAAGGCTGCTCGGCTGTCCCCATGATTGGTCGCTCAAACAATATCCAGCCCATATTGCTCGGTGGGAGTACATCCCTAATACAAATATCGTGCGGAAACGAGTCCATGCTGTCCATAATCCACTGTTGAATCTCACCATCTAGGAAATATGGCTCGGCCCGTTCAAGCAAGTGTATTGCCCCTCGCCTCAAATCCGCAGGCGTGGGTGCGAGTCTCTGTTCCTTCAGCGCCCTGGCTGTTATCTGCGCGCTTATCCAATCCCCACGTCCCGACTTCCATAGGTCAATGGCCTCCAATAGAGCATGGATGGCATCAAAGTAACGCATCGTCGCAGGCTTCATTCGCCC
>Ga0208449_1001530_pt1 | contig 12264 bp, 11 predicted proteins | sample MalvireepMed_s17_FD_184247 | JGI IMG/M metagenome (GOLD analysis project Ga0208449, IMG submission 184247) | Marine viral communities from the Global Malaspina Expedition - Malaspina viral metaG DeepMed_s17 (SPAdes) (version 2) | ecosystem: Environmental > Aquatic > Marine > Oceanic | place...
GTAGAAATGTGCACTAATTTTTTTAAGAATTTAGCAGATATTGCACCTACATATATCATCTTAGGGAACCATGACGGCAACCTAAAGAATTCGAGTAGGCAAGACGCCCTAACTCCCATTGTTAATGCATTGGGTCATCCAGAACTTTTCTTATTGAAGAAATCAGGGGAGATACAATTAGACAATGGGTTTTCTTTTAACGTCCTTTCTGTATTTGATCGTGATAATTGGGTTAATCCTAGCGATCCCAATCGGATCAATATTGCACTTTATCATGGGTCTATATCAAATTGTGAAACAGATCTTGGCTGGGTTATGGAACATGGCGAAAATGATATGTCGATTTTTAAAGGGCACGATTTTGCTTTTCTTGGAGATATTCACAAAACAAACCAAGTTTTAGATAAAAAAGGTCGAGTCAGGTATGCAGGTTCAACCATACAACAAAACCACGGTGAAACCAACGATAAAGGCTTTTTACTTTGGGAGATTGAAGATAAAGATTCTTTTACTTGCAAGCACATTGTACTTAAAAACCCGAAACCATTTATCACAGTCGAATTAACCCCAAAAGGAAGATTGCCAAATAATTTTAAAATACCCGAAGGTGCCAGATTACGATTAGTTTCAAACAACAATCTTCCTTTGAACTCAATGAAGAAGGCTGTTGAGGTCGCAAGACATAGATTTAAACCTGAAAGCGTTACATTTTTAAATCGTGCCGCTGGCACGCGAGGAAGTGTTGAAGAGCTGACATCTGGTTTAATGGCCGAAAATCTAAGAGATGTTGTAGTCCAGAAAGAATTGATTAAGGAATATTTAAAAGACTTCCAGCCAGAAGATGATTTATTAGAACGCGTAACAAAACTTAATACTAAATATAATAGAGCGATTGAAGAACAAGAAGAAGTGGGAAGAAATGTTAATTGGAAATTAGAATCATTAGAATGGGAGAATTTATTTAATTATGGAAGTGGGAATAGGATCAGCTTTAGCAAACTTAATGGAATCGTGGGAATCTTTGGGAAGAATTTCAGTGGAAAGTCTAGTATTATTGACAGCATGCTCTACACTCTTTTTAATTCTACTAGCAAAAATGAGAGAAAGAATCTTAACATTGTTAATCAAAACAAAAACTGCGGTTCAGGAAAGGTTAAGATTTCCATAGGAAACAAAAAATATACAATTCAAAGAACTTCTGAAAAGTACGTTAAAAAGCTTAAAGGCGAAGAGACATTAGAAGCAAAAACAGATTTAGATTTTGAATGCCATGATATAGCAACAAACGAAACTCAAAGTCTAAACGGCCTGACAAGAAACGAGACTGACAAGATTGTAAGAAAACATTTCGGGACCCTTGAAGATTTTTTGATGACATCGATGTCTTCTCAGTTGGGCGCCCTTCAATTTATTAGTGAAGGTTCAACACGGAGAAAAGAAATTCTTGCTAAATTCCTTGACCTTGAAATTTTTGATAAAAAGTTCAAATTGGCGAAAGAAGACGCTACAGACTTGCGCGGCGCGCTTAAAAGATTGGAAGGGAAAGAATTTGATGAAGATATCCTTGAGACAAAAGAAGAGATTAAAACTAACGAGGAAGCGACACAGGGGCAAACATCAATATGCGAAGAAATTAAAGTAGAAATTTCTAATTTAAACAAAAAACGTATTAAGTTGGAAAAAGAAATTGAATCAATCCCAACAGAAATTATCAATATAGATGAAATTTTATTAGAAGTTGGTGAAAAAGAAAAGTTAGCTGCGCACAGCATTGCAGAGAATATAAATTTAAGCGAAAAATTATATGACAATAGACAAATATTAAATCAAATTAATACGTTTGTTGACGATTTTGACATTGGCGATTTAGAACTTAAACAAGGGGTGCTAAAGACAAAAGAGCAGCAACTCAATAATATTATTAATGATATCAACAGCGAAGAAATTCGACTTGAAAACCAAAAAAATAAAGCTAAGTTACTTAAAGAAGTTCCATGTGGATCCGAGTACTCACATTGTAAATTCATAAAAGATGCTTATATTGCAACAGAAAAACTTTCTTTAACTAAAGAGTTATGTAAAGAATTCAAAGAACATCAAGAAATTTTAGTTGAAGAGATAGGCGTTTTAAACCCAAGTAAAATAAGCGACCATCTTGCCAAGTATGATCAAGTTTTAGAAAAAAGAAATGCAGTTAAAACCATAATGAGTACCACAGAGTTTTCAATTGAAAAAAATGAACTTCAAGTTAAAGCTTTGGATAAAGATCTCGCACACTTAAGCCAAAAAAGAGACGAATATTATCAAAATAAAGAAATCATCGACGGCAAAGGCGCCTTGGTTAAAAAAGTAAATAAAATTTTATCACAAATTGAAGATCAAAAAGAAGTTCTTGATGAATGTGAAGAGAACATACTTGAATTCTATAAAGAGCATGGTTCTTTGACACAGAAGCTAACCTCGTTAAAAGAACAGAAGCAAGAATTGGCTGATTTACAAGAAGAATACGCCGCATACGATCTTTTTATGCGATGCATGCATACTGGTGGTGTATCTTATGACATTATTAAGAAAAAGCTACCCGTAATCAATAACGAAATTGCAAAAATACTTGCAAATGTTGTAAATTTTGAAGTTTTCTTTGAGGACGATGGCAAACATTTAAAAATCTTTATTAAACACCCAAAACATGAACCGAGACCGCTAGAAATGGGCTCCGGCGCCGAAAAAACAATCGCCGCCATGGCGATTAGACTGGCCTTACTTTCAGTTTCTAGTTTGCCGAAAAGCGACCTGTTTGTTTTAGATGAGCCCGGAACGTCTTTAGATGCAGACAATATGGATGGGTTCATTTCTATATTAGAATTAGTAAAATCCCATTTTAAGACAGTGTTATTAATTTCTCATTTAGATTCTTTAAAAGACTGCGTTGACGTGCAAATCACTATTGATAAAAAAGGTGATTATGCTCACGTGGTAGAGATTTGAAAAGAAAATAATCAACAAAACAATCAAGAAAGCAAAATTTAAAACTATTTAAAGCATGGCAGTTGAATCACGCTTTGAGTCCGATTTTGTTATTAAAGATGTTGAGAACGCTTCATCTCAGTATGACAAAGCCGCTTCGATAAAACAAGTTCCTTTTGCGCTAGCCGTAAAGGGAGTTATATATCGAAATAGAGCGAAGCCATATCTAATTTCGCAAAGCGATGACCCGGAAAAAGTAGTAACATAAAATAAAAGGAGAATCTATTATGCAATGGTTAGAAAAGACGACAGGGGTGTTAAAACAACTGATAGAAGCGGCGATTGCCGTATTGGCGCTGGCAGTTGTTTTGCAGGTGCTTTTTGGATCGAAGGTCGCATTTTTCCCAGTAGATGTTGTTAGTAATGTGGTTACTGTTACAAAAAGTTTAGGTAGTGAAGGGCTGGTTGGCCTTGTTGCTGCTTGGGTGTTAATTTCGATTTTTAATAGAAAATAGGGGAGACAAAGTTGAGACACGCGATGGACAGAGTATTAACTAAACTAGCATCAAGGAAACTAACTGTTTGGTTAACCGCTACAGGTTTTATGTTCCTTGATGCCGTGCCTTTAGAATCTTCAGACTGGGTAGCTATTTCTTTGGCTTACATCGGCATTGAAGGGTTAGCAGATATTGCTGCCCGCTGGAGGCATGGTAAGTGAATATAACTAGTGAAAAACTTCAACGGCTTATCGAACAAGAAGTTCGTAATTCTTTTTTAACAAACGATGACGAAGAAGAAACAACAATGGAATTAGAAGAGAACGATAAACTTGTTCTCACTGGCGCCGTTAACGCCATTAAGTCGAGGGCTGAAGCGTCTGAAGACGCAGATGAGGTTGAATGGTATCTATCAAAAGTTGTGGAACTGTTTGGGATGGGGTAGACCGATGATTGTTTTTTTAAAAAAAGCATGGGCTTGGTTGAAGCATAATTGGTATGCCCCGGCCATCGCTCTTTACACATTAATACTTTGGCTTGTTTTTAGACGCAGAGACACTGCTCATGAAGTTCTAAAAATTCGTAGTGAAAGTTATAAAGCACAAATCGATGCAATTAACAAAGCCCACGAAGAAGAAATAGAAAAGAGAGACGAAATTTTAAGAAAATATAGTGATACGATTAATAAGCTTGAAAAAGAGTTTGCAGATAATAATGAGGAACTAGACGAAAAAAAGAAAAAAGCAGTTAAAGAAATCGTTGAAAGATATTATAATGATTCTGACACCCTTGCAATGATGATTGGTGAAAAGTTTAATTTCGAATACACGGAGGAGGGATGAAGATTATAATACCATTGTTAGTTTTTACTCTTGCTTTTCCTGCGGTTTTATTTGCTGAACCGCCAGAGAACTCAGACGGCAATCTTCCTCCAAAAGTTACTGGCTTGCAAAAAGGCGAAGCGGCACCTTATTCTGGAGTGCTTTTAAACACAACCGCAGCAGCACAAATCTTTACAGATAAAAGCTTTTTTTCGGAAGAATTGTGTGCACTTAGAGTTCAATTTGAAGTCCAAAAGAAGGTCGCAGAAATGCAACTTTTTCTTGACAGCGCAGCAGTTACTATAGACTCAATGGATAAAAAGTATAATGCGATTATTACAATAAAAGATAAAGAAATTGATAAACTTAATGCCATAGCGCTTGAGAGTTCAAATGACTATAATACATGGTGGGCCGCAGGAGGAATATTGACCGGCATTGCACTTACGCTTGCCGTGCTTTTTGCCGCAAAGGAGATATAATGTGGCTCGCAATCTTCGCAATCTCACACGAAACAGTTTAAAATACTTAATTAAGAATGCAGATAATGTTAAAACGTTAATTGCAGACTCTACTTATGGGCTGCAAATAACTATTCCCGATAATAATTCTAGTGCATTTTCAATCCGCACCAACCCAAATATTTTTGTTATTGACACCTTAGCAGACACTATACAATTGACAGGTAGTGTATATATTTCTGGCTCTCTTTACGCAAACGAATATAATGTAGATACGATAACTACAACAATTACAAATATAGATCAACTTGGTTCTACAAAGTTTGGAGACACTTCAGACGACACACACCAGTTTACTGGTAGTGTTCGTGTCTCTATGCCTGATAATCATGCAACTGCGTGCGTTTTTAAAGAGGGCTCAACCGCTTATATGGAATTTGACACCACAGATGGCGGTGAAGATATTCGCATGAAAAGATTTACTGCATTTGAAGGGCCAAATTTCGATCCAAAGATTATGTTTGAAGGTTCTAATGGCGGCACAATAGAAATACCAGATAATAATGCAAATGCTCTTCGCATAAGAGAAGGTACCAACACGTATTTGACTTTTGTCACTACTAATAGTAGCGAAGTCGTACAGTTTAACAAGCCTCCACAGTTAGCAGACGATGTTAAATTTTATTTTGGAACCGATGGTGACGCCACTTTAGCATACGATGAGGCTAACACAAATAAATTGATTATTTCCGGCGCCGCAGGCGGTTTTGATATAAATATGACTGATAATATTGCATCTGCTTTTGCGATCACCGAAGCTGGAACCACATATCTGAAGGTTGTTACTACAAATGGTCAAGAAGGTACCCAATTTCATAAAACCACACAAATCAGGGACGATGTAAAGCTTTATTTTGGTGATGCTGGTGAGGTCACTTTAGTATACGATGAGGCTAACACAAATAAATTGATTATTTCCGGCGCCGCAGGCGGCTTTGATATAAACATGGCCGATAATGCAGCTAGTGCATTTGAAATCACTGAAACTGGAACTTCATATATGACATTCACTACAACGAATGATCAAGAAGAAATTGTTGTCAATAAAAATCTTTTTATGCGCGCCGGCGACTTAAAAATTGAAAATGATTTTCACAATGCAGCTTTCGAAGTTACCATGGATGATGGATCTGCAGGTTCTGCCGAGATATTATATTACGAACCGAACGCAGATACAACCTTAACAAAAGGCGGAATTTATTTTTTGCACACAGATGGTACATGGGACGAAGCCGACGCAGATGCAGCAGCCACCGCAAAACAATTACTTGGGATTGCTTTGGGAACCAGCGCAAGAACTGATGGCATGTTAATACGCGGTTTTGTGAAGATACCTTCAACCGAGGTTTTGAATGTCCCCGGATCCGGAGCCTCAGATGGCCTTCCAGTATATATTTCTACAACTGCAGCACATATAGACTTTACGGCGCCATCTGCAAGTGGTGACATTGTAAGAATTGTCGGCTATTGTATTGATGATGATAGCAGCGATATTCTACTTTATTTTTGTCCAGACAAAACATGGGTAGAAATAGCATAAATGAATTTTGTTTAAGAGCACACAATAATGGCAATTTTAACTAAATATGTTTCAGTTACAAACGGTAACGATGGAAGCGGCGACGGAACATCTGGAAACCCTTATTTTAGTATTGCAAAGGCTGTAGATGTCATTGATGGGACATCTGATGTCGGCCCACATTATATTATCTTAAGCGAAAGTTCAGCAGCAACAACAACTTATTCAGCTAGCTACGGAATGCCTTCTGATTCTGAACAAGAATTATGGGTCTCGAATGTAAATACTGGAGTCATTGTTTCTGGCGCGCATGGACAGGATATTATAATTGATGGCAAAAGCGTTACGAATAAAAATGCTTTTGTTTTATATGGCTCAGGCTCTGGCGTACATAATTTAACAATTACAGGATATGGTACACATGCCACAGTTGGCCGCGGCGTAGTGAGAGGAACTTATCGACCATATGATATTAGAAATTTAAACATAAAAGGGAATTCTCAAAGTGGCATAACTTTTTTTGGAGACAGATATAGCCAAGGCGGGCCCTCAATAATTAATAATTGTAGAGTAGAAGTGCCAGCATTAGATAATGTTTGGGGCATTTCGACACAAACTTCTTATAATATTGGGCACGTATTAGTAAATAATTGTTTAGTGATTATTAGTGGGTCTACTAGTGCTACTCCGTCGCACGCAATATATATTTATAATGGCAACACTTCACAATCTACAGCTTCATTTAATACTGTTGTAGGCAAATTTGATGAAACGACTCACACAGACAGCAATTTTGGTATAACAGCTGATCGAGCAGAAAATAATATTATGAGCATGAGCCTGCCTTCTGATAATGACAGAGCAAGTTTTATTCATGCAGACACTGCAACCAATAATCTTTATGCGGGGTTTAGCTCACAAAATGTAATAGTCGGGGTAAGACGAACTTCAAATGGAACCAGTGCTTCATTTCATTCTACTGAGTTGGCCTACCAAAGACCAGCGCCCTTAACGTTATTTAACGGCCCCGATCCAATTTTTAGATCTATATACGATGATTGGTCTATCGCAGCAGGATCTCCAGCATTAAATGCTGGCACCGCACTGAGCTATCTTGACTTAACAACTGTTGATCTAAGCGGCACCGCCCGATCCGACCCTCCAGATCTTGGCACTTTTGAATTCGCCGCAACCGGCTATGGTAATATAGTAATAGGTGTTGCAGCAGGAAGTTTAGGTAAAGTGCTAGACGTAGAAAAAGTAGACATTTCTAAGATTATAGGTGTGGAATAATGGAAAAAGATTGGGATTACATCGCTCGTCTTGAAAAAGCGATTAAAGCAAAGTATGGTGAAGATGCAATTCTCAATCCAAAGTCTAATTGGACGGAGGAAAAAGAACAAGAATATATTGAACAATTAAAAGAAATTGCAAAAAAAGAAACAATACGAAAAGAACAAACAGATAAAGTTGAAAAAGACGGTTTTTTCATCGCTAAGAATCTAATTACTAAGAAAAGCAAAAGAATATGTCCAATTTGCGATATTTATTCTTTTAAAGCAAATGACGATCTTTATGTAAATAAATATGGTTGCTGCTTTAAATGCTATATTCAGTGGATTGAAGGGCGCGAAGAACGCTGGCTAGAAGGTTGGAGGCCAAGTAATGAGAGTAAGAAAAAATAAAAGACGAATTGATCCAAGATATTTTTTACATGAAAAAGCTGATATAAGAGCCTTCGGCGTCGACCCACCCGAAGAGGCGCCTGAAACAGAGGCGACTGAGACAGAAACAACCGAGCCAGAAACAACTGAACCAGAAACAACCGAGCCAGAAGTGCCAGAAGTTGAAACTGCCCCACCCGAAGAGGGAGAGCCTGGACGCAATGAACGACAAAGGCAAAAGCATAGAGAAGGGAAAGAACTGCTTGATCACGCCCCGCAGTATAGGGATTACAAAGAGTTTTATAAGGACCTGGAAAGGGCCGGCCTCACTGACAAGCTCGGCCGAGCCGGCCAAGACAGGATCTGGGGCAAAAAACACCAACAAGCATGGGAAGCTCTAGCGTTATCCAAAGTGCCCAAACGCATGACCGATCCGACGCAGAGAGAGGCTTTTGTCACTGCTTGGAAAACATATAATTCCAAAGACGGCATCAGTGAAGGCTCAAAGCAGTTCGAAGAGCTGGCAAGAACTAGCGGGAACAAAAAGGCGCATTTCTTTGCGGGCATGTCAGCACAACACGCCGGAGAAAATGAGCGCGCCATTGGCCTATATGAAGAACTTCTGGAACGCGACGATCTCACCACGAACCAACGCCGCGCCGTCCAAAAACGGCTGGCAAAACTTAATCCCGCGTCCACGTACGTGAACCCGGACACCGGTGAAGTGGAGAAATTCGATTTCGCGGCGAAGACATACGCACCCACCGGACTGGATCAGGCAGGCGCGCCCATTGAGGCCCCCATTGAAACATCCGCCGCCACGGCCGGCGAAGAAATAACTCCTGGAACTCTCAAACTAGGCGCCGCAGAGGTTGCCAAACAAAAACGAGATGCTCGAATAGCTAAGCGTTCGGATCGCCATCGTCGACGAGTCGCTAAACAAACTGGTCGCGACCCAGTTACAGGTGAAAAAGCAAGAGTAGTAGACACAGCTAACACACAATTGTTTTTAATGACTAAGGGGCAAAAAGGCCGCGTCGAACCACCAAAAATAGTTCTTCCAGGCGAGCCAGAATATGATGACGCACGAGATGCTGAACCAGGAGACCCGACATATCAAGAAAAAGAAACTGGAGGTGTAACCTTAGAGCCGTCGACCCACGACTCTCTCGCTACCGATTATGAAGGCAGAAGAATTCTTGTTGGTGCCCCAGAGGAAGAACCAATCCCTGCAGCAAATCTTGGTGATGTTGCTCTTGCTGGTGAATTAAGCCAAGGAGGCAGTGCACGAGCAGTGGACGAGGCCGTGGAGATTCATCTTGAAAAAATACGCGGCGGCAAAGCCTTTCGTCACCCGGTGGATCGCCTTCCAGAATTTAGGGACGCGGCCGGCAATGAATATCGAGGAACAAAGGAAACAGGCTTCATGCGTATTAATCGCAACGAAGACGGTAGTTATAAATCCAATTTACCTGTCCAGCTTACAGACGATGAAATCGCTGGTTTTACAAAAGTACCACCTTTAGACGAGGTTGGAATGCTTAAACACTTAGGAAAACAACAATTAGATAAAGTTAGCGAAGTTGGGATTAGAGCTTTAGTGTCGGCACAAAAAAATGGATCCAAGCATGCCGGAGCAATTTTAAACGGTATGAGGTCTGGTTTACGAGATCGCGAAAGAAAATTAGACAAAGACATAAGAGCAATTCAGAAGGGCGCTAAACGTATAACTAGACTCAAGAAGATTTTAAGACTCGAAAGGAACCTTGAAAACCCAGATCCAAAAGTTATAAAAGAAACTGAAGAACAGTTGCGCGATTATGGAACACGACTTTACTGGAGAAAGCAAAACGTTAAAGGAACCCAGGCAAAAGTAGGTAGGTTACGAAAAATGCTCACGCTGGGCGAGGCTGCAGAACTATTTACTCCAAGCGACCGCGAAGCACTTGAAAAAGCGACTGCCGAGGAAGAGATGCATAGCCCCGAGGCCGCCCGGGCCCGAACAGAAAAGAAGTGGGCCGAAGGAGAGGCCGCAGATAGAGCCCGAGCAGATGAAGAAGAACGCCGCAAAGCCGCCGGGTACGAACGCGAAGTGGAACGCCGCCAGCCACCAGTGCGACAAAAGCGCCCACGAATGGATGAATCTTTAAACAGAAATACTAGAAATATTAAAATTCGAATTAATAAAAGGAGAAGAAAATAAATGGCAACAGTATATGAAATAATTCAAGGAATTAATCAAGCCGCAGCAAATGCTCATGATGGCGCACATGATGAGAAATATTCTTATGATGGCAAAGCCCGAAAGGTTGGCCTAAAAAGAGAAGAAGGTGATTCTATTATCGACTCAAGAGTTATGGATGGATTTAAAGTTAAGATTCACGGGGACAAACTAGTTCTTAATTATCAATCTGAAATTACTTTGAAAGATTTCCATAATAGAAATTTCGAAGATGATGTTGAAGATACATTTAATGATATTGTAAAGTATCTTAAAAAAGAATATAAGAGTGTTACAAAAAATACTTTAACTTTGACTTCACAAGGAGATGCAGATATTCATGCGCAAAGTATGTCAAGAAAACGTAATTGGGTTCAAGCTACAAAAACTTATAAAATTGGCAATATGGGAGAGACCGAACCAGTAACTGAAGAAAGTTCTGAAGATCGTTTAGATGATGCTGTAAAAAAGTGGCTGGCACTTAGCGGAGAAAACGCAAAGAAACCACAAAATGTATCTATTAAAGGATAAAATAAGTGACATACCAATTAACAAAAAAAGAAATGAAGAAAGAGATCCTCAAATGCGGGAAGGATCCTGTTTATTTTGTTAATAGCTACGCTCGAATTTCACATCCGCTAAAAGGTTTAGTTCCATTTAAAACATATGATTACCAATCTGAGTTATTAAATAACTTTGATGACCATCGATTTACAGTCATTCTTAAGGCGCGCCAATTAGGAATTTCAACAATTACAGCTGCTTACGTTGTATGGTTAATGCTTTTCCATCGCGACAAGAACATTCTTGTAATGGCTACAAAATATACTACTGCCTCTAATCTTGTTAAAAAAGTTAAACACATGCTTAAACATTTACCAGACTGGGTTCAAATAGCAAAAGTTGAAGTAGATAATAGAAGCTCTTTTGAATTAAGTAATGGTTCTCAAATTAAAGCTTCTTCGACATCCGCAGACGCTGGCCGTTCAGAAGCCTTGTCGCTATTGGTCGTAGATGAGGCCGCACATGTTGAAGGCCTAGACGAACTATGGACAGGTTTATATCCAACGCTTTCAACAGGTGGTCGATGCATCGCGCTTTCAACACCGAATGGTGTCGGTAACTGGTTTCATAAAACATATATTTCCGCCGCTGCAGAGAAAAGCGACTTTCATCCCATCAAATTAATGTGGTATGCACATCCTGATCGCGATGATCATTGGTTTAAAAAAGAAACAAAAAACATGTCGAAGCGACAAATCGCCCAAGAGCTAGAATGTAATTTTAATGCTTCAGGCGATACCGTTGTCCACCCAGAAGATATAGCGCTAGTCGATAAACAAATTGTAGCACCAAAATATAGAACAGGGCTTGATAGAAACTTTTGGATCTGGGAAGAGTACAATTCAGAAAATAGTTATTTATTATCAGCAGATGTTGCTCGCGGCGATGGAAATGACTATTCTGTATTTCATATATTTAAATTAGAAACTATGGAAATTATCGCAGAATACCAAGGAAAGTTAACACCTGATCTTTTTTCAGAAGTAGTGCTTAATGCTGGTAGGGAATTTGGCAATTGCATGGTAGTTGTTGAAAATAACTCCGTTGGATTTTCTGTGTTAGAAAAATTAAAAGAAAAAGAATATCCTAATGTTTATCACTCTATTAAATCTACACATGAGTATATCGATCCACTAGTTGCTGACAGTCGTACAGGCACTATTGCAGGGTTTACAACCTCTTCAAAGACAAAACCGCTTCTAATTGCAAAGTTTGAAGAGTTTATCAGAAATAAAATATTAACAATTTATTCTTCAAGACTAAGATCCGAATTGGATACATTTATTTGGAACAATGGTAGAGCAGAAGCTCAACAAGGCTATAATGATGACTTAATTATGGCTTGCGCAATTGGATGTTGGGTGAGAGATACAGCAATTATTGAAAATAAAAGAGATTTAGAGTATAAAAAAGCTCTATTAGGGTCTATAATAAAGAGTAACTCTGTTTTAGATACAAGAATTCCTGGAATGACGGACCATCGCAAAGAT
>Ga0208449_1001531_pt1 | contig 12263 bp, 13 predicted proteins | sample MalvireepMed_s17_FD_184247 | JGI IMG/M metagenome (GOLD analysis project Ga0208449, IMG submission 184247) | Marine viral communities from the Global Malaspina Expedition - Malaspina viral metaG DeepMed_s17 (SPAdes) (version 2) | ecosystem: Environmental > Aquatic > Marine > Oceanic | place...
ACCTTTGGCCGCGCTCAGTATTGTATTCTGGGCCTGTGTTGTTAATGGCGACCCTGCCCTTGCGCGGGTTTCAATAGCACCCAGAGCCTCAGTCGTCGCAGGATCGAACGGAACAACGGTAGACCCCGGAAAGAAAGTCTCCGGTCTATCAAGCACATCCGTTTGCGCCCTTTGAAAACCTGTTTCAAGGAATGGCTGTTGACCACTCCACGGGTCGTTTGTTTGTGTGACTACTTGCGTTGCTGCCGGTTGTGGTCGTGAACTTTTCATTTTAATAACTTTCTCATTATCAATTCGTTACCGTCGTTTCCCGTTACTTTATACTTTAGGATTTTCTCCCAGCCTTTTCGCCCCACTAACTCGATAGCGAAACAGCCCTTCGATTCTGCCCATTCCTCGATTGTCTTAATATGTTTAATCCATCTTTTTATTTTTTCACCCGCGCACATAACAATGGTACACAGAAGCCCGTCAGGTTCGTAATATATTGTCTCAGTTATACAACACGCCCTGATCTGTTCATCCCAGGCTATCCAAAGCTGATAGCGTCGTTTTTTTAATCCCTGATAGATTTCCTTCGCAGTCTTGTCCGAACCCTTATCCACAACCCTCTGGATAAAAGGTTCGACACTGGGCCAAACGTCGTCTATCTCCGACCCCGTAACTCCCCAGAGTTGCGTTATTACCAATCCCCCCAATAGGCGTCCCACTGGTCGCCCGAACCGTCGTCACTTATATCCAGACCCTCGTAATCAGCCCCGCCGTAGTAAATATCACCGTAATCCACGCCGGGAACGCCAAAGTCATCACTTGTAATAGAAGCCACTCCATCGCTAACTCGATAAGTCGCATCCACCAAACCTTCGGGGGTATGGACGGTTATATCACGGCCACCCGCTCTTTCTCCGCCGCCTAGTTTAGTCATATCAATCTTTTGATTTTGTATGTAATAACCGCCGCCCGGAACGTCAGCACCGAGCCATGCTTGATTAGGACCGAATGAAATATCAGTGACCTTCGCGCCTTCCATTTCATATGGAGTCGCCCCACTGCCGGGGAAAGCACTCGCCGCCATCGACAGTAAGCCAGCGCCCGGAATAACACTACTCGCCAGCACTGGCCCTAACGTTCTTGCAGTCGCGGCTATGCCTGATCCAAAAGCGGGAACGTCGCTAATATCCGTAAATCTTTTAAACGGGCTAGTTAATCTGCGCCCTAATTTACTAAAAAATCCCTCATTAGGAACATAAGGAGAATGCCCCATAGGAATCGTGCTTTGATACTGCGGCCCCATTTCCCCTTCTATATCAATCACTTGGCCTGTATCTGGATTTGTCCAATACCCTGGATCAATAGGAGCCATAGGTGGCGGTGCAGGTATAGTTCCTTCCGTCTCAGCAATCTGTGTTAGCGTTTGTGGTAAGGGTGTTTGATTATAGTCCCCTGTTTCTACATCTGAGTCTGGCAGCATACCCCAATTTTCTGGCGGTCTCCACGGCGACGGTTGAAAGGCTCGATGTTCTCTCCCGGACCCGTACATTGTAACCGGCCCAGGATCAGGAAACCTAGTAAACAAATTCGGTGAAGAACTTATAGGCATCAAACCGTGGGAAGGGTGCATAAAATAACCGGGAGGAGGATTTTGATCCACAGGTTGGGGGATTGACGTATACCAAGGAGGGTTAGCCATGAAAAGTTATCCTGAATATCTTATCCGTATTGGAATTATTCGTGTGCGTAATTGTCACTTCACCGTTCTTTCTGCTTGCTTCGGATACATACATGCTCGCCACTATCGCAGCGGCGTTTGCCGTGGTTGGACTCCAGTGTAAAGCTGTCTCCAGTCCTATCCTGTCGTCCGTGAATGTCGTACTTGCCGCATCCGCCGTTAAAGTCCACAGGGTTGCGTTGTTCAGTTTCCCTTGCATAACCCTTCGTGACCATTCGAGGGAGTCCCTTAGGAATAAACCTGTATTAGCCGTTGAAGCTGTAATGCCGGGGAATTCACTCATCTAAGTTCTACTTCAGCCGCTGTTTCTATCCAAACGTGAGCGCCACAGCTTAACGGCTTATCTGGCCGATAAATAATACGACACGGGCCTTTAATTTCAATTTCGTGAGCATAATTATTTTGTTTGTAAGTCTTGCAAGTAAGAACAGGTTCATTTTCACCCAGCTTCCGATTACGTTTTATAATGTGCTGGTTCACATGGATCTTTTTCTTCATAATATTGTGGGATCAATACTTGAATTTAATTTATAAAAATTATTAGGATTATCAATTAATATTTCTAACTCTTCTAATAATTCCCTAGTACGGTTAAAATCCTTTTTTCCTACACTAACTGCTGCCTCTCTAGCTAACCATTGAGGTTTATTAAATATAGGAAGTTTTGAATGTTCATCAGCATATTTTTCAAAAAGTTTATTAAGTTTTTTAACATTCTTACCTTTCATAGATTCATTAAACTCACCTTCAACATTACCATAGCGTAATTTACGAAGACCTTTTCCTACTTTTTCTTTAATATCCCTTAATTTTACTGGGCCAAGAACACCAACACCATCACCCATCTTACGAGTAAGATCCCCTATATGTTCTACAAGATAACCTGCCGCATAACCTGCATCACTCTCATGCATAGCATTTAATACATGGGGCATAGTTCGTTCTGGCCCTACCTGTTGTGCCGTAGCTAATTTTTCACCAAGCTCTTCGACAGATTGCGGGTTATCTAGTACCTTTTTCGTTGCCCCCTTGACTTGCGATACTGTCCCCGGAAAAGCCATAAACGGGATAGCCGCCGCAGCCATGCCGAGGTTCGCTAATGCCTGTCCATAGTCTCCAGACCGTATATTGGGCACAACCTGACCCGCATCTCTGACCATGCCCGCAACGTCAGCCTGTGGCCCTACGAACTCAGGAACAGCCGTAAAAAACTTCCCTACTTGTTTACGCGAAGGGACGTTTAACCCAAGCCTACGCATAACCTCCAGAGGGCCGGGAACTCTTGTAAAATAGTCAGCCATCACGCCGTCCCGTCAGCGGTTATATCTGCATCTACTCCCTGTGCGTGAGTCCATGTCGAACTGGCGGCTATATTAACTTGCGCCCTTGCATACCTCGATGACGTGGTAAAATGCGCCTGTCCGTCTGCGTCTATACTCGAAGCCGAACCCGTCGTTATAGAAGTCCCCACGTCGTCGCGTGTTTTAAGAGCTACTGTAACGTGCGCCGTGTTACTAACATCGACATACGGTCTGATACCGTCTATCAGAACCCTCTCGCCCCCGCCTATCTCCTGTGATTCAATCGTCGCAGCAAGGTTGACCCCTGAGAATGTCGCGTTTTTCTTATCGGTGTCAAAGACCGCAAGAACGTCCTTGCCTCCTGTCCAGATCCTCGAATCCAGACTATAGGGAAGGTCGTCCAGTTGGCTCTCGACAGCGTCCAGGCCTTCTAAAGTATACCCCTGGGTCAGGTCGGTGAATAACACCTGAGAATTAAACTCCGCCTCAGACCATTCGTTGAGACTCCAGTTATAGAGAAGAGCCTTTGTCGCATTGGAAGTCGAGCTTGAGGGATAGGTCCACATAACGACTTTATTGATAGGATCGCTCGCGCCCCACACTAAGTGAGGATAATCTTGTTGGAATCTACTGAAGAAAGTCTTGTCTACTTTCTGATCGCCTATCGGGATGGAGTCCTGACCGTTAAACTGGTAAAAGCCATCGTTCGCCAGGTAAAAACATGAATCCCCTATATTGACCACACTCCTTGAAGCTATCGTACCCCTAGCCCGCTCCACTTCGTAGAACTCAAAGACCGTAGGCGGCCCTGAATAGACAACGCGATACACGGCGTTGTCCATGAAAATAACTCCGTCCGTACCGCCTACCGCTCCCGTAATTGCCTGAACCCAACCGCCTGAGGGGAGATCCTGTCTGTCACTTTGCTTGCTCGCTGCGTCTGCGCTTCCAATGGTCGGCCAGTCTGTGGGGTCGTTTATCGCTGACCAATGGACTCTATTCGCCACTGAATCATCCGCCGAGGTATAGGTATTCCCCAGCATGATAAAGTCTTTAATCTGGGCGACGTGTCTTGCCCTTGGAGCGTCAGAGTCAAGATCGGCGAATACCGTAGAAGTATCCATAACATAGCTCTGGGTATTCGTAGCATGACCACTAACCGCTATAATTCTCTCACCGAACTTAGCAAACTGCCATGTGTCATCGTCTGCAACTGAGGGAGTGGTGGAGCCTGTTACGTCATTATAAGTCGTACTGGAAAGTTTATAGAGTTTACTCGTATCCCCGGCGAATGAATTAACCGCGCCCGTTGAATCCCTGAACGCCGCCGCGCCCTGGCAAGTATTACTGATAGCGCCGGTCAATGCCGCCAACGTCCCCAAAGGGGCATAGGAGTGCTTCGTCCTTGGGATGACGTTCTTTGCAACCGTGCTAAACTGACCCCCGGCGTCGAGGGCTGGCTGGTCAGGCGCAAACTCGCCGAACGGGATCATAAATAGCCGCCCGTGTTGATGTTAAACTGGTTCCCTCTGGCAAGGCTAGCATCGTGTCTCATTCTGACCCTGCCCTGGGTCTTTGAATTAAGACGATTGATCTCCTCGATAATCTCATCCCTTAGAGGTTTGTATATTGCCATCCTATCCTTGGCCTGTCTTGCAGCCGCCGCCTCGAAACACGAAGCATAAAGGTAGGCATCAGGATAGTTGGTCATCAGCCAGTTAGTGGCATCAGACGTTAAATTATTCGCCTTATAATACACCGCCTTAGTCGTATAAGCCTGATCCGCCGGTCTCTCGAACTCGTACACCGTCGCCCCTACTCTGTAGAGCCGGGGTTGTCCTGAATCCGTTGCACCCCAATAGACCAGATCAGCGTCTGTCGCCGGGGTTAACTGACTCAAGTCAGACGTATAGTGTAATCCAATATCCGACAGGAAGCCCGTAGGCAGAGAGGCGGTGCTTGCCGAAGAGGAAATAGTAACCGTCGCCGTCGCCCGCATCTGGTGCGTTCTCAAACGCCTGTTAAGAACCGCTTCCGCCCTCAGTACATAATCAGGAACGGCATTAGTAAACCCCGTGTCGGAGCGTGAGAACTCCGAGGCTATAGCGGTCTTTAAGGTCGCAAAATTCGTTAAAGCCATCTATTTCTTCTTTGGCTTCTTTTCAGCTTCGCCAGGACTTTCTTTCCACTCTTTCGGGATAGAGTCGTCATCCTGGAAGAGCTTGGAAACGATCTCGTCCTTGTCTTTTTTATACATCCACTTTGGCATCTTTATCTCCTAAAGAAGTGGGAGGGCCGAAGCCCTCCCTGTGGGGTTAGTTCATTTGGATACGACAGGCTAGTTCTGGCCTGATGGTTTTGTACCCGTAAAGAACGTCGATCCTTGTCGGGAACGTATCAGCACTAATGCTGTAATCCCGTACAATTCTCATGGATATTCCATCCATAACTTCTCGTGCTGAGAAATCAACGCCCTGAGGCATGATCAAGTCAGCCGTTGCAAAGCAGAAAGCATCCTTGTGATACGCAAGGCTCACACCGTAATCGGCGCTTGCAGCTATATCAGTAGTCTGGTCGCTTTCGTTTTTATGCAAAGCGGCATTGTTGGCTGGCATCGCACTAACATTCTGTTTCGCACCCGTGCTGTAAAGCGCAGGGGAGAAACTGATTGTAGTGGCAGAAGTCCCGGAGTTCGCCGTAACGGTAAACTCTTTCAACTTCGTGAGCGTTGCCTTGGTCTCAGGATGAACCGCGAACACTGAAGCGAAGTAGAAAATATCGCCTATCAGATATGTTCCAGCGCCGGTGTCCGTGGTGATCGAAGTCGATCCCTCGGCTATCGTGCCAGCATCATTGACCAAATAGTCGCCAGTGCCGTCATCAGTACCCGACGTATGCTGCGGCCACATGGAGTTTTCCATAATTTGAGAAAACCCGAATGTGTTAGAAGCCACACGGCCTTCCTTGTAGTTTTTGCCTACATTAGTACGGTCATTATAGAGACCTTTTAAGGCTTCAACCAAGTCAAGGTTGTCCTGTGTCGACAGGTTTAAGCAACGGTTGTCATACGGAGATAAATTATCCGTAAGCACCTTAGACGCCGTCATCACATCGCTTGATGTAATTGTCGCGCCAACGTCCGTCACGTTATTGTAGACATCCTTATACATGGACATAGCGTCGGACTCGATGTTCGCCGCCAGGACTGACATTGCCGGTTCAAGAATCCTTTTTCCAAAGTCATCTATATCCAACGAAAGGTCGTCAGAAGTCCATGTGGTATCGACACCCTTCTGGGTGGCAACCTGGAGAGTTACGCTCGACTCCACTACGTCTTGTGAAGAGAGTGCCGCTCCAGTTCTCACGGTGTATTGATTGGGAAGCCTGATCTTCAGACTGTCGCCGATCTTTGCACCGCTTTTACCAAAAGATGAATCATAGGAACGATTAATTGTCCCTACAAAGTTCAACTTCTGGTGCAGTATCCGCAAAGCCTCGCGGGTAACCGCAGTCGGAGTTAAAGTTGTATTAGCCATATTTATCCTCGTTTAGCTACTTGAGCCTCCCGACGTTTCATCCATTCGTCCACACTTAGATTGTCATGCAATCCCTTCTGGGCAGTCCTCTTGGGTTTTACCCTCGTGGCTTGCGGGACAGGTTCAGACTTCTTGGGTTTCGAGCCGGTCTGCTTCTGTTTAAGTTCGTCAAATAGTCGGGCTTTATTTAAGATCCCTATTTGAACAGGATCGTAATCTATCCCGGCCAGTTGACTCTCGGTTAGGCCGCTTTGTATCCCATAGTCAAAAACAGCCTTTTCGGTATCCGAACTCCAGTTAGGGACTGACCTCTCTACCTTGGCGTGATTTTGCTCAACAATACTCGCCCTTTGTGCTTGGGCCTTCTGTTGAGATTCAGCGTGTAGAAATTGCAGTTTCTCCTGAGCTTGTGTTCTTTGTTCCCGTAACGCACCCATCTGTATTTGCGCTTGTTGCGTGGCATTTGGGTCTTGGGCAGCCAATGTATTCCAGTCTAACTCATTGTATTGAGCTAGTTGCTGGTCAAGTATGCCGAGTTGGGTGTAAGCCTCAGTATGGGCGGCTTGCAACTGAATGGCTTCCTGGAACCGTTGTCTGTCGGTCTCCAGAGTCCTCCGTTGTTCCGCCATCTCCTGAGTCTTGGTCGTGTAATCCTTATTTTTAAGGAATGCGTCTTTTAATTCCGGGGGTATATTATATTCTTGCCCCTCGAACTCGACAGTCTCCACTTCAGGGGTCGGTTCGGTTTGCTCTTCCGAGTCCTCCTCGTCCTCTTCTGCTGGTTCCTGTTCAGCCTCTTCCGCTTCTTTTGCTTCAGGGGCTTGGGTTGATTCCTCTTCTTCGGAATCGTCAACGAATCCCTCGTCGGGTTGTTCGTCAGCCATAGTTTACCTCATGGGTTGTGGTTCCGACTCCCCGTAGGGTTGGTCGGTTTACCCCCGGAAGGGGTAATTAATGACAGGCCCATAACTCTGCGCCTGTGCTAAATCTTTCTGTATTTCAGCCTGGGCTTCCATTCTATCGGTTTCAGCCTCGAATTGATCTATGCCAACCTTCTGCCGATCGAGGTCGAGCTTCTGTTTATCGATATTTATCTTGGCGGCGTCTACCTGTTGGTCCCCTTCAAGCTGCCGTATTCTATCCACGGCCATTTGCAACTGCGCTAATAGATTGGCTTTCTCCGGGTCTTCAGGCTGACCCTGGGTTATCTTCTCCAGTCTCTTGGCTATCTCGTCGGCTCCAGGCCAGTCGAGGTTCTTGGCGAATATATCTCCAATGATCGGCGCGGCGTCCGGGTATACCCTGAGAAGTTCCATCATTTGAGTAGCGGCTTCCTCGCGTCTTGTCGTAAAGCTAGGCCCGCTTCTGACTACCAGGTCATATTTACCCTTCGTCAGGTCGTATATTCTGGCCTTCGGTTGGCCCATTTCATCCATGACCGGCTGGCCGTCCTGCATCATGGGGATTTGCTGATTGACCTGTACGTTCTCAGGCTTGTCGTCTTCACCCAAGACCCTGATTACTCTCTCGCCCGAATATACATGAGGAATTAAGTCAAGTATTACCTTCCCGGCGTGTTGGATGGCTTTATTGAGATTGTCGATAAAGTGGAAGGTTGAAATATCCCCCTCCCTCTGTCTCGCTAAAATAGCCTTTCCTGATTGCTCATTCGACCTCGCACCTAAAGAAGCATCGAACATCCCGACCACGGATTTCATATCATCCGAGGCGTTAAGGGCTTCCTGTAAGGCTCCCGCTGGTGGCCCTGCAAACGCCTGTCTCTGTGGTGCTACTTGCCCATCGTACTGTAAGTAAGGATGTGAGTCGGTATTAGCCGTCGCCCACTTGTCCCCGTCCTCGTCGAACGCACCTACCGGCCCAATGAAGGGAGCCTTGGGAGCCAGGGCTACTAACTCGGTCGAGGCCGTTCTCCAGTAGTTATAAATCCTCTGAGGGTCTTTGGCGTCCCTTATCAGGGATTTAAAATGTCTCTTTCCCTCAACCCAACTCTCCTCTCCGTAGACAGGGATAATGGGAATATACATCCCCGGCCAGTCAATCTCTTCCAAGACTTCCTGCCCGCTTAAAGTATATCTCTTGACCTTCCAGGACTTAACCGTTCGGGAGTTCTCTACGAATACTTGAGATACGTCCCAGTAGTCCTTGTTCTTTTCATAGACCTCTTCGTCTATTACTTGCCCGTCACTCAATAGAACGATAGGCCGGTCTTCCTCTACCCGCTTCCAGTAGTCTGCGACCCTCACTGAGTCCTCAGTTATCCAGTCCAGATCTTTCTCTGACTCGAAGTCGGCGTCCCAATCAATTTTTTCGCTGTTTGGAAATTCCCTCTCAAATTCTGCGTGACTCATTACATCACTGACGAACCCTATATTCCAGTCGCTGCTGTCTATCGCCGTGCTTCTCGGGTCGCCGTGTATCGTGAACGGATTGGCAATCCTCTTGATGAGAATATCCTGCTCGAAAGTGTCATTGAAGGCGAAATCCACATCAATGATAAAATAGCCAAACCCCCCGGTTACCGCATCACTCATCGCCGTATCGTAGGCAGCGTCGGCGTTACTCTGAACCTGTATATTCCTCAGGAGGCCGTTGAGTATCTCCGCACAGTCTACGTCTGCCGTATCGTCCACGGGGAATACTTTAACGCTTGGCGTATTCAGTCGGGCGTCGTTAGCTACTTGTCTAATGAACGCGGGCATACGATTAATCGTCAGAACGGGTCTGCCTTCCCGGCTGCGCTTGTTCCTGTCGGCCTCGTCCCATTGATCACCCATACGGGCAAACTTAATATCGCTCTCAGCCGCGGTTCTGTTCTCCTCCTCCGCTTCCTGGCAAGTCTCGAATGCCTCTTTGGCCTCTTTTACAATGTCATCCATTAATCTTCCGCTTCAATATACTTGGTTCTATTACGGTTAGTGGTGCGCCTCCGCACTGGTGCGCCTCCGCACTACTTATCCCATCCAAGACCCGCCCACATTATTGCGGTGGTCTACTTTAGGTTTTTGTCGGTTGAGCTTGGGGAACAGCTCAGTAAATGCCCATACCATAGCGTCCACTCTGTCGGGCGAACCATCGCCCTGATACCCAGCGGAAGTCATCTGGCACATCTGATCCTCCAGCTTATCGAACGTCCCGGCGTGTGATATTCTGCCCAACTGGTACAGAGCCGAGATAGGCTCCGCTCGAACGTGCTTTCCCCTTGTTGCTCGCACCTCGATTATCCGTATCCCCGGCCTCACGCTCTCAAGCGTATGCCGAACCATGTCACCGCCTTGATTAACCTCTATCACTATGGCGTCTGCAGACCACTTGTCATAGGCCGCTATCGTCTGTTCCGCCCATTGCTTAGGCGAACCGTGCCTGGATAGGTCGTCCAGAACGTAGCCCTTACTGTCCTCGCCTACCCCACAAACTATTATCCCATGTTCGTCTGAGCCGTCCGTATCACTCACCGCAGGGTCTACAGCGACCACTATTCTATTCATTAGCGGCGGCTCTTTAGTCCTGCCCGAATGCAGCGTTGCCCGGTCCCAGATGGCTCCTATCGCAGTTGGCTCATAGTCACCCAGCCAGATATGACCGTATCTCTCGCGCTTGAACTTCTCATCGTAAACCCGCTCTGCTTCCAGTTCCTTTGGGAAGAACGGATTGCCCTCGTAATTTACCTTTATTACTTCAGCATTGGGTGGCGGTGTTTCCGACCTGAAGAACTGATCCACAGGGTCTGTTGTATGCCTGGGGTTCCAGCTAAACCATATCTCCGATTTATCTTTCCTTATCGTTGGCCTGAGAAACTCCAGCGACCTAGCCGATAGGGTCTGCGCTTCTTCCACCCACGCTACGTCATAACCCTCCAGGCTTTTAATACTCTCGGCGTTATGATCCTGCATACCCTGGAATGTGACAATACCGCCGCCGGGAGTTTCAATCCCGTCAAGCAATACCCTGAAATCCTTCTCGACTCCAAGGTCTTTAATCTTGTCCTCTACCAGTTTCTTGACTGATTCCCTTAATGTCTTTTGAACCTCCCGAACACATACAATTCTGGTTCCAGGGTTCATCACGCACCTCTCGACGGCAAGCTCCGCAAAGAAATGGCTCTTGCCCGAACCTCTTCCACCCCATGCACCCTTATAGCGTATAGGCGGAAGTAACCCTTTAAACGCTCTGGGTGTCGCTATCTGTAGGGTCGACAATGATCCGCTCTATCTTGTTCACCGATACATTGGTGTCTATCTGCTGGGTTTCCTTCCAGCCCATTTGTGTCTTGGCCCAGAATATAGCAGCGGACGTATCACCGGCCATTGCCTTGTTAAACAACGCCCCGCCTACCTTTGCGTTTGCCTTTATCTTCGAGGTGTCCAGTTCCCGCCTGAAATGCTTTCGTAAGGTCTTGTCGTCTATCCCGTCTCTTACAACCAGGCATATGCTTTCCTGAGGGATACCCACAGCGCACATTTGCTCGACCAGTTTACGCTCTTCGTCGGTCGGCTTGAATGATGGCTTCGTAATCTTTTTAGGCTGCATCCTTTTTTATAGTGGGGAAATTCTCTCCGCTACCCTCTAATTCAGCCTGTTCGCCTGTGAAGTTCTGCCATCTTTCAACAGCTACATCACAATACTCTGGGGATAGTTCCATTGCGTAAATACAACGCCCCGTCATCTCTCCAGCTATTATCGTTGTGCCGCTGCCTGAGAATGGTTCATATACCGCTTGGCCAGGACTCGAGTTGTTCTCTATAGGACGCTTCATGCACTCGACTGGCTTTTGCGTACTGTGGCCTGTCTCTGACTTTAACGGCTTATCTATTTCCCATACCGTTGTCTGTTTCCGTCCACCGCTGTAATGGCCCTTTTTATTCTTCCTTACCGCATACCAGCATGGCTCGTGTTTTGGGTGATAGTCGCCCCTGCCGATTACCATATTGTTCTTTGACCAAATAATTTGCGCCCTAATATTCAAATCATTAGCCATTAAACTTTCAGCTACAATGTGTGCCTTGTTACCAGCATGCCAGACATAAGCCACGTCACCTGGAAACAACGCCCACGCTTCCGACCAATCTGTTCTGTCATCATTATGAACAGGAGCAAGGGCCGTTGCTCCTATCTTTTTCCCGTTTGCTCTATCAGCCTCATTTCTCCAGTTGGCATCATACTCCACGCCATACGGCGGATCAGTAACCATCAAATGAGGCTCTACGCCTGACAACAAAGACTCTACATCTGTTGCTACAGTTGAGTCCCCACACTTCAATCGATGCTTACCTAATACCCACACGTCGCCCGTTTTAGTTATCGGGTCGTCTGGTACTTCGGGAACCTCATCGGGGTCTGTTAGTCCCTCCGTTGTTTCCACAAAGATATTAGCCAACTCGTCTTCATTGAAACCTATCAACGATAGATCGAACCCCTCCTGGTCTAAACCGCCCATTTCAAGGGAGAGCATTTCCATATCCCAATCGGCATTGAGGGCCAGCTTGTTGTCTGCAATAATATATGCTTTACGCTGGGTCTCTGTCAGGTGCGAAAGCTCGACTGTCGGAACTTTGTCCATGCCTAACTTCCGGGCAGCTAATACTCTGCCATGCCCTGCTATGATTCCCTTTTCCTTATCTACCAGGATGGGGTTGTTAAATCCGAACTCCTTTATGCTGGCCGCTATCTGGGATACCT
>Ga0208449_1001534_pt1 | contig 12253 bp, 23 predicted proteins | sample MalvireepMed_s17_FD_184247 | JGI IMG/M metagenome (GOLD analysis project Ga0208449, IMG submission 184247) | Marine viral communities from the Global Malaspina Expedition - Malaspina viral metaG DeepMed_s17 (SPAdes) (version 2) | ecosystem: Environmental > Aquatic > Marine > Oceanic | place...
CAAATCAATGCACAGAACAGCAGAGGTCATCAGTGAAAGTCGGTGATCTTGTAAGGCGTAACAGTAATTATACTGATGAGCATCGTAAAGAGCTAGCTCTTGTGGTCGCGAAGCACCCTCTTTTCGCAGACTCTATTTATATATGCTGGGCAGGTACGTCAGAAGATTATTTGATGCCCATAGAAAATTTGGAGATTGTAAATGAAGCCAGGTGATCTTGTAAAATTTATAAAGCCTACAAGCACGCAAATTAATAAGGTTTTTCTTATTATTGAAGGCGAAGAAACTGGAAACTGGTACAAAATTAGTGAAACACAACCAAGCCTGTTTCATCACCGTAAAGATTTTATTGTTGTTAACTCGGCGTAATCCGCGCTTATACTTATAATATGAAGAAACGAACACGAACACAAAACCGACGACTTACTGGCGAGCAACGAGCAGAATTTGCAAAGGCTCGCCAAAAACTTGTCGGCTCTCTTATTACACAAAGCCCATTTGAGGCATATCTTGTGCTTGAGCACGTTAGGGGATCACAATATCTTGTGCGTACCCCAACGGGCGAGCATATTTATATGTCTCACAAAAAGCCCAAGTATGAATCAGGCTCTAAAACTTTTCTAACCTCTGGCGGCTGGAAACTTTGGGAGGATCGAAGGTGAACTGGAAAGAGGCAAACAAACTTAAACCGGGCGCAATCATAAGGCGCAGTTGGGAAACTGGCACTTTTGGTACTCAAGAGCCGCAACTTGGACTTGTCCTCGCGAAAAAGCACGAGAAGGGAAAGAAGCGCGAGTCACAAATTTGTCAGTTCAAAGACGAGCGGTATATTCTTACTGTTAGCTGGTTCAAGGGGCCGACGAAATATAGTATTCCACAAAGCACCATCACTCAACTTTCAAGTTGGGAAGTAATGGTGGTGAGTCATACCTCATGATCCCGATGGCATATTTAGACGTTGGTAAAAGAACGTCCAAGCAAATCAATCCCTCTGGCAAGACCGGCGAGAGTACAAATAAAAACCAATATATTAAACCTCGTAACTCTAAGAAATCATTAAAGAAAATAGACATCGGCCCGGCAGTCGTTCTCCATATAGGAGAAACTGCTAAACAAGAGCCGATGTGTGCTTATGATTTTCTTGGAAGACCGAAGAGGATGTAATGTCACTACTTGGAAATTTTGTTTTTAAGCCAAAAAGCCTTGAGATCTCAAAGAAAGTAATCGAAGGCTTTACTAATGAGTGGCTCGAATGGAATGATATTGGAGTGTATATCGAGTATACCGACTACAGAGTGCCGAAGGGTTATATCAATCTTGAAATACATTCAGAAGACTGCAATTTGGAGAGATTCACAGAGTGTTGCTACCTTGACGAGCCTGTAACTTCCGCAGATCTTACGAGTCATATGATGGTTGTTCTCGATCATGATGGTTTCTTTGAGGCCCACCATATCAATGATTGCTACAGCAAAGAACAGGCGGAAGAAGACGAGAGGATTGTAGGCTTTGGGACGGATAACCCCAAGTATTATTCTTTTGAGGATCGGGAATTATCAGAAATTATTGCCTGTTTGCAAGAGAACAATAGCCGCTCTTTGTCTTTCTGGAATACCAACGTATATATCACTGAAAAAGATGAAAGCGGAATGACAAAATCTAAAAGTATGCCGCTTATCGAGTACGCCTTGAATGTATCTTTGGAAGATAACAAGACAAAGAAGGCCGCTTAATTATGGATTTTCATAAACTTAACGTTGGTGATCTGGTTCTTTGGGAAACTGATAATGATATTGGTATTGTAACCAGAGTCGCTCCAGACCCCAGTGAGGTGGAGCCCTATTGGATCCAGTGGATGGAAGACACGAGCGCCAGTGGTTGGCACTCACCCCACGAATATCTTATTTTACTTAATTCAGCTTAACCTGCGCTTATAGTTATAGTGTAGATGAACCATTACCACGGAGTAATACAAATGCAGAATCGATGTGGATACTGTTATCAACTCGGCCACAACCGGCGTACTTGCCCAGGGCTCCAAGAGAGACTTGAAAAGAGCGCGAACGACGGAAACCATTATGCCATAAGTCAATTGGAAAGACGCGGCTCTGGTAAGAAGAAGGAAGACCGCAAGTGCTCTTTCTGCGAGACTCGCGGGCACGATCGCCGCACGTGTGAGAGGATCAGTACCTTCATTGCCGTTGATTCTCGTAAAGTCCTTGAAGCGCGCACTCTTTACAAGGCCCGCGCGGAAGAGCAAGGTTTCGGAGTCGGATCCTTGGTACAGTTTGAAACTAGGATGTATGATTACAAAACATCCGGCTACAATACAAAAAATATTGTTGGCATCGTCAATCGGATTTCTTGGGATAAAGCTGACCATCGTTTGCAGAGTAATAGTCAATCTAACATTGTAAATGTAGTTTACAATGATTTCTCCAAGAATAGCGACGGACAGTCTGCGACCCAGAAAGAGAAAGCAATACAGATGCCGCTTCCTTACGATATTATCCACGGTGAACCTCGCGAGGACGACGATAATTACTATTATCGTTCAATTGAGCCCAAGCTCCTCGGGCCAGTCGCGAATTCCGGGATCCCAAAGGACTTCCTCTCTACCAAAACCGTTGAGAAGGTATCCCGAAATTATACAAAGGATCGTGATGTCTGGACATATTCTATTAGCGATGCCCTTGCCGAAGCTGCCGAAAAAGCACCAACGGTAGGTAAATAAGTTGAAGGCTGGTTACTTAGTCAAATATAATACTTCTTCGCCTGTCAGTGATTGGCTGCTCGACAAAGAATATCCAGTTAACCACGATACCGTTGGTTTGGTGATGGAGGTTATACCGGATATTTTAGACGTTTCGCAGATTTGGGTTCGCTGGCACGGCAATTGGGATTGGGATATAAGTTACCCGGAAGATCTTGAGATCGTTTCCTGCGGTTAACTCTCTCTTTACCGTGCTTATAGTTAAAGTATGAAAGCTGGCAACCTAGTAAAGTTGAAAAGGTCATTATTGCTTGCTCCGAAAGTGGAACAACATAGCGAAATGATAATGAACCCTTCTGTAAGCAGGGGCACCATCGGCTTGATTGTTAATCAAACACACAGCAACTTTGGTGACTTCAGCATATTTTATGTGCAGTTTCCTAATGGCGAAGTCGGCCAATATCGCGATGATGTCTTGGAGCTAATCAATTGAAGCCCGGCGATCTGGTGAAAATGAAATCTAATATCCGACGTCGCAGCCATTCTGGAGATATTTTTGGTTTGGTGACAGAACATTTTGCAGCGGAAGGAAGGCTGGTAGAGTGTGTACGAGTTAGATGGCCGCTGGGCGATGATATTGAGATCGCGCATCAATTGGAGGTTGTCAGTGAAAGTAGGTGACTTAATACGACCGAAGAAGATCCATAAAGGATCCTCGACAATGGCGATTGTGACGAGCATAAAGCGCGGCATTGCCCATTTTGTTTGGTCAGACGGAAAGCCAGACCGGATTGCTGTATATCGAGCGGAGGTAATCAATGAAGGTCGGTGATCTGGTAAGATTCAAGTTGGAGCATCGCGAGAAACTACACGCCCCCGGTGACCCGCGTGCACTTTACCCATACAAGTTTGAAATTGGGATTGTTATGAGGGTATCTCCCTATTATAAGTACATTTCTTTTCCCAGCAGGCCAAAGCCGGCAACTTACATAGAAGAGTACGTTGAGATCGTAAGTGAAGCCGGGTGATATAAAATTATAGTTAATTCTTCTTAAAGTGTGCTTATAGTTATTGTATGAGTAAAAAGAGAAAGAGCCCTACTTGTTCGTATTGCAAGAACTTGGGGCATACCGTCCGTTTCTGCCCTGAGAGGGAAAAGGATATGGAGCAATTTGATGTTGCTCGATTCCCTCAGAAGTTTTCTCTAGGAGAGCTAGTTGAGGTCACCGAGGCCCCACCGAGGTATCAGTACAATCGCCCTCGTAATTGGTATAACCTTACCGGCGATCTAGCTACTGTTGTTTCAGATATGATGATGGCTGGGCACGCGTGGGGCGGGAGATATAAAATTGTATATCTCAATGGATCCAATGCCGGCAGCTTTGGAGAAATTTATGGAGACTTTCTCAAACCATATCGCTAAGTAGGTTACTTACTTAATTAGCTTCATCGCGTGCTTATAGTTATTGTATGAAACACAGAAATGTACATTGTGGGTACTGCAAAGAGCGAGGGCATACCCGCCGCTCTTGTGAGACGTGGAAGGGCCATCAAGAACTGCGAAAGGGCGCGCCTTTCCCTCAAAAATTCAGCCCTGGCGCTCTGGTAGAGATTACCAAGGCCCCTGGGAGATACCGAGACGAGCACCCGCGTAGCTGGCACGGCCTTGAAGGCACTTTGGCAACTATTATTTCAGGTCCGATCACAGACGCTGTACACGCGTGGGGCGGGAGATATAAAATTGTATATCTTAACGGTGATTGTGCTGGGGTTTGTTCTGATATTTATGGAGATTTTGTAAAGCGGGCTTGTTAATTAGCGGTAACTATGGCTTTGGATTAATCAGGCCCGCGTGGGCCATTCTATGACAGTTGGCGCACAGTATAGAACACTTATCAAGCTCCCTCTTCCCTGCGGCGTTAAGATTTTTATTGTTAAATCTGGATAATCCAAAATCTTTTTTAGTTGGATCCAAATGATGAAATTCTAATGCTCCATTATAAGCGTTAAAATCACAGTTAGAACACTTCCCGCCCTTATAATCAATACAATCTTGTTTAACTTTTCGCTGTCTTGCAAGAGTCGCTTGATTCAAACAAACTTTGCACCACGAACCTGCGATTCTTTTTGAAGGATCCTTCGGGTTTTTCCTCACATAAAAGGAGGAAATAGGCTGGACTAAGTGGCACTTGGGACACCTCTTAACACTCTTTGGGTCCGATGCGCTATAATTATAATAACGGCTCTTTTTAATATCATATTTGCCAAGATAATATCTGATTGTTGATTGTGATACCCCAAGATTTTTAGCGACCTCTCTCTGAGATAAGTCATTTTCTAAATATAGAGATTGTAGTTGTTCTTTATTCATACTGTAATAATAACACATATGATAACTTTTGTTAAATAATCAGATGAGTGTGCTTATTATATATATACACGGGCTGCTAGCTTAGTTGGCTAAAGCAACCGGCTTTTAACCGGAAGATCGTGAGTTCGAGTCTCACGCGGCCCACCATTTATTTACTTAATTAGCTTCAATTTGTGCTTATAGTTATAGTATGAAAGTCGGTGATCTAGTTAAGCATAGAAGTCCTGGCCGCGAGGTTGGAATCATAACTAAGATATTTCCAATTATTGGAGTTCCGGGTGGAATGGCAAAAATTTGCTGGACCGGGAGCATCTTTCCAACACACTTTCCAAAAGAGAACGCTTTGTACAGGGTAGAGAACCTGGAGATCATTAATGAAAGTCGGTGATTTAGTTAAGCGAGTGCATTTTTCTGATGCCCTTTACGAAGAAGACAAAGAGCTATTCATAGTGCTTGACATCACAGGTCCATATCCCAATCGAAGGGACAAGGAACACGAAATGACCCTGAAGATTTGGGAAGTAAAGGATCTTCCGGGGCAAGTATCTCACGTACCGATGAATATATTTGAGGTTATATGATAACTCGACACAAAATACTATTAATACTTGAAGGCATCTGGTTCGCCATAATGATGGCTAGCCTAATCTTGCTTTTCTCACTTCTATAAAATTCGCGAGGAATAAAAAATGGGATATAGATCACAAGTCGTACTAGCGTTATCAAAAGAGGTTACGCCTCACTTTCTAACTTTTATGGCGCAGAACAAAGAAGCCCGCGAGTTGATTCAGAATTGCGATGGCGGGCCAGAAGCTAACTATGATGGCGAGGACTCCTGGCTCATTCAGTGGGATCAGATCAAATGGTACCAAGGCTATGAAGCCATCGATCAGATCAACGACTTTGTTGAAGCGCTAGCTAACAGCGATGATATGGTTGATTATGGTTGCCCCAGCGACGATCAGACGGACTGGAACGAGCACTTCAAATTCGTCCGCTTAGGCGAAGAGTACGGCGATATTAGGTGTGACGGCGAAGGCTTCTGGGACATTTATCCACAAACTTCTATTCACATTGGCGCTTAATAGGCGCTTAAACGTGCTTACAATCAAAGTATAAGGAGAAACAACAATGAAACCTTGGACAGTAGTTCTCAGAGAGCACCCAGACTCGGCTAAGCCGGCGTACACCCGTGAGGTTAGCTTGCCGGTAGATCGTGCAGGCGCATGGGGGAAGGCGTGTACTCTATATGGTAAAGGAAATATCCTTGCTATCCTACCGGGATCATTCAAGAACCGCATTTATGTCGGATTTATTGGTCATAATCCTTAATTCAGACTGACACGTGCTTACTATTTATATGTAAGACACACAGGGAGGCCACCATGGCTATCGACTTCAAAACATTCAACGAAATTGCTCCTCACGTTCTTGCTGTACGCAAGCCAGTTCTCATCCGAGGCCGGCATGGTATTGGCAAGAGCGAGATTGTTTATCAGATCGCTGCTAAACTCGATCTTCCCGTTGTGGAGCGACGCGCCTCTCAGATGACTGAGGGCGATCTGCTTGGCCTGCCTTCAACTGATGGTGACGTTACCTCGTGGTGCCCGCCTGAGTTTCTTGCTACTGCTTGTGCTCAGCCCGTGATCCTCTTCCTCGATGAAGTTGATCGCGCTGTGACCGAGGTTCGTCAAGGTCTGTTTGAGCTTTGCGATTCGCGTAAGATCGCGGGCCAGACCCTTCACCCTGAGACGCTGATCATTGCTGCCGTTAACGGTGGCGAGCACGGCGCACAGTATCAGGTTGGAGAAATGGATCCCGCTGAACTGGATCGATACACCGTGTTCGATCTTGAGCCTACCGTTGAGGATTGGCTTGATTGGGCTAAGGACAATGTTTCTACGGTGGTCTGGGATTTCATTAATCAGAATCGCTCGCACCTTGAGCATTCCGGTGAGTTTGAGCCCAACAAGGTATACCCTTCGCGCCGTTCGATGGTCCGGTTTGATCAGTGCCTTACCGAAGCCGGTCTGACCGAGGAGCCTAAGACGTCCTCCGGCCCGGTGGTATTCCACCTTGCATCGGCCTTCATTGGCTTTGAGGCGGCGGTAGCCTTCAACGACTTCTGCGCCAAGTACGAGTCCCAGGTTACGGTTGAGGACATTATTGACCGAGGTGAAGTTGAGAAGACTAAGGACTTTGGTATCAATGACCACTGTGCTTTGATCGAGAAGTTCGGTGCTGCCGGTACTTTTGATGAGGTTCTTCCTACTGATAAGATGCAGAATGTTGTTAACTACTTCGTAACGCTTCCCTCTGAAGTTGCAATGAAGCTGTGGTCGACGCTCGGTGCTGGTCCGCAAGAGAATGTGGTCGCGCTGCACAAGGGCGAGTCCGCTGATGGAGAGAAGACCGTTGCATCGATGATGGTCAAGATGTTCGCTAGCGATGCCAACTAAGTAAAAGAGAGGTTCTTATGAACTGGCGTTAGCTTTGCGGGATAATGAGAATTAGAGTCGGGAATATATTGTATATTATATTATGAGATCATCATAAACGACGATCAAAACCTTCAAGGCTCGTTACGAAGTTATTGACGACGAGATAGCGTGTTAGGCTCCGCGAGAAAAAACCTAACCCCGACTTATTATCCCCCTTTTTGTGCTTATAGTAATAGTGTAGGAGAAACCACAATGGCTTTTGATCTAAACGAACACACACACCGATTGCTGGTACGCGAGCCCTTCTTTGCGGCTCTTTCCCGTACAATCGACAAGGCCGAAGATAAAGGCATTCCTACCGCTGGTGTCCGCGTCAACCCGACGACTGGATACTTTGAGCTTCGCTACAACTCAGACTTCTTCGAGGGTCTGTCGGACGCGGAGCGCTCTGGTGTGCTTATTCACGAGTTCTATCACCTCGTGTTCGAGCACGTAACTGGTCGGCTCCCTGATGAGCTAGCCGGCGTTATGGCGTCGAACAGCCCAACACAGGCGCAAGCCCAGCTTTTCAAGTTGTGGAACATTGCAGCCGATCTCTCGATCAACTGTATGATCGGCAAAAGCAACCTCCCCGAAATGTGCTGTTTTCCGGGTGAAGGTATGTTTGAAGATCTGCCCGAAGGTCAAACCGCTGAATGGTACTTCAAAAAGCTGAAGGAGAAGATCGAAGAGCAGGATGAGGGCAACGGAGGATCCGGCGAGGGCGGAGAGGATAGCGAAGGCGAGGGTTCCGGCTCTGGTACGTTTGATCCTGATGCCGCTGGTCAGTTCGATGATCACGGTGGCTGGGGCGAGATCTCTGATGATATGAAGGAGATTGCCAAAGAACGATTGAAGGAAGCTACCAAGAAAGCCGCTCAAGAGGCGAGCGCTTCTGGCTCTTGGGGTTCCGTTAGCTCCAGCATCCGTAAAGAGATTATGGATCGGATCACAACTAAGATCGATTGGCGTAAAGTCCTTCGTTACTTTGTTAAGTGTTCTCAACGTGCTGAGCGTCGATCTACTCCTAAGCGACTCAACAAGCGTTTCCCGTATATTCACGCCGGCAAGCGTGTTCGTCGATGCGCTAACATTGCCGTTAGTATTGATCAGTCTGGATCCGTTGATGATGGGATGCTCTCCGCGTTCTATTCGGAGCTTAACAAGCTTTCTGATATTGCAACCTTTACCGTGATCCCTTTCGATGATCGAGTTTTCGAGGAAAAGGTTTATGAATGGAAGAAGGGGCAAACCCGCAAGTGGGAGCGTGTGCTTTGCGGCGGAACTAACTTTGATGCGCCGACTAAGTTTGTCAACGCTGGTAACTTTGATGGTCATATTGTACTTACCGATCTTTGTGCTCCAAAGCCAATTCGATCGCGTTGCCAGCGTATGTGGATGACTACCAAGTATTACGCGGAGCACCCCTACTTCAAAACTAACGAGCGCGTGATCGCGATCGATGCTTAAAAGGAGTTATCATTATGGATGACGATGATTTTGACAGTTCAGACGAGTATGTAAACGAAGAGACGGAGATCGAGATCGACGAGGACTATAATCCAATGGATGACCTCTCGGATCTTTGGCACCCCGACGTTGCAGATACTTTTCACTTCGCCTATTAATTTAGGCGGAGTTGTGCTTATTATTTATCTGTAGGGAGAAACAACTATGAGTTATTACAGCCGCTTTGGATACAGCCGCTCGCGACCTGAAACCGTTGATGCTTCAAAGGTTCAGGTGTTGCTTGACGACTTGTCCAGCGTCGCTGATAACCTAACTCCCTGGGAGAAGGACTTTGTTGCCTCTCTCAAAGAAGGCCTTGAAAAGTACGGATCTGCTACCGTCAATCAGTTTTCAACGCTGCAAAAGGTTGCTTCTCGAAACGATCCAGAGAACATTCTCAAGCGTAAAGCCTGGCTAACTTCGTGGTCTGATGAGAAGCGCGAGAATATAAAGGTTATGGCTCATTACTATCTTGCTAATCCTCCATATTTTGGAGATCTGGCAAAGCGCATCTTGGAAGATGAAAGCTATATCCCGACCGAGAAGGCCTATCGCGCTATGTGCGAGAATAAGTATTCTCAGAAAGTGATCGCGACACATAACACGGATCCGCTTTTCCCCGCTGGCTCAATGGCGGTTGTGCGGGCTAGCCAGCAAAGCCCACACGGCCTTCGCGGCAAAACTGTTTTGGTGATTGAGCACCCGGCGGGAGTCCACAACGCAGCCAACGGAGCCAAGCGCGTTAAGGTACTCCCGATCGGAGAACACGCGCCATACGAGACCGAAGAGCGATGGCTCAAAAAGTTGCCGAAAAAGCTGCGATAACTTAACTTTTCAATACCGTGCTTACTATTTATATGTAGGCAAAAGGGAGGCCCAAAAATGACCCGAAAGGACTTTCAACTAGTTGCGACTGTCGTAGCTACGATTGACGATCAGAAGACGCGAAACGAAGTTGCACTTAACTTTGTAAGCGAGCTTAACAAACAAAACGAGCGCTTTGATACCATTAGGTTTCTTTCGGCATGCAAGGTTTCAAACGAGCCCCAAGCTACTGTAAGCCGCGACGAGGATTATCATCTTTCTCGCGAAAAGTTCATCGCTCCGTAAGTATTTCGACATCATGCCAAAAACAGCCAAGAATCTTACGTTTCCTTTTGAATACAATTTCGAGGACTATCACGAGGCCTCGGATTATTCAGATTTTCTCAGCAATTTACTGGGTGTAACAGTAGAGTGCGCTGAGATTACAGAGGAATTCCCAGAGGATCACCCTCCGGCAGAAAACGAATCCCATCAGGCCCTCGCGCAATACCGCTTTCGTTTTGATATTGCCTAAACAAACGTCAGCCTGTGCTTATGGTTATAGTATGAACAAGGCACCCCGACAAGCACTTGATGCGCGCGTGAGGCACGCTGGCAAAGCTGGCAAGCACCACACCCGCACGGTCAACGTCTGCAAGGGTCGATGCCGCAAGCCTAAGCGCCAATGCTCAAAGGCAAACCGCTGGAGGGCGGAAAATGATGGATAGACTACTCCAGTTTTCATATGCAGCTAGTGTGGCATTCTCTCAGGCCCTCATGACTTTCGCTCAGATTCGAGCAGATCAAGAGGCTCTTGCGAAAATGACCGCTTTAGAGATCAAGGCTATGGTTCAGCCTGCTCAGGCTAAGGCCCCAATCGGCTTCAACAAAAGTTCGGATGCCTCCTGAGATGCCAGATCCGTTTAATCAATTGGTAACGGTCTATTATCTTCGTATACTTTCTCCAGAAGGGAAGTTCGTTAAAGAAATAGATTGTGGTCTACGCGAGGCCGATGCAGTACGCATCATGCAAAGTTATCTTGGGGACGGAAACATTGCGATAATCAAAAAAGAAAAAACCTCATACGATGACTATATTCCGTTCTAACTGTGAGATCTAAAATGGATTTGATCTTTCACATTCCAAGCGAGTACGAGAGATTCCAGGCTCGGTTCGGTCGTTGTTCAATTCAAGACGTTGCAGCCATCATTGCGCGCAATAAGACGCGCGAGGCATACGGATCCACGGAGGGATCGATTATTTTGGTTATCCCAGAAAAAGATCATCCGAGGGTTAATTAGGTGCAACTCGCGCTTATAGTTATAACGTAACAGAGACGAACAACACCCGAGGAGGGAAAATGTCTTTCAAGAAGTCTTCCACGACCACCACCGTAACCAAGAATTCTTACACCTGCGTCGACACCGCAGATCAGAAGACTGTTTTTGCTCAGGTGCAAACTGTCCAACTGAATAACCACTCCCCGGACGTGGAGTTTAGCATCACCCCGCAAGGCCGCAAGCGCCCGACGTTGCTTTGCTTGACCCGCGAGGAGTTTGGATCCCTGGCAGATATGTTCGCCCAGGTCAGCAAGGATCTTGATACGCCCAGCTAACCTCAGTTAGCTATTTTCATAAGGCTCGGTTCCGAAAGGGATCGGGCTTTTCTTTTTGCTCGGCTCCACAACAAACTTTCGCGAGGATAAAAATAAATAAGGCCTTAATTAATGTTAAGGTGTGCTTATTATTTATATGAATCTCAGGAAGGAAAAAATGCTAGTAGGATTTATAGCATTCTCAGTTATGGCGCTAACGATTGTTGGCACCTTGGGTTTAGTTGTTCACTCGAACCAGCCTGGCAAAGACCTGTGGTTTTTTGCTGCATTGATGCTAGCGCTTTTCGGAGGGATTTTAGCAACGCTGATCAACCCGCCCGGAGCCCTAGCCGCGTGTGCTGGTGGTTTGCTGGCAACGGTCCTAGCCCACCGATAATTCGCGAGGTCAAAAGAGAATAATTATATTCTCAGAATGATCACAGTGGGTTAGGGGTAGATAATTGCAAAGTAAGATATACTAAGCAATTGCTAGGGTGCATAGAGATACAAGCGCGATCCGCGCGCTAGCCGGCCTACTACTTAGACCATATACGATTACGCGCTGTCAACCCTTAACTTTCAAGCCCGCGTGCTTACTGTTACTGTGTAGCCAGAAACACCCATTCAAGCCCCAGGAGGCAACATGGCCCGCAACTCCCGCAAGTCCGCCAACACCCGTACCCGATTCACCCAGAAGCTCGACAAGCGCGCTGAGACCCCGCGCGTTGTCCGGGTTGTCCACCTTCCGAACGGCACACAGGCTGCAATCGCGGAGGTTAAC
>Ga0208449_1001538_pt1 | contig 12243 bp, 20 predicted proteins | sample MalvireepMed_s17_FD_184247 | JGI IMG/M metagenome (GOLD analysis project Ga0208449, IMG submission 184247) | Marine viral communities from the Global Malaspina Expedition - Malaspina viral metaG DeepMed_s17 (SPAdes) (version 2) | ecosystem: Environmental > Aquatic > Marine > Oceanic | place...
GTACTCCACTGGATGTGTTTGGCCTGGTCGGTGCAATCTTGCCATGCTCTGACTATAATCGCCCAGGCTAAAACCGAGCGAGTAGTAGATGGCATACCGGGCCAGCGTAAGGTCGAGACCCAATCCTCCGGCTTGAATCTGGACCGCCAAAACGCCTTGGCTCCACTCTGACAGGTCTTTTCGGCGACCTGAAACCTCAAAACTTGGGATGCCGACCTTGGCCGCAATCCGGTGGACCACGTCGAGGTCGTGGGTGAATCTTGTGAATACGACGACCGGCTCTCGGCCGATATCGGTCAGAATATCTTCGAGAACCTTGGCCTTGGACGTATCAATCTCAACATCGGTCCCATCCTCCAACCGCCCGTAACCGCTCGTTATCTGCTGCAGGCGCAAGAGCCGGGAGAGGGCGTTGGCGGCGGTTATGTGACCGCCTTCCAGGTCGGCCACGAACTGATTCGACATTTCCGAATAGAGTCTCCGGCCCTCGGTCCCCAACTCACACATCAGGTTGATGGAGAGGGTCGAGGGCAAGTGTAGAACATCGTCGGACTCGACCCTATAGGCCCGACTGTAGAATAAGTTTCTAAGTTCTGCCTCTCTTTGATAACCCACGACTTGCATCCGGTTGAAGCCGCCCATGACAGCGTAGCGGGTCCGGAACCGGACGAACGAGGTGCCGTAGATGGTCTTATCGAGGGCGCGGTACTGGGCATATATATCGAGAGGGCTGTGGGACATAGGCGTTCCGGTCAATGCCACCCGATGGCCGACCCTGTCGGACAGCCTCGAGCAATACCGGCTCGCCACTCCTCCGGGAGCCTTTATCCGGTGGCTCTCGTCCATCACCAGTAAATCCCACTTCTGTTTCATGGCCCAATCCCCGAAAGGCTTGCGCCAGATAGCATCGTAGTTCATCACGATTGCCGTGGGCCGACCGGAGTCGAGGGCTTTGGCGGCGGTCTCTTGCCTGGCCTTGGTGGACTTGCCGGCAAGCGGCAGAACGTCAAGAAGACCCGGAGAATGTTTCTTAAACTCTCCGGGCCATACATTCCCCACAACGCTGAGTGGAGCCAGAATCAATACCCTCTCGTATCCTTTCAGGGCAATCAAGTCGACCACGACCCGACTCTTGCCGGTACCCATATCCATCGCCAACATCGCGCCGGCTTTATCGGATATGAAATCGAGTGCCTCGGTTTGATGAGGCCAGGGCTGGTTCACCACGTAAGAGCTTCCGAGCCACATTCCCGGCAATAGACCGGGAGGTCTTTAGGAATGATTCGAGTCCACCGCGCGCCGCAGTCGAGGCACCTGGTTAAAACAAGCATCAGCGGACCGACGCGAAGTGATAATCTCCGACCTCGATATCCATATCCTTCGCCCACTTGTAGAAGGTGCCCCACGATACGTTCAGGTCGTCGCAACAGTCTTGGACCATGTTCCGAGTGGCCCGGAACTTCTCCAGAGTGTCGAGCATGATATCCCGAATATCCTTGTGCCGTTGGGCCTCCAGAAGTTGTTGCGTCGGTGTCTTCATGTAGGTCTCCTTAATATAATCTGTATCAGATATGCCCTCGGCACTCTACTTGCCGAGGGCATATCTCATATAAATTATATAATCTATGCTTTGTCTAATCTAGCCTCTGAACGCCGGCTGGCCCAATCCTTGACATACTGTGTGAAGTCGTCGACCACATCCTCGTCGGTGTCGTACTCGACCGATGCCTCGTCCATGATGATGTGAAGCTGACTCACCAGCTTCTTGTGATTGTCGAAGCAATAACCGGGTCTAAGCATCACGCCTCCCTAATCATGGAGTCCAAGTGGGCCACATCGAGGGTCGGGTCCCACAGGCTCGCTCCGTCTTTGGTCGTCCGGTATCCAAGCGACTCGGCCAGTTCTTGACGCAGGCTCAAGAACGGCGTCTTGTACGTGCGAAACCCTCTGGTGATGCAGTAGAGCGGATAATCGTTCTGCAACCAGAGAGCCACGTTCCAGGTCTCGTAATTCTTCCAACCGTTGTATCCTTCCATCGCTCCTCCTCTTGGCTTATCGCCTACCCTCCGGAGAGGGTTTCGGCCCCGAGCCATCGGGCCTCGTCAGGGCAGGGTTCTCCTGTCGGGGAGCGCTGTCAGCCCTCATGCCGTTGGTCAGTGGGAAACCCCACCGTTGTCCAGCTAAGGGAAATATTCAGTCCACTCCCCGTTAGATTTGGCTTTCGCCTGACCCTCCGGAGAGGGTTTCGGCCCGGAGCCACCGGGCCTCATCAGAGGCGGGTTATCCTTTGTAAGGGTAAAGCTGAGTGCTAACCCTCAAGCAAAGGCTGCCAGGAGTTAACTTGCACGCCGGGGCATCGCACTTTCGTCCTGGCCCTGCGTGTCCGAGATGCTCGTGGCCGGACTCTCTGGCTCCCACGAACCGGTCGACCGTATAACTGTGGACTCCGCAAAAGTGGTAGATGCGTCCGTTCTTGGCTTCTTCTACGGTCGCTTGGTTATTGCAACGGACTCCTTTGAGCGCCCCGCTTATGCTGTAGTTCCGTTGGTTTAAGAAGTAGCAGTTTTCCATGGTCCTCACCTTCTTCGTTTATTGGCTTTCGCCTGACCCTCCGGAGAGGGTTTCGGCCCGGAGCCAGCGGGCCATCATCAGAGGCGGGTTAGGCTTCTATCCAAGCCAGTGCGGAATGAAGTTCGGGAAATACCCACATCGGCGACAGCCGTTCTTTTGGGCTTCTGCGATTCTCATGGAACCGACTTTTCCAGGGCCATTCCGAAGGTCGTGCGGCGGGACTACTACATTGACTTCGTGGCCGCAACTCGCTGTGACCTTTGTTGAGGTGATGCTTCCAATCATTCGAATCCTCATGTTGTTCCTCCTTTACCCTATGTATACATTTTATATCCTGACTATATAGAATGTCAAGCAAATATACACGAGTTTTCAGATTGGTTGTGGATTGACCCACAATGTGCTTTGAGGGAATACCTAGTATTGAGGCTTTGGTTTGAACAAAAAATAACGACCCGATGGCGAAGGTGAGACCATCGGGCCGCTATTCGAGGAGTGGAGTAGGTGAATACTAATTAAGAATTGGCGTGGTCCTCTAGGTGATGAACAAGACTGGACCGGAGTTCGCGCACGTCGGTCTTGACCTCCCCGATATCCTCCCGGAGACCGTCCAGCTTGGCGACCACGACCTTGTAGCGGTCAGACTGCCCGTTCTGCCGGCGCGAGATCAGCGCCCAGGCCACGACGACGACCAGGACACCGATGGGGCCGATTATCTCAACCAACCCTGTGAGATTATCCACGTTAGGGTTCCAATCCCGCGGCAATCACGATCCACCACGCGACAGGTGCAGCATACGCTTGAGCTCATCAAATGTCAGATCCTCTAAACGTGCGCTCAACTCTACTCGTTCATCGTATAGTGCCAATGCCGCGGCCTGGACCACTGCATCGTTGGCCTCTGCGGCGTCTTGATTTGATTCCTCTGCGGCGGTAAATGGGATCAAAGATGTTCCAATACCAACCTCAAATATCCGGTGATTTCTAGGCATTGCTCGCTCCGTAAATGGCAAACGTTCCACTGGTAACGTTCCCGCTGGAAAATTGAAATTGAAATTGCGTGATCACGTTATTCGGCCCTAAGCCAAACATCGCCTGACCCTCGATCGCTGCCCCCGAATTTATCTCTAAAAACGACCCTTGGTAGCTGGAGTTTTGAGTACCATTCGGCGGACGAGTCATAGAGATAACAAAGCCAATCCCTTCATTGCTACCGTTTCCGATAGAACGACCCAGCCGAATTCCTGAGTCCCCGGAATCGGTCAGATACGCAGCGAATGTCGTTGTTCCTATCTGGTCCTGGGTTTTCCACCAGCCATAATCAGACGCGCCTTCGTCAATCCCGGCAGCGGTGCCACTCTTGATTAAACCTCTCACCCCATCGGTGGCGGGTCTCAGGTCTGACCCCACAATAATTAGCCAATCGTAGGTCGATGCTGGAACACCTGAAACTCCGATCGTTGCGTCATCGGACGCCTCTACGATCCCGATAAGTACGAAATCGCCTCCACCGGAGGCCCATTTCATCCCGGTCGTCTCGCTGGAGTCGACTGTCAGAACATGGGTATTGGTCCCTCCAACTGCTAATACTCTAGGATTGCCGGAACCATCCCCAGCCAGCAATCCACCTTTCGTGGACATATCAATAGAGGTTAGGGCTGAGGTGCCATTGCCGATTATCGCGCCGTTGGCCGTTAGCGTGGTCGCTCCGGTGCCGCCATTCCCGACCGGCAAAGTCCCACTCACTCCGGTCGCCAATGCCACCTCGTTCCAGGCCGGGATATTGCTCGTCCCAGTGTTGGCGAGATATTGGGTTGAGGTCGTGGACTTGGCAAGCCTCGCGGGAGTGTTCGCTCCCGATGCGTAGATGATATCTCCCGCCGTGGTCATCACCGCCGGCGCGGTAACGTTCAAATTGTCCCGGAGGTGGGTGTTCAAATCTGCCGCCAAAACGACGTAACCAGAGGCCCATGTCTTCGGAGTGGTCCAAGCCAATTTATCCTCCTACACCGTGGTCGGTATTTTCTTGTTTCAGCATCGCCAGGGTCTCCCCTGGTTCCCAATTCCGGTTAACCGCCTCGGCAGGGTTGCGCCCGTTCCAGGGCCGCTTCAATAACTCGGCCTCGATGGCCTTACGGTTGGTCGGGATCGTCACCGTGAACCACTTCCCGTCGTTGGCGGCGTTGCCGCACTCGACGCACATAAAGACCAACTCGGAAAGGTCAACGACCAGGGCGCTGTTGCATCCGGAGCAATCGACCAGCCACCGGCCATGATTGATCCGGGCCGCGACCTCTCCGGATATGTTGTCCTCGGACGGCTCCGGGAGCGCTCCGAATCCCATCCGCATATACATATTCCGTACCATGACCAGATATGAGTCCGGCTGGAGGTCTTGGTGCTGGACGATATAGTCTGCCATCAGTACGCCAACCTTGTGTTGGTCCCGAGGGCCGAGGTATTCAGAATCCAGAAGTCCGAGAATTGAACAGCGTCGGACAGGAGATAAGTGACTTTGTGGAGGCGGTCGGCGGTTATCTGATGATTGACCGCCTCGATGAAGAAGTCCCGGTCAATTGACAGGTCGGCGGTATTATCGGCCACGACCGTCACCCGCTCGGAGAGGTCGCGGTCGAGCATCTCGTTAATGGAATTGGTGTCCCGGTTGGCGAAATAAGTCAACTTCAGGACAGCGGTCGGGTCTTTGTAGATCGAGATATTGAAATCGGCCCAGTCCAACGCCTCGGTCGTATTGGGGATAAACTTTGTCCGGCTCGGCCAGGTCCGCTTGCCGAAAGCCGTCTGACTGGCCGAGTTTTCTTGCTTGATACTGGCCGGGTCGTCGGCGGTGATGGCCGTTCCCCTGGCCTGGAGTTTGGTGATGTAGGCGGTCACGCTCCCGTTGTTCGTAAGAGTGATGTCCATCGTTTCGGAGGACTTGCTGACCGCTATCCCGATATCCGAGCTCACATTAACGCCGGACCCATCGGCGGCAGCGTTGGCGGTCATATCAGTGGTCGAGGCGGTGGTCGTCCACACGGCGACTCCCCTTGCAGAGTTGACCGATGCAGAGGTCGGATAACGGGCGATCCAGGTCCGGGCCACGCCGGGAGCAATAGACGGGGAGCTAGCACCAGTCTCGCTGAGTGTCCAGAGGACTGCCACGCTGGCGGTCGTGTAAGTCTGGACATCGGCCTCGAAAATATTAAAGATATGGGGTAGTGGGTCGTCTTGTATCAGATTGTTGTAGACCCTCGCCGCGCCGGAGGCGTCCGAGTAGGTCGCCTGGCTGGTTAGGGCCGAGCCGGCCAGTCTATGATGTCGGTTATCGAAGACGATTTTCCCGTCCTTCCCCTCACGGATGAATCCGCCCTCGGTGGACTCGACCTCTTGTAAAGCCTTCATCGTATATGTGGCTGATGAAAAAAATCTGCTGATTGTCGTCTTACCCGTGTCGAGGGTCCGATAACTACTTCCCGCGCCCCAACCGGCTGCATCCAGAATATCGTCAACCACCTGGTCGGTCCGTTGGGAAGTCACCATTGCGACCTCGATTTGGTCGAGGTTGATTTGACCGAGCGGGCCAGTAGCCTCAAGGATAGCGGTCGCATCGCCGCCTAGAAAGACTTGAGGTGTGATGCGGGTCAAGAAGCCCTGCCAAATAGCCTGGTCTGATTGAGTGGTCGAAGTTCCGAGGAGGCGCACCGGTCGGCCTGGAAGGATGTTGCCATATATAGGCGAGTCAGAATTGAACGGGTTGTAATCGCCCGACCTGTTATCTAGTGTGGCCCGGAGTTTGCCGGCCTTGGATTTCCCGGTGAGTTGGCTGGCCCGGTCCCGACCGAATGAGCAAGTAATGCCACGGACCCGACTCATATCTATCTCTTCGCCGGTGTCTCCCCAGTCACCGTCGTTGTTCCAGTCCACTTGTAATTTATACGATGCAACGACCATTATGCCCTCGCCAGTACGCCGGAGAATCCACCGCCCAGGACCGCATCCCGAATCACGCTCGTCACTTTCTGTTCGAAGTCGTCCATGCCATTGATATCCCCATTGATGACCAGGTTCACGGTCATGCCGGCACCACCCTGTCGGCCCAATGGAACGACCGCCTCCGGCCCACTTTCTCCGAGCATGGCCAGCGTGGGGCTTCTCACGATACCGCCTTTCGCCAAGGTCGGAATCTCCGGGATTTGAGGCATCCCGATGCTGAACCCGCCCCACTTCATTCCTCCGAGCCACTTGGGAGCACTAACGCTCGGCAGAGTGATTTTGATGTTATTGATGCCCCGAATGAACAGGTTGATAGCACCGATGATTAGATTGACCGCTGCTTTAATGCCGGACACAAGCTCATCCCATATCCCGAGGACTGTTCCCTTGACGGTCCGGAAGGTCGTGACCATGGCATCGGTCACAGTATTGAAAGTAGCCTTGATGCCGTTCCAAATCTCCTCCCAGTTATCCTTGAGGAACAGAATGGCTTTGATGAGCGGACCCGCCGGGAGGAGCCAGCCAAATTTCGATGTATACAGATCTTTAATAAAAGTGCCGACCTTCCGGAACCCCTCCTTGATGGCCTCCCAAATTTCTTCCCAGTTCTTAGCCAAGAACATGATGCCTTTAATCAGTGGACCCGCCGGCAACAACCAGCCCAATTTACCCTTATAAACGTCCGTGATTTTCTCAAAGGTCTTTTTCAAGGCAGCAACTATGGCATCGAAATTTTGCCAAATTAGAATTCCGGCAGCGATAGCCGCACCGATCCCGAGGATCAATAATGCGATTGGGCCGAGTGACAGATTCAAGCCGATGAATGCTACTTTCGCACCGTGGATGACCGGCGTCATTATCCCCATGATGCCGGAAAACCCGGCGACTATCGGACCCGCCGCCAGAAATAGCGGAGCCAACATCGACGCCTTCTCTATCAATGCCCCATTGGCGAACGCTAAATCTGCCAGAGTGGATTTGAACTTATCCATGACCGTCTTGGTGCTGGCGTGGGCATCGGCGTTGTCTTGGATAACGCCGGTCGATTCCTCGAGTTTGGTCTGGTAGGTCGCTAACTGAGACTCGCTCAAGCCTAGTTGTTCCAACACGCCGGCGAGACCGGTCTCTGATTGTTCGAGGGCTTCTTTGAATTCGGTCCGGGCAGTCCTGGCGGTCAGGCCCAACTCCCTCTCCATCGTGGTCATAATGACAGCGGCTTCATCGACGGATATGCCCATCGCGGACATCTCCGGAGCCAACTTCTCGATGCCTGTCAAAAAGTCCTGGACCGTTTGAGTGGATTCCTGGGTGATAAGCCCGAAGGCGCCGAGGAGCTCGCTTTCGTTCCCCACCTCGATGCCTACAGCCGCCAACGCCGCGCCGGACTTGGCCAATGCCTCGGCGCTCAGACCGGTGGCATCCCCGACCGTATCCCAAAACGCGGCGTATTGTTTGAGGGCATCGGCGCTGTCAAGACCTTGTTGCGCTCCCAATGTCATCAACTCGAGGGCCGAATCCAATGGGAAAGTGGCATTGGAGAGGCTCGTCGCCATGCCCCGTATCTCTTTCTCAGACATTCCGGTCGCATTGGCCAACTTCCGACTTGACTCGGTTAGCCCTTGCTGATTCTTGGCGAGTCCCTCTATCCCGACACCCAACGCCGTGATACCGACGCCGATGGCCTTTCGGTTCTTGACGATGGAATCCTTCATGCCCTGGAAGCCGGTTTTTACCTTCGTAATTCCGGCCTGGGCATTCGATGTGTCGGCAGTAACCTTTATTTCGACGTCGTTAGCCATTCTTCTCGTCCGGTTGGGCCTCTTGTATTATGGCCACCATCCGGAGAATCGTCGCATCCTCCTCCATGAGTTGTGATGGCAAGCACGAGTACCTCTGGCAGAGACCGTCAATCAGTTCGGCCTCCTCTAGTTCCCACGGCTTGACTACTCGGTTTCCATCGCGGTCGATGCCGCCGCCAACGTGTCTATATCTCCGGATGGCTCGGATAAAGGGCTAGGCACTCCGGCAACCTCCTCGACCCAATGCTGGACGACCAGGTTGGCCAGGTCCAAAGGAATCATCATCATTCCATCCCCATCAGCCGAGAGCGGTTCACCCTCTGGGTCTTCCAGGTTCCAGTCCATGAGGACAGTCTCACCGAATAGCCGAGCCATTCCCTCTTGGTCCTCGCCTTGGGCTGATTCGCGCAGGGCGATGAACTGGGCGAAACTGACGCTCAACCGGACCCGTATCTCAGCCCCATCGTAGTCAGTGCCCTCAAAGGTTATCCGGGCTGTCCTCTCAGGGAGCCGAAAGCCCTTCTTGGCTTTCACTCCATTGACCGCTACCACGTTAGCCCCACGTCGGAACAGCACCACCGGATAAAGCGCCAGGTGCTGACCAGGTCAATTCACCGGAGGACGACCGGCTCAGAGCGTAGTCGGAGAAGAACGCCTCACACGCTAGGGTCTGGCCGCTGATTGCCATGGTCACAGTTCGCGCCACAGAGGTCGATGGGACCGTCTTGAATACATCATGTGACATATTACTGGCATCGTTGAAGACCCCGTTGAAAGTGACCGAGAAGTCCGCCAGGAGCAACAGCCGTTCCCTGGCCGACTTGTCGAGGCCGGTGATATCTTGTTCTTCTCTCGGCGTGGCGAAGTCCAGGTTTGTGATATCGTTACTGATTGTCCTGGCCGACCCGCCGGAGTCGTCCACTATCACGCTGAATCCTAAGCCTGATTCCTTTGCCATAACATCCTCCTAATTTCTAGCCCGTATCTGATATAGGTCGTCGTTCATACTGTCCAGCCATTCCAGCGGAGCCATCACCAGGTTATCACGCCAGAGTATAGGGTCCCGCTCGACCGGAGTCCGATGCTCGCCGGCCCGACCTTTGAAACATTCTTGCCCTGGTTCGAAGATGAACCGGATGAGCTGGCCTTCGGATTCCTCCCGAAAGCCCAGGCCCGACCGCCGGATATATAGAGCATTAGCCGAATCATTGACCGGCAAGACGGTCTGCCATCCGTTCAAGTATTGCTGGCATCCTACCTCCCGGCAAGATGCCTCGCGCCAATGGGTATCCCTTGGCCTTGCGGCCTTCCAGTGGGTCGTCATTTATAGTTCCCGTATTCCCGACGCTCGATGAGACCCTGCTCTCCGAGGTCGTAGAGAACGTCCGCGAATCCTGAGTGGTCCGACATAATCTGGCGCATCTCATTCTCGACGACCGCCTGACGGGTCACTATGTCGGCGACCCTGTCGGCCATCTCGGTATCTAACTCCCGGTCTCTAATCGACTCGATTGCCGGACCGTATTCCTCCATGACCCACATGACCTTTGTCATGGACTCCTCGGCTTGGATGGCGAGGTCTTGGACCCGCTCAACCAGGTCGGTATCGTCGTATTGTGACTCTCGTAATTCTTCAATACTTTCCAAGGCCGAGTCGATGTTGCCCCGGAGGGTTACGACCCATCCGATAAGACCGATGACAATGATTGCCACCGGAATCAGACTGAGACCTAATTGGAAAGGCTTCACGTCACTTGCTCCCAAACTACGCCAGCATCAGAGACATAGACTAGGATGGCTCTGTGCTCGCATCGTCCACAGATACGAGAGGGCCATTGAATCCGCTCCCTGCTGTTCTTGCCATGATGCCCATCATAATTCCACAGATGGAAGCCCAACCAGCATAGTGCTTTCATATCGTTATCCCTTACGTGGTTTGCCGCATCCGCAACGCTTGCACATATGTTCTCCTACTTAATCAGATTCCAGAATCTTCATAGACAATGCGATGATGCCTCCCACCGACGTTCCGGTAGCGACCTCGTTGCTGAGGTAGATACCGGCTCCGGCCACTCCTCCCAGAATCAGGATGGAGAGAAAGATTTGAGGTCTGATACGTCCTATGCTCACAGGGCAACATCGTCTTGTGCGGTTCCCCGCCTAGTCACTACACAGAAGTCTAGGTTCGAGAAGGTGCCGGTCGTCGTGATTCTCAGATACCGTTCCACTGCCCCGCTTACCGTCACTCGTTCCGAGGTCGGAGCCGCCGCAGCGGCGACCGCCGTGAAAGACAAGACCGTTGCGAAAGCATCGCTTGACCCGTTATCCGATGATTGTTGAATGGTTACAGTCGGGGTACCTGAGTCGATATCGGTGATTGAAAGATACCCAACCATCCCGGCACTTGTGGCCGCTCCATCGTCACGGCTTGTAGATGAGCCTGCCGAGCCGTGGGTCTCCTTGCCGGTCGTTAGGGTATTGCCCCATTCAAGCGGGACCCCTGACGCGGCCTGGGTATCAATCGTGAAGGATAACGACCCATCTGTTCCTCTGGACCCATCATAATTGACTTGTTTTGAGACAAGTCCTGCCGCTACATCCCCTCGTGTCGCACCGAAAGCCCACACCACGATACGGTCGGTAGTGACCAGACCTTTGAATGCGTCATGCTCTTGCTCGGTGGCATCGTTGAACCATGAGGAAACCCCAAGGTTCCCATCCGATAATCCGACGAACCTCTCATGGGCCGAGGCGTTCAGAGCCGTTGCATCTAAGAGGTCTCGTGGTGAGCCGGCGTTATTGATTGCGGAAACATCGCCACTGAGGTCGTAACCGTGGACGAAAATCTGTTGGCCAAGTCCTGATTTCTTTGCCATTGGTCGCTCCTACGGAGTGATGGTCACTTCTTCATAGAGTTGAATATCGAATGGGATGGTCGCTGTCCGGTATAGTTGCCCGCCGATATCTATCGTGGCGACCGTCGCGGACCCGACCGTCGAGTCGGTACAGTTGCCGGCAAGGTTAGCATCTGACCTGAGTTTACTGTCGACCTCTACCATCGCATCCCACAAAGCGAGTTCAATGCTCTCGCGAACATCGGTCGAAGCCTGCAGACGGAAATAGGCTCTGACCATGAGGGTCGTGGTCGACCCGATATCCCCGAGGGTCTGCCAGCCGTTAGACCGGCTCTGAATCCAATAGGCCAGGACCGGAGTGCCGGAGAGGGCCAACGGCTCGGCCCTAACGACCGCCGTGAACGGTGGGTCGGTGATTGTGGATAAGAGAACATCTATTCTGTCCAAGGCTCCCGACCGGCTCATTGGAACGCCTCGACCAGGGCATCCCCGATGTACTTGTGATATAACGCGGCTTTGTCTCGTTCAATTGCGGCGGTTGCTTTTGCAAACATCCCATACAACGCCTCGACCTTCGGGGCATAGTGGACGCCGCCGGCGTTGAAAACAGCCAGATTGTCGGAGGGTTGACTTGCTGCCACCCGCCGCTTGAGGTCGCGGGTATGGGCGCCGTGGCGTTCGCTTTTACTAGACTGCCAATACTGCGAGGCCGGAGGCCCATATAACTGGTCTTTGACCTTGTTGGCCCCTTCCAGGGTCGCAATATCCAGGAGCCCTCGGTTGACGATTCCTTGCATGGCCCGGAGTCCAGTTCCGTCAAAGACCGGGCCAGTAACCTCAAAGTGGACGCCGAATGGTTCAGCCATCAGAAGATCACCCCGTTGCTGGTCCCGGTCACCCGGAAATCCGCCAGGGTCATCAGCACCGACCGGACCTCACTCTCGGCCACCGTCATCGACATCTCCCCGGCGCCGATACTCCCAGCCGATCCAAGGTCTCGGTTGCGGAAGGTCAGCTTTGCT